>JACCDO010442615.1_pt1 | contig 38049 bp, 34 predicted proteins | sample 7446101 | NCBI WGS metagenome assembly JACCDO01 (sample SAMN15323440, study PRJNA562643) | freshwater metagenome | isolation source: river surface water | place: USA:Blue River Watershed | collected 2017-08-16 | reverse complement strand
CTGAACCAGGTCGAGCGCTTTTTCGCGCTGATCACCGACAAGGCCATCCGCCGCGGTTCGTTCACCAGCGTCAAGCAACTCGTGCAGCGCATCGACCACTTCGTCGCCGCACACAACGCGAATTGCCAGCCTTTCAAGTGGACCGCCACTGCAGACTCCATCCTCGAAAAGCTGCATCGACTTTGTTCACGTATCAGTGGGACAGGACACTAGCGCGACGGCCGAGCCGCTGCGATCACTTCAGAAAGGCCCGGTCACGGGCATGGCGCGTGTGAGGAGTGGCGATCTGGCCGGCCCCGCGCGAAGCGCAGACCATCGGCACCGGCCAGTTCGCCAAGCAGGCCCGTTCACGCGCAGCGGGAAGGAAACAGGCCCGAGATCGCCTCGCACGGGAGGGCCGCGCACCCTGGACTCGCGCTCGCAGCGCGCCTCGCGTCAGCGACGAGGGCCGAAGGCATGTGAGGGTCAAGCCTTGCTTCGGGTGAGTTCTTGTGCGGAGGGGCTTTGTTGCACAACTCCGCGAGCTGAGCCGTTAGGCTGTAGGCATGGATGAAGGGAAGAAGAAGCCGGGCAAGTACCGAACGACGAACTGGGCGGCCTACAACGCGGCGCTGAAGTCCCGAGGGTCGCTGACGATGTGGCTGGACCGGGATATGCAATGGCTGGCCGTGCCCACCGGCAAACCCGGCCGCCACCCCACCTTCTCAGACGCGGCGATCCAGTTCTGCCTGAGCATCAAATGCCTGTTCGGGCTGCCCTTGCGCCAAAGCCTGGGCCTGGTGCAAAGCCTGCTGACGCTGGCTCGGCTGGACTGGCCCGTGCCCGACTTCAGCACCCTGAGCCGGCGCCAAGCCAAGCTGCAAGTGCAGCTGAGCTACCGCCCGAACACGACGGCGCTGAACCTGCTGGTGGACAGCACCGGCATCAAGTTCATCGGCGAGGGGGAATGGAAGCGCAAGAAGCATGGCGCCGAGTACCGGCGCCAGTGGCGCAAGGTGCACCTGGGCATCGATGCAGACAGCCTGGAGATCCGGGCCATCGAGGTGACGGACAACACCGTGGGCGATGCACCGATGCTGCCGGAACTGCTCAAGCAGATCCAGCCGGATGAGGCCATCGCCAGTGTGAGCGCAGATGGGGCCTACGACACCAAGGCGTGCCATGCGGCCATTGCGGGGCGAGGAGCGATGGCGGTGATCCCGCCGCGCAAGAACGCGCAGGCCTGGAAGGGCGAAGGGGCCGCTGCGCGAGTGCGTAATGCGGCGGTGCTGGCCTGCCAGCGGCTGGGGCGTGCGATCTGGAAATGCTGGAGTGGCTACCACCGGCGCAGCTTGGTGGAGACCAAGATGCACTGCTTCAAGCGGCTGGGTGAACGGGTGATGGCGCGCAGCTTCGCGCGTCAGGTGGTGGAGCTGCACGTGCGCGTGGCACTGCTCAACCGCTTCACCCATCTGGGCACACCGCTCACCGTCGCCGTGGCATGACTCCGTCTGGGGTCGGGGGAATTGCGCTTTGTGGATGGGTTGCGCAACAAAGCCGTGCGGAGGCCAATCAAGCATCCCATCGGGCGATACCCATGCCAATGCGCTATCGTGCATCGCCCATGTGCAACCTGTATCACGTCGGCGCCAAGGAAGACTTCAAGGTGTACGTCGCGAAGCACGCGGCGCGCTGGGTCATCCCTTACTACGCCATGCGCACCGTCGGGCCGAATCAAGACAGCGTCTTCTTCGTCGCCACTGAAGATGCCTACGTTGGCCAGGTCGAGCAATGGGGTCTGATCCGCCCCGGTCAGCCCGAGCGCATTGACTACCTGCCTAGCAAGGTTCCCGGCAAACGCGGGCGTCCGCGCTGCACGAACAACGCGCGCATTGAAGGCATTGAGAAGAAGGTGACCTTCAAGGCGGCACATGATTAGTAATGTGCCTCAGACCAAGACTGAGAATGCCTCTTGGTGGACATGATCGAGCAGTGCCGCCACCTATGAACCGCGCGATCTTCAGCATCCGTGCAGCGGGTTCGGGCCGGGGTCGTCTGAGGCACATTACTAATCAGGAGGCAGCATGGACGGCAGGACGCCGCTGCCTGGTGCCGGCGGCCTTGTACCAAGAGCCCAACTGGGAAACCGGAAAGAACATCTGGTGGCAGCTCAAGCGCGCTGACGGCGTGACGTGGATGCTGGCCGGGCTGTGGTCCGAGTGGACAGACATGAAGACCGGAGAGGTGGTGCCTAACTTCACGCTGATCACCACCAACTGCGACAGCCATCCGCTGCTGAATCGCCTGCACAAGCCCGACCCCGAACTGCCGCCTGACGCGCAGGACAAGCGGTCGCTGATCCACGTCGACCCCAGCGACTGGGAGACCTGGCTTCGCGGTCGACACGAAGACGTGCTGCCCTTGATCAAGCCGCCAGCAGTGGAGGACTTCGACATGTCCGACGCCATCAGAACCGACGAAGCGCTGGCGGCGCTGGGTCGTTGACCAGGCAACACCACCACCGCTCGTCGTAGGTTGTCGGGGACATCGCACAGCTGGCCAGCTACGCAATGGCCTCGTGGCCCTGACCCGACTTGTTCCAATGTTCGATCGCGCCAGCCCGTCGCCATCCAAGCTCCATTCGCCTCGCTCGATCGAATCACTGCATCAATGAATTCAATCCCGCGCAAGCCATCCACGGCGTTCGGAAAGAGCAGCGCGAGAGGGGCAGGTATTGCCCCGCTGCGGCGTGCGGCGATGACCTCGCCGGCGTCACGATAGAGATTGGCGAAGCTTTCATGGAAGCCTTCTGGATGGCCTGCAACGCTCCGGCAGGAGCGGGCAGCGAAGGGCAGCGTGCCGGGTCCGTTCGGGGTACGCTTTTGCTGCGGCGCGCCCTGCGGCTTGAAGTGCAGTTCCTGTGGCACCTCCTGCATCAACTCGATGGTGCCGTTCGGCCTGCTGACTCTGAGTCGCAAGCAGTTTTCAACGCCAGCGGCCGTCTGCGTGACCCAGAAGCTGCCGCGCGCGCCGCCCTGCATGCGCAGGAGTGCGCCGGCGAAATCGTGCACGACGCAGCCGGGCACGATGGGGCCGATCTCGGCCGCCACCTCGGCACCTTCCAGTCCGGTGACGAAGCGCAGGAGGTTGTGTGCGTGGGAGCCGATGTCGCCCATCACCAATGAGGGGCCGCCGCGTCCATCACGGGACCAAGTCGGGCTGCCCCTGACCTGCTGCCTCGTAACTCCGCCACGTCAGAAGCAGGCGACTGCACGCTGGTCACGCTGATGAAGCGCGTCTACATCCGGCAGTTCGGCTGGCAGTGACGCCACTTGTGCGCTGTCGAACAGACCGCCCGCCACTGCCGCCGTACAAAGCCCTGGCGTCGGCATCCGCCACCGGCACCTCGGTGACTGCCAGCCCAAGAAGGACTTCAAGCATGAACACCCAAGCCACCCGCATCGCCATCGCCGCCCTCGCCCTGACCGGTGCACTCGGCGGCGTGCTGCCCGCATCGGCCCAGGTTGCCGGGGCCACCACCAGCGTCACCGAGTCCACGCAGATCGCGATGGGCTGGAGCGTCAAGAAGACGCTGATGGGCAAGACCATCTACAACGACGTCGGTACCAAGGTCGGCAAGGTTGAAGACCTGATCATCGCGCCCGACAAGAACGTGTCGTACGTGATCATCGGCGCGGGCGGCTTCATCGGCATCGGCCGCCACGACGTCGCCATCCCGGTCTCGCAGATCCAGGACAGCGCCGGCCGACTGGTGATGGCCGGCGCGACCAAGGACTCGATCAAGGCCATGCCGGAGTTCGCCTACCTGAGCGACTCGACGCGCCGTGATCGGTTCATCGCCGCCGCCGACAAGGACATCGCCAGCGGCAAGGCCCGTGTGGCCGAGCTCGAAAAGGCGGTCGGTGCCGCCGCGCCCGAGGCCAAGGCCCGCCTCCACGGAGAGATCACCACGCTGCAGGGCGATGTGAAGTCGGCCGAAGCCAGGCTCGGCGAGATGAAGCAGGCCTCGGCGGCGCGATGGAAGGAGTTCGAGGCCGGCGTCAATGCCGCCACGGCCCGGCTGCGCAAGTCCTTCGAAGCCCCCGCAGGTTGAGGCAGGCATCGCCCACACCTCAGCTCCGGAATTCGACAGCCGCAGGCTGCGTCCTGCGGGAAGGAAGCGCCATGCTGCACCACACCAACGACCTCGAGCACTACTCCCTGCGCGCCACCGACGGCCTGATCGGCAAGATCAAGGATCTCTACTTCGACGACGACGCCTGGGTCGTGCGCTACCTCGTGGTGGAGACCGGCACCTGGTTGGCCAGCCGCCGGGTGCTGGTCTCGCCGATGTCGGTACACCGCCCGGACTGGGTGCATCACACGCTGCCCGTCTCGCTGACCCAGGAGCAGGTCCGGCGCAGCCCTGACATCGACACCGACAAGCCCGTCTCGCGCCAGCACGAGGAAGCGCTGCTGGACCACTACGGCTACCCCGGCTACTGGGGCGGCACAGGACTCTGGGGCGCAGGGCACTCGCCCTACACGATGCTTCCCGCCAGCGCCACCGAGGCAGTCGACGGACCCGAGCACCCGCGCACGCCTGCGCGCATCGAGCAGCGCCGCCGCCCCAACGACGACCCGCACCTGCGCAGCTGCAACACCGTGGTCAGCTTCCGCATCCTGGCCCGCGACGGCGAGATCGGCCATGTGTCAGGTTTCCTGGTGGACGACGAGACCTGGACGATCCGCTACCTCGTCATCGACACCAGCAACTGGTGGGGCAGCCCCAAGGCGCTCGTCGCGCCCCCGTGGATCGAGGGCGTGCATTGGGAGAACCAGACCGTCTCCGTGGGCCTGGCCCGGGACGCGATCAAGGACGCACCGCCCTACGACCCCGGCCTGCCCTGCAGCCGCGAGCAGGAGAGCACGCTGTACCGCCACTACCGCCGCGACGGCTACTGGACCGGCGCCACCGCCGCTGCCAGCCGCGCCCCCTGAAGCAGCGACGAAGGTCGCCGCCCTGGCCTGCCGGCTGCAGCCCGGCCAGCCGGTCGACCTGGCCAGGTGACGACGTTGCCGGTGATGCTCGAACCCAGGCCCACCGGAGTGATGCGCGCCGGGATGCTGCGTGCGACGGCGCGCACTCAGCGCTGTCGCCACCGTTTGATGACTTCGAACCAGGCCACGCTCAGCAGCCCCAGCAGGCAGGCCACGGCCAGCTCGCCGGCCGGCAGCGGCGCAAACCGCAGCACGCCCACCGCCCAGGGCAGGTGCAGCGCCACCAGCAGCAAGGCCGTTGCGCCTCCGATCACCGCCCACAGCGTGGTGTTGGGTGTGCGCAGGCTGTGCCACAGCGGCCGGCTGGCGGAGCGGTTGGACAGGATGAGCGCCAGGTTGCCGACGACCAGCGTAGCGAAGGCGAACGCGCGCGCCTGGGGCTCGCTCAGCCGCGATGCATTCCAGGCGAAGGCGGCCATCACCAGGGCCAGCACACCCAGTCCCTGCAGCAGCGCCAGCCCCAGCGTGCGCCCCCCGAACAACGGTGCGCTCGCGTCGCGCGGTGGCCGCTGCATCAGCCCGCCCTCGGCGGGCTCGTTCTCGAAGGCCAGCGAGCAGGCCGGGTCGATGATCAGCTCCAGCAGCGCGATGTGCATGGGATAGAGCAGCGTCGGCCAGCCCAGCAGCGCGGGCAGCAGCGCCATGCCGGCGATCGGCACATGCACGGCGAGGATGTAGGACATGGCCTTGCGCAGGTTGTCGAAGATGCGCCGCCCGGCGCGGATGGCACGCACGATGGCAGCGAAGTCGTCCTCCACCAGCACGAGGGACGCCGCCTCGCGCGCCACGTCGGTGCCGCGCTGGCCCATCGCCACGCCCACATGGGCGGCCCGCAGCGCCGGGGCGTCGTTCACGCCGTCGCCGGTCATCGCGACGATCTCGCCGCGGCGCTGCAGGGCCTGCACGATGCGCAGCTTCTGCTCGGGCGCGATGCGGGCGCAGACGCCCACTGTGGCCATGCGCTCCTGCAGCGCCGCGTCGCTCAGGCCGGCCAGCTCGTCGCCGCTGAGCGTGTCGGTGTCGGCGAGCCCGGCCGCCATCGCAATGGCCCGGGCCGTGGCCGGGTAGTCGCCCGTGATCATGACGACCCGGATGCCGGCCTGGCGGCACTCGGCCACGGCGGCCGGCACCTGCGGTCGCAGCGGGTCGGCCAGGCCCAGCAGGCCGACGAAGTCGAAGTCGAAGTCGTGCTCGACGGCCGGCCAGTGCGCGCCTTCGAAACGCCCCCGCGCCACACCCAGCACCCGCAGCCCCTGTGCCGCCAGCGCGTCCACCTCGCGCGCGATGGCGGCACGCTGGGCCTCGGGCAGGTGGCACAGGTCCACCACCGCCTCGGGCGCGCCCTTGGCCGCCACGGTGTGCACGCCCTGCTGCTCGCTGGCCCAGACATGGGACATCGCCCGCAGCGCCGGGCTCAGCGCATAGGTCTGCACCAGCCGCCAGTCGCGGTGCAGGTGCTCGGTGCCAGCGAGGAAGCGCTGGCCCAGCGCGTGGAAGGCCTGCTCCATCGGGTCGAACGGGTCCACGACGCTGGCCAGGATGGCCATCTCGACCAGGGCGTGGAAGGCCTCGGGCAGCGGCGCGTCACCCAGCGTGGCCAGCGCCAGCCGGTCCGGCAGGGCCGCGCCGCCGGCGGCGAGATGGGTGACCGTCATGCGGTTGGCGGTGAGCGTGCCGGTCTTGTCGCTGCACAGCACCGTGGTGGCACCCAGGGTCTCGATGGCGGCGATGCGCCGGGTCAACACGCCCTCCCGCGCCAGCCGGCGCGCACCGAGTGCCGGGAACACCGTGAGCACCACCGGGTACTCCTGGGGCAGCAGCGCCATCGCCAGCGCGACGCCGGCCAGCAGGGCCTGCAGCCAGTCGCCGCGCAGCAGGCCCTCGGCCAGCATCAGGGCCAGGCTCAGGCCCAGCGCCAGCCAGGCCAGGGTGCGCACCAGCCGGGACGTCTGCCGGTGCAGCGGCGACAGCTCGGTCGGCACCTCGCCCAGCGCGGTGCCGATGCGGCCGATCTCGCTCTGCGCGCCGGTCGCCGCCACCCGGGCCAGCGCGTGGCCCTGCACGATGAGCGTGCCGCCAAAAACGCGCGGCAGATCGTCGCCCCCCGGCGGCTGGTGCGTGGTTGGCTCCGGCTCATCGGCCCGCGCCGCACGCTTGCCGACCGGCACGGCCTCGCCGCTCAGCAGGGACTCGTCCACCCGCAGCCCATCCGCCTGCAGCACCCAGGCGTCGGCCGGCACGCGGTCGCCCTCCTGCAGCAGCAGCAGGTCGCCGCGCACCACCTCGCTGCCGGCGATGCGCTGCAGCTGTCCGTCCCGCCGCACCCGCGCACGCGGGCTTGTGAGGTCGCGCAGCGCGTCGATGGCCCGTTCGGTCTTGCCCTCCTGGTAGAGCGTCAGCCCCAGCGTCGCCACGACGAAGCCGAGCAGGGTGAGTCCATCGAGGAGATCGCCAATCGTCAGGTAGAGCGTGGCGGCGGCGAGCAGCAGCAGGAACATCGGCTCGCGCAGCGTCTCGCGCAGGATTTCCCAAGGCCCGCGCCGCTGGCCGCCGGCCAGGGTGTTGGGGCCGTCGGCCGCGAGCTGCCGGGCGGCCTCGGCGGCGCTCAGGCCGTTGAGGGGCGGCGGCATGCCGATGTGAGCGTGCGGGCTGTCTGACATGGGCATGGGTACTCGGTCGGTTGCAGCGAGCCAGGACGTCGCCCGCCATGGCGAGTATGGAGGCCGATGCGTGAACCGTGGCGCCCAATCCATCGGCAAGGCGCGAACGCTCGGCCTGCGCACGCATGAAGCGCTGCGGCGTGATCGTGCGGCGCCGGGTCTGCGGCTCGCACCCCGTCTGTGCTGCGCCGCACAGACCGCTGCCCACATCGAGGCCAGGCTGCACCGTCGCATCGGAGGTGAGCTCATGCCCATGATGAAAGCCGCAGTGTTTGTCGAACCCGGACGCATCGTCCTGCAAGACAAACCCATCCCGGACGTCGGCGCTCTGGACGCGCTGATTCGCGTGACCACGACGACCATCTGTGGCACGGATGTGCACATCCTCAAGGGCGAGTACCCCGTCAAACGCGGGCTCACCATCGGCCATGAGCCCGTCGGCGTGATCGAGAAGCTGGGCTCCGGTGTCCATGGCTTCGTCGAGGGGCAGCGCGTCATCGCCGGCGCCATCACGCCCAGTGGCTGGAGTACGGCCTGCCTGTGCGGTGTCAGTTCCCAGGACGGTGCCGGCACGCGCCACGGCTGGAAGGCGATGGGGGGCTGGAAGTTCGGCAACACCATCGACGGCTGCCAGGCGGAGTACGTGCTCGTGCCCGACGCCATGGCCAACCTGGCGGCTGTCCCCGACAGGCTCAAGGACGAAGAGGTCCTGATGTGCCCCGACATCATGTCGACCGGATTCAGCGGCGCAGAGCGTGCGGGGGTGCGCATCGGCGACGTCGTGGCCGTGTTCGCCCAGGGCCCGATCGGGCTGTGCGCCACTGCGGGCGCCAAGCTCAGCGGCGCGGCACTCGTCATCGGGGTGGACCGGCTTTCGAATCGCCTGGAGGTCGCCAGGACGATGGGCGCCGATCACGTCATCGATGCCAGCAGGACGGACCCAGTGGAAGAGATCATGCGTCTGACCGAGGGGCGCGGCGTTGACGTGGCGATCGAGGCCCTGGGCACCCAGCAGACGTTCGAAGCCTGCATGCGGGTCTTGCGCCCCGGCGGCACCTTGTCCAGCCTCGGCGTCTATTCCACCGACCTGACCCTCCCTCTCGGGCCATTTGCCGCGGGGCTGGGTGACCACAAGATCATCACGTCGCTGTGTCCGGGCGGCAAGGAACGCATGCGCCGGCTGATGTCGATGATCGAGAGCCGCCGCGTCGATCTGGGCGCGATGGTGACGCACCGCTACAAGCTCGATGACATCGAGACCGCCTACGAACTCTTCAGCCACCAGCGCGATGGCGTGCTGAAGGTGGCGATCACCCCATGAGAACCTGGCCGCGCCCTTGAGCATCCGCAACATCGACCGCCTGCTGTCGCCGCGCTCCGTCGCCGTGATAGGCGCCTCCGACCGGGCCGGCAGCGTCGGTGCCACGGTGTGGAAGAACCTGCATGCAGGCCGCTTCTCAGGGCCGCTCATGCCGGTGAATCTAAAGCGCGGCCTGCTGGGCGGCGTTCCCGTCGTTGCCACGGTGCAAGAGCTGGCCGCCGTGCCCGACCTGGCGGTGCTGTGCACGCCACCCGACACCCTCATCGGGCTCATCGAATCGCTGGGCCGCCTGGGCACACGTGCGGCGATCGTCATGACGACAGGCCTCACCGCGCGCCAGACGCAAGGTGTGCTGGATGCTGCACGGCCCCACCTGCTGCGTGTCCTCGGGCCCAACTGCCTCGGCCTGATGTCACCACGAATCGGCCTGAACGCGAGCTTCGCTCACACCCAGGCGCTGCCTGGCGACCTCGCGTTCGTCTCGCAATCCGGCGCGCTGCTCACGGCCGTGCTCGACTGGACGCGTTCGCGAGGCATCGGCTTTTCGCACCTGGTGTCACTGGGCGAGCGAGCCGACGTCGACTTCGGCGACCTGCTGGACTACCTCGCCAGCGACGCGCACACGCGGGCCATCCTGCTCTACATGGAAGCGGCCGAGGCGCCGCGCAAGTTCATGTCGGCCGCGCGGGCTGCCGCGCGCAACAAGCCGGTCATCATCGTCAAGGCGGGCCGTGCCGGCAAAGGGCTGCAGGCGGCGGCCTCGCACACGGGCGCGCTGGCCGGTGCCGACGATGTCATCGACGCGGCCATCCGGCGGGCCGGCATGCTGCGCGTGGACACGCTACAGGACCTGTTCATGGCGGCCGAAACGCTGGCCCACTTTCGAGGCAGCCGTGCCAGCCAGGGCGCCGGCCTCACGGTGATGACCAACGGCGGCGGGGCCGGCGTGATGGCCGCCGATGCCGCCGCCATCGCCGGCGTGCTGCTGCCGGAGCTGAGCGCCGCGCTGCGCCGACAACTCGACGCGACGCTGCCGCCAACCTGGTCGCGCGGCAATCCGGTCGACATCATTGGCGATGCACCGGTTGAGCGCTACACGCAAACCCTGGCCGCCCTGCTGGCCGACCCGCAGGCCGGCACCGTGCTCTTCATCCATGCGCCGACGGCAATCGTGGCCAGCGCGGACATCGCCCGTGCCTGCGCGCCGATCGCCGGCTCGGCAAGCGGCCGGGTGATGGCCGCCTGGCTCGGAGCCGATGGCGTGGCGCAGGCGCGCGCCATCTTCGAGCAGGCCGGCATCGCCGCTTACGACACGCCGGAGCAGGCCGTTCGGGCGTTCTCCATGCTCGAAACCTATCGCGCCAACCAGACGCTGCTGGCCGAGGCGCCCGCATCCAGCGAACTGCAGGCGCCGGACCGGGAGACCGCGCGAGCGGTCATCGGCGCCGCCATGGCGGCCGGGCGCCTCATGCTGGACGCGCTGGAGGCCAGGGCCGTTCTCAAGGCCTACGGCGTCCCGGTCGTGGCGGCCGTGGCCGCGCGGGCCAGCGCCGACGCCGTGGTCGACGCCGCGCATGGCATGGGGTTCCCCGTCGCGCTGAAGATCCTGTCGCCTGACATCAGCCACAAGTCGGACGTGGGTGGCGTCATGCTCGACCTGGCTGACGAGCCTGCCTTGCGACAGGCCGTCGCCACCATGCGGGCGTGCGTGCGGGATCGGCGGCCGCAGGCCCGTATGGCTGGCTTCATGGTCGAGCGCATGGTGCGCCGCCCCTTCGCCCAGGAGCTGATCGTGGGTGCCAGCACCGATCCGGTGTTCGGGCCGGTGATCCTCTTCGGCCAGGGGGGCACGGCGGTCGAGGTGGTCGCAGACCACACCATCGGCCTGCCCCCGCTGAACCGTGTGCTGGCGCGTGACATGGTCTCGCGGACACGGGTGGCCCGCCTGCTGGCCGGCTATCGCCAACACCCGCCTGCGCAGCTGGAGGCCATCCTGGACGTGCTGGTGGCCGTCTCGCAGATGCTGGCCGACTTGCCCGAGCTGGTGGAGCTCGACATCAACCCGCTCTGGGCGGATGCCGACGGCGTGACGGCGCTGGACGTTCGCATCCGCCTTGCCCCCGCCCGCGACCCGGGCACGGCGCGCTTCGCCATCCAGCCCTATCCCGCTCAACTTGAGGAGACCCTGCGCTGGCAGGGGCAGGACATCCTGGTGCGGCCGATCCGTCCGGAGGACGAGACCCAGCACCGCGCATTCACCGCTGAACTGTCGCCGGAGGACCTGCGCCTGCGCTTCTTCCATGCGCGCCGGGAACTGCCCCGCACCGAGCTGGCCCGACTGGTCCAGATCGACTACGAACGCGAAATGGCCTTCGTGGCGCTGGCACCCCAAGCCGATGGCCGTACGCGAACCCTGGGCGTCGCGCGGGCCGTGACCGATCCGGACAACGTCGAGGCCGAGTTCGCCATCATCCTGCGCGGCGATGCCCAGGGGCAGGGGCTGGGCCGACTGTTGCTCGACAAGATGATCCGCTACCTGGCGGGTCGCGGCACACGGCGCATGTCGGCGCTCGTGCTCCGCCAGAACACGACCATGCGCGAGCTCGCTGCGGGCAGCGGCTTCCAGATCGACCGTGCAGAGTCGGATGACGACTGCCTGCGATTCGTGCTGACGCTCGACCCACTGCCATCGTCAACGGCGGAACGGTGACCGCCTGCAGGCCAACGGGCAACGCGGCGGGCGAGCCGACATGCGCGTCACCACGGGACACCGCACGCATGCCCATGACCGACTCGGTGCAGCGGACGCTGTGACGGTCGATGCGCTCCGACCGCGGATGAGGCGATCAAGGCGCACGGCTGTGTATGCCGCTGCACCGACCGGCAGTCCCGACCCGGCGCACTGTCTGGGCGCCCTACCCAACCCAAGGCTCCCCACATGAACCCCTCACACGAACTCGCTTCGCTCAAGCAACGCATCGCCAACGCTGAAAGGTCCCGCGATGCATGGCGTGCCGCAGGTCTGGCGGGCGAAGAGCACTATCTGGAAGCCTGCACCACCATCAGTGCGTTGACCCTGCAGATGGACAAGCTTCACGAAACCCTGCCCCGCAAGGCCGCTCCCCTGCCCGGCCCGAACGGCGATGGCGGTTGACCGGGCGGCGGCGCCACCTTGTCCCCTGCCCCACCCGTTGCCGTCCGCGATGGCCCCGGCCCGCTGTTCCAACGCAAGGGGAACCTCGTGAGTCTCACCACCATCCTGCTGATCTTGTTGATCCTGATGCTCGTCGGTGCCTTCCCGACGTGGCCGCACAGTCGCAGCTGGGGCTATCTGCCTTCCGGCGGACTGGGCCTGGTGCTGCTGATCATCGTCGTGCTGTGGCTGATGGGCGCGGTTGTAGGCGCGGCGCCTTCCTCCACGCATCGCGCGACCTCAGCGCGCGTCCTTGACACTGGCCCGGCTGGGGCGCAGCGTGATGTCGTTCCTGACACCGACCACCCCGGGCAGATGACGTACGCATTCGGCCGCGTCCTGGCGCTGGCAGTGCCAGAGCACCTCGCCCGACAGCGTCAGCCAGCCCGCCAAGGCGCTGGCCCTGACCGCGCCCGGTGGCAGGTCACGGTTCCACGTCAACGCCACCTGAGCCTCGTAGGCGAGTTCGGCGTCGCTGAGCTCAGGCGCTCGGTCACCGGGGCGCTGCCTGCTGACGTTCATCGGGAGCCTCTGCCGTGAAGGATGCGGATTGAGTCTGGTCACAGGCTCTGGCCGGGTCTGTGCGGCGACGCACTGCAGTCGCGCAACCACGGCGCCTGTTCGCAGCCATGGCCGCGCCTGCGTGGTGCTGCGCACAGACGGCCGCAGGTCTTGCCCCTAAGGTCCGACACAAGGCCGCGAGATCCTCTCGCGCCAGCTCAGCGTTGCAGGCCGACGCATCAAGGATTCCTCATGACCACCCAAGACATCACCCGCGACAGCCCCAACAAGCACGCCAGGGACGGCAGAGGCCCCGGCCCGGCCCTGATGGGCGCCGAAACCCTGCTGGGCAACGAGGTCTACAACGAGAAGGGCGAGGACCTCGGCGACATCAAGGAGTTCATGATCGACATGGCCACCGGCCGCATCGCCTATGCGGTCCTGTCCTTCGGCGGCGTGCTGGGTCTTGGCAACAAGCTCTTCGCGGTTCCGTGGACGGCTTTGACGCTGGACACCACGGCCAAGCGCTTCACGCTCAACGCGCTGAAGGACTCGCTCAAGGACGCGCCAGGCTTCGACAAGGACCACTGGCCCACGATGTCCGACCAGGGCTGGGCCGACAGCCTGCACAAGTTCTACCGCAGGCCCGACGCATCCGAATGATCCGCCCCACGCGGCGCAGGCTGCGTGGATTTCTCATGAACCCAGTGAAGGAGAACCGCATGAACAAAGACCAGGTCAAGGGCACCGTCAAGGATGCCGCCGGCAAGGTGCAACAGGCCACCGGCAAGCTGATCGGCAGTACCGACCAGCAACTGCACGGCATCAAGAAGCAGGTCGAGGGCCAGACGCAGAAGGCCGTTGGCGACGTCAAGGAGGCTGTCAAGGACAGCACCAGGAAGTAGGCCATCGCCGTATCTGTTTGGCGGGGCTCCGGCCAGCAACCGGAACTCCGCCATTTTCCTTTGCTGGGTGCCGCGCTCCAGTGGCCAGTACCCGGCAGATGCCCCGGTGGCGAGCTGCCGCCGACGGCAAGCCGAGCGCGACCGCGGCTCACCATGCCGGGTGAGTTGCAAGCCTGAATCGCCACCGCCTTGAAAGGGCCGCCATGACTGACATCACCGACGCAACGACCACCGTGAGCCCCCGCGAGAATCTGCTGGACACGGCCCATAGGTCCGGCCATTTCAAGCATCTGATGGCAGCCGTCAGGGCCGCAGGCCTGAACGAGACGCTCGACGGCAAAGGCCCCTACACGGTCTTCGCGCCCAACGACAAGGCCTTCGACCGGCTCGCCCGCAACGAGCTGGCCGACCTGCTCAAGCCCGAGAGCAAGGCCAGACTCGCCGCCATCCTGAAGCTGCATGTGGTGCCCGGCCATGTCGCGGCATCGGCCGCCGCAGAGCAGCCCACCGTGCTGGACACGCTGCAGGGCGAGACGCTGAGCCTGCACATGGAGCACGGCCTGCGCGTGAACAAGGCCCGCGTCGTCGAACGCGACATCCTCGCCACCAACGGCGTCATCCACGCGATCGACACCGTCTTGATGCCGTTCGCGCGCTGACGTCCGTCATGGCGAGGCGAGGCGCCGCGGCCCTGCGGCGCACGCAGCAGCCGCGCTCAACGCTTGCCGCAACTGCCCGCCGCCGCAGGCGTGCGTGGGCTCTCCTCGGGCAGCGCGGGGCGTTCGGCGCCCACCATGCCGGGCGGCGGCGAGCCCTCGGCCGTGAAGTCGTCCTCCTGCCGTGCCTTGGGCGGAGTGCCGGGCGCTTCGCCAGGGCGGGGACGGCGTTGATCGCGGTGGCGTGGCTTCATGCGGGGCTCTCGTTGGGTGCGGACCAGGGCATCATTCCGACAGCCACCCCTGCAGCTCATCGGCATGCCGCTGCTCGTCGGCGAGCAGGTCTTCGAGCAGCCGCCGCGTGCTGGGGTCTCGGTTGCCGACCAGGCACACCATCTGGCTGTAGCTTTCGATGGCGACGCGCTCGGCAGCCAGATTGGCCCGGATCATGGCCGTCAGCGCCGGCTGGGCGTCGTAGCCCGCATGGCTGCGGCGCGTGAGTGTGTCGGGGTCAAAGTCGGGCTGGCCACCCAACTGCACGATGCGCTTGGCCAGGCGGTCTGCATGCACCATCTCCTCGACCGCGTGTACCGCGAACTCCTCCGCGATGCGGGGCGACGCCAGCCCATGGACGGTGAAGTGATGGCGCTTGTAGCGCAACACGCACACCAACTCGGTGGCAAGCGCTCCGTTCAACAGCGCCACCAGTTCCTGCCGCCAGGCGTCGTCGCCCTCCGGCTGGCCGCGGCGCGCGGCGTTCATGGCCTCGGTATCCAGCGTCAGCTGGCGCGGCGCGGGGCAACCCGGTTCGAACAAGGCAGTCATCAAGCGTCTCCACACAGTGAAGAACCATTTCTAAGGCCTGTCGGGTGAGGGGTCTGTGCGCTGGCCAACGCCGCCGGCGCGGGCGTCGCGGCACGCGCGTGCCGGCGCCGCTTGGCCCGGTACATCGCGGCGTCCGCGCGGGTCAGCAGCGTGTCGACACTGGCCCCATCGTCGGGACTGACGGCCAGGCCTAGGCTGGCTCGCAGGCGCATGCGTTGTCCGGCCACCTGCATGGGTGAAGCGATGGACGCGCCGAGCTTGGCCATCAGCGCCTGCAGGTTGGCAGGCACTCCGGCGTTCTCCAACAGGCAGGCGAACTCGTCGCCGCCAAAACGGCTGACCACATCGCCGCCGCGCAACGCATGGGCCATACGCGCCGCGATGATGCGCAGGACCTCGTCGCCCGCGGCGTGGCCGTGGTGGTCGTTGACGAGCTTGAAGCCGTCCAGGTCCAGCATCACCACGGCGACCGGCGCGTCGCGGGCCAGGGCCGACTCCAGGCGCCCGCAGAAGCCGGCCCGGTTGAGCAACCCCGTCAGGTCATCGTGCTCGGCGCGGTGCAGCTGATGGTGCTCGCGCTGCAGGCCCTCGCGAAGCTGCACTTCGAGCTCTTGGCAGCGCTGCTGCGCCGCGGCAAGCTGCAGCAGCGCCTGGTGCAGCCTGTCGTCCGGGTCCGGATCGCGCTGAGGCAGCATGGCGAGAGCCGGCGCTGCGGAACTGGGCTGATCGTGCGTCATGGGTAGAGATTGGCGGCCAGCGTGACGGTTGGCGTCAGTGCGCTGGCGCAAGCAGCCCGCCATCCGGCGCGAAGTTCATCCCCAAGCGGTAGCTCGCCCGGTCCCGTTCGTAGCAGCTGCACGACACCGCCTTCAATCCGGCACGGTCGTTGATCGTGATCCAGCCCCGGTGATAGCCGATCAGGCCCGCGTCCTGCAGGCCGCCCGCCGCCACCGTGACACCGACGCGCCGCACGCCCAGCAGATGAGCCAGGCTGTCCTGCGTGACCGCGATGCCTTCGTTCGCGGCACGGTCCTGAACGGTCAGCAGCCAGCGTGCGAGTCGTTCCTGCAGCGAGTGGAAGTGCAGGCAGGTTGCGGACGTGGCCGACTGGCGCCACTGCACCAGCAGATAGCGCATCAGCAGCCGGCGCAGGCCCGGGCTCACGGGCAGCAGGCGGCGCAGCGCAGCGGCGGGCAGGCTCCAGGCCTGCCCGCCCTCCTGCACGAGTGCGCTCACCGGGCTGGTGGCCAGGCCCAGCAGCAGCTGCGCACCCAGCACACCCTCTCGGCCCACCATGCCCACCTGCAGCGGTGGGTGCTCGTCCAGTGGCGCGACGAGGCAGACAAAGCCCTGCAGCGGGAACAGCAGCGCGCGTGCCGGCAGATCCTGGGTGGCCAGCGGCTGTGCTTCGCTCAGCACGACCTGTGCACCCTGGGCGAGCAGGCGTCGCAACTCGGCGGCGGGCAGATGGTCGAGCAGCTGATTGGCGTTCATGGCCCAGTCTGCGCGCCGCCTTCCGGCGCGGCTGTACGCCAACGCACCCAGCGGGTCAGCGGGTGAGCGGCAAAGGCGTCTTCAGCAGCCGGTCGTACTCGCGCTTGACGACGGCATAGCACTCGCAGCTGCGCTGCTCGAGGCCGGGGCGGTCCAGCACGGTGATGTGCCCGCGCGAATAGGCGATCAGGCCGAGCTTCTGCAGCTTCAGCGCTGCCTCGGTGACCCCCTCGCGGCGCACACCCAGCATGTTGGCGATCAGCTCCTGCGTCATCACCAACTGGTCGCCGCCGATGCGGTCCAGGCTCAACAGCAGCCAGCGGCACAGCTGCTGCTCCAGCAGGTGGTGGCGGTTGCAGACCGCCGTCTGGGCCATCTGCGTCAGCAGCGCCTGGGTGTAGCGCAGCAGCAGGTGCATGCCCACGCCGTAGCGGTTGAACTCGGTCTTGATGGCTGCCGCGCGCAGCCGGAAGCAGCCACCAGCACTCTGGACAACGGCGCGGCTGGGTGTGGTCTCGCCGCCCATGAAGAGCGAGACGCCCACCACGCCTTCGCAGCCCACCACGGCGATCTCGGCCGAGGCGCCGTCCTCCATCACATAGAGCAGCGACACGATGGCCGTCGTGGGGAAGTACACATGGCTCTGCGGCCGGCCCGATTCGTAGAGCACCTGGCCGAGCTCCAGCTGGACGAACTCCAGCTGCTCGGACCAGCGAGCCCATTCCTCTTCGGGCAGGGCGGACAGCAGGTGGTTCTTGAGGGGCTCAAGCGCATCGGGCGGTGCAGACATTCGACCTTCCGAACTGGGCGGCTGGGGGGGATGCCCACTCTAGCGGTGCGATGGGGGGTGGTATGTACGAAAGCGCACATACGCCACGGTGGAGGACAGTCGCCCGCCTACTGCGTCAGCGCCAGCAGCACATCCGAGTACCAGGCCAGGTTCAGGCCGGTCGACGCGTCGTGCAGTGCGTCCCGCGACGGCATGACCATGCGCGTGGCATGCACACCGAGCAGTTGCCACGGTAGGTTGCTGTCGCCATCAGGGTCATGAAGGACCACCGGCGCACCGCTGCTGCCCTGCTGCATGGCGACCTCGGTGACGAAGCAGCCCTGCCCCTGGAAGCGCACCCCGAAAGCCGAGGCCACCACGGCGCTGCGCACCACGGGCAGGTGGTGCAGGGTGTCGTGGAACCCGAGTGGAAAGCCCACCAGCAGCAGCGGCTGCCCCAGGCGCACGGCATGAATCTGCACCTGGATGTGGCGCACGCCGAAGGCGCTGTACCGTGCCCCACGGGGCATGGCCATGCCAGGGATCTCGAGCGCCGCCACATCCACATCGCCGCCGCTGTCGCCAGCCTGGCGCCACATCGGCCTGCCGTTGTCGTACAGCGGCAGCGAGACGCGGTGATGCCGGGTCAGGTCCTGCCCCGCAGCGTGCAGGCCGAACTCGATGCGCTGCGGCCGGTGGTCGGTGGCCGGGTCCAGCAGCACATGGCGGTTCGTGACCAGGAACAGCCGCGAGCCCCGCTGGAAGAAGAAGCCGCTGGCCGAGGTCATGGCCCGCGGCCCGAAGAAGGTGGCCACCTGGGTGCAGGCCAGCAGCAGCGGTTCCATGCGGTCATCGGGAGACGGCAGTGCGTACATGGTGTCACTTCCGCGGGAGCGGTGATGCCGGCGCTGCCGGCGAGGAGCGGCGCTGCGTGAGCGCGTCGACGACGCGCGGCAGCAGCGCCTGCGAAACCAGGGCCGCCAGCAGTCGGCGCGGCCAGCGCGTGCGGGTCAGCAGCACACCGAAGCCGGCCGCTGCTGCCACGGCCAGCAGCGGATGCCTGCGCACCGGCGGGGCCAGGCGCAGGTCGACCTCGGCGCGGGCCCACTGCTTCAGGCCATCGACCAGCGACGGGCCTCCCAGGCCCGTCGCTGCCGACAGCCAATCGGCAGCCAGGGCCTGGCCGGGATCGGCGGCTTCGGGCACAGCCTGGAGCCCACGGCGCAGCTGCTCGCGTGAGGCGTCCAGCCGGACGGCGGCCGTCTTCATGGCGCGGGTCTGGTGTCGCAGATGAGGGTCAGATCGGCCGACAGCTGGCGGCTCAGGCCGGTCCAGGCCTCGGTGCCTGGCTGCTCGGGCCGGACGAGCCGCCACCAGGCCCAGGCGCCCACCAGCAGCGGCAGCGCCGGCACGGCCAGCAGCAGAAGCCAGCGGGTGTCGGGCAGTACCGTCAACCACATGGCCGCCTGGCCGAGCAGCACGACACCAGCGAGCAGCGCCCCACCAGCCAGCATCTGCAGGCGCAAGCGTCGCTGCCACGCGGTGCCGGCCGCCAGCAGTTCGGCCCGCAGCAATTCGCCATAGGCCGACGCATGCTCGACCAGCAGCTCGGGCCGAGCCAGCAGCAGCCGGAAGATGGGGTGAGAGGTCGACATGGCGGGTGCCCAGGTCAGCGGCGCAGCGCGCGCAGCAGCAGGGCCAGCAGCATGCCGGTGCCGGTGGCGATCAGCACCGAGCGCATCGGATGGGCGCGGATGTGACCGGACGCACCGTCGCGCCAGACCTCGGCCTGGCCGCGCCACTTCTCGACGCTGCGTTGCGTCAGGTCACCCGCCTTGGCCACGAGCTCACGCACCGCGCCTGCTCCCTGGGATGCGGCATGGTTGAGTGCATCGGCTGCGAGCTCGTTCACGGGTGTGGAGGGGTCCGTGGGTTCGGGACGATTCATGGCAGATCCTGGTTGAGAGCATGGTGGCGCCGCCGGCCGCAGCGATTGCGGGACAGATCAGGAACGGACTGCCGCTCCTGATCTGCGGTCCCGGCGGCAGCGCCATCCTGCGCGGACGGTGGTGGTGGCGTCGGTGCGCTGCCGAACCGACGCCAGGGCCCGCCGCCTCCAGGCTGGTGGCCCGTCTTGCGTCACCCGGCGCGGGCGTTCCAACGCACAGGACCCGCCATGAACCTGCGTCATCCCCTGGATTCCCCCCGCGGCACTCCGCCGGCCACACCGCGGCTTGCCGCCTTCCTGCTGGCCTTGCTGTGCGGCGCCACCGCGATGGCTGCCACCGGCCTGAGCAGCGTCGGTGACTTCAACGCCGGCAAGGCGCGCGCCGAAGCCGATCTCCTCGCGGAACGCAGGGCCTGCAACGGGATGTCGGGCCACCCGCATGACGTCTGCCGCGAGCAGGCACGCGGCAAGGAACGGGTGACGAAGGCCGAGCTGGAGCTGGCCCATACCGGGACGCGCAAGGCGCAGGATCACCTCACCACCGTCCGGCTAGACACCGCCTACGACCTGGCGCGCACGCAGTGCAACGACAAGACCGGTTCGGCCAGGAGCAACTGCGCCAAGGAGGCACAGTCCGTGCGCAGCAAGGCGCCGGCCGATCTGATGCAGCACCGGCGCGTCACCGACGCCAGACGTGATGGCGCTGAAGACGGGCGCGAGACCGATGACAAGCTGGGCGCCGAGACCTGTGATGCGATGGCAGCCGATGCGCGTGCCGCCTGCATCGCGGCGGCCAGGGCCAAGGCCGGCAAGCGCTGAGCGCAACGGCGATGCGCATGCGCTGGCTGACCCGCCTCGAACACAGTCCCGGGGCCTACCGGGCCGACTTCTATGTCTACGGCGCGTTGCTGCTGGCACTCGGTGCCGTGCTGCTGTCCGGCCCGCCAGACCGGCACCTGATCGGCTGGGGCGTGGCCGGCGTGCTCGGCTGGACACTGCTGGAGTACCTGCTGCACCGCTTCGTGCTGCACGGCCTGCCGCCGTTCAAGCGCTGGCATGCCGAGCACCACCGGCGCCCGACGGCGCTGATCGCTGCCCCGACGCTGCTGACGGCCACCCTGTTCGCGACGTTGCTGATGCCACCCGCTGTCTGGTGGCTGGGCGTCGGACCGGCAGCAGCCCTGAGCTTCGGGCTCTTGAGCGGCTATCTCGGCTACGGACTGATCCACCACGCCATCCATAGCCCGATGCCGTCGCACACGCCCCGCCTGGTGCGCCGCTGGCTGCTGCGGCTGCGCCTGTGGCACGGCTTGCACCATAGGCGCATGCACGAGACGCCGGGCAGCCCCCCGTCATCCACGATGGAGGGCTACTACGGCGTCAGCAATGCGTTCTGGGACCGTGTGTTCCGCACGGACCGCAGGGCCGTCACTTCACGCGCATGTCGTTCGTCACGCCGCTGACGCCCTTCACGTTGCGCGCCACCGCGACGGCCGTGTCCATCTGTGGGCGCGACGACACGAAGCCGCTGAGCTGCACGCGGCCCTTGAAGGTCTCGACATTGATCTCGGCAGCCTTCAGCGTCGGCTCGCCGAGGATGGCGGCCTTGACCTTGGTCGTGATGACGGTGTCATCGAGGTATTCGCCGGTGCCCTCCTGGGTGCGGGTGGACGCGCAGGCACCCAGCAGGGTGAGCACGACGGTGCCGCCCAGCAGGCGGGCGGTGGTCTTGAGATGCAGTGTGTTCATACAGGTTCCTGACAGAGGGAATGGAGGCGCGGCTCAGGGCCGCGCCGGGGTTTCAGCGGGCCAGTTCGCCCGCTGCGCGCGCGAAGACAACCTCGACGCGGCGGTTCATCTGCCGACCGGCCGCCGTGCTGTTGGGGGCCGCCGGGTGCTCCTCGCCGAAGGCCTGGATGCTGAGCTGGCTGCCCGGCACGCCGAGCTGGATCAGTGCCGCCATCACCGCGTTCGCGCGCCGGTCCGACAGCGCCTGGTTGTAGGCGGCCTTGCCGACGTTGTCGGTATAGCCCTCGATGGACGCATGCCGCTCGGGGTAGCGCTTCATGAAGTCGACCAACTGGTCCATGCGGTTCTGGCCCTCGGGGCGCAGCTGCGAGGCGCCGGTGTCGAACAGCAGCTCGCCAAGGGTGATGACAACGCCCCGATCGGTGTAGCGGGCATTCATGTCGTGCAGCTGCGATTCGAGGTCGCTGACCTTGGCGTCGCGCCGAGCCACGCGGTAGCGCTCGGCCTGCGTGGCGGCCTCGGACTGGGCCAGTTGCACCGTCTTGGTGGCGCTGACGGCCTCGGCCGCAGACTTCTGTTCCTGCGCCGTGTCGGCCTCGCGGGTACGCAGCGCCAGGCGCAGGCGGTCACGCTCGGCCGCTGCGCCGGCGACGACTGCCTGGGCGCTGCGGCTGGCACCCGTGTCCTCGGCGATCGCCACCTGTTGCAGCGCCAGGTAGGACAGGTGATCCACCTGCGCCGTGCTGTCGCCGTTGATCAGGGCCTGGTCGGCCCGGCGCAGCGATTCGCGGGCGCGCGCCAGTTCGTCGGCGGCCAGGGCCACGGAGTCGGGTTGGGCCTGGGCGGCTTCCAGGCGGCCGCGGGCCCGGTCCAGGGCGGCGTTCTGGGCAGGCATGGAGGAGCAGGCTGCCAGCAGGGCCAGGCAGGCGGCGGCGATGGTGCCCCGCAGTGCAGGGTGCACGGCGTGGGAGCGGGGAAGGTAGGTGTTCATGGCATTTCCTTTGGAGTTCGGCGGGCGTCCGCTCAATGGACCGTCTTGCGTTGCATCTCTTCGGCCAGCGCCCGGGCCGCGTCCTGCGACTCCTTCGCGGACCTGCGGGAACGCACGCTGTCGGCATGCACCTCGGCGACGCGGGCGTCGATCTCGGCCTGCTCGGACAGCCAGCGCGCCCGGTCGACGTCGCCGGCCGTGAAGGCGCTGCGGGCGGCAGCGAGCTTGTCGGTGGCCAGGCGCAGTTGGGCCGGCGCGTCCCCGGCCGTGGCGGGCGTGCTGGCCCGCTGCACGGCGGCTTCAGCCACGGCGAGCTGCCGCGGTGCCACGGGTGGCGCAGCGCAGGCGCCGAGCAGCAAGGTGGTGGAGCTGACCACGACCAGCCAGGCCAGATGGCACCGGGTGGCGGGGGCGAGGGGAACGAGGGGGGAAGGGAGAGTGGCGTTCATCGGGGGCTCCTCGGGTCAGGCCGCAGTGGGCGGCAACACGCCGGCAGGCCGGCGACCCAGTGCCCTGCGGGGGGAGGGCCCCGCCTCAGCGCGCTGTGTCATCCACTCTGGGGGGCGGCACCCATCCCGTCTGTCCGCCAGCGCACGCTGTCAACGTCTGCTTGCGCACAGACGCTGCGCGGCGCCGCCGCCAGCATCAGCCCTCCGCCATCCCAGCGAGCGCACCATGCTGCATTACGCGTTGATCTTCTTCGTCCTGGCCATGCTGGCCGTGTTGTACAGCTTCAGCGGCCTGGCTGCCGGAGCGCTCAGCCTGGCGCATCTGGTCGCCCTCATCTTCATCCTGCTGGCAGTGGGCGGCCTGATCGTGGGGCTGCTGCGTGGTCACTGAGCCAAGCACGGTGCACGACGCGTTGCGGGCCCACCGCGACGACTGCGCCGCCGCCTGCGGCCGCTGGCATGGCACGGCGTGCGCGCTGCAAGCGGTGCATGCCGTCCTGCAACCACGGCTGATGTCCACGCTGCTGGCCTTGGTGCTGCTGTTGGCGGGGGCGCTGTGGCTCGCCTGAAGCGCGGCTGGCGGCCGTGGACAGGGCTGCAACGGGGCCAGGATGCATTGCTTGAACCCGCACGTGGTGCCCTGCAGGCTCCCATCCGCGCGACCCTGCTGGGTGCCGAAGGCTTCGCGGCGCACGGCGACGCGCTGGCCCGTGAGCATGGGCTGCCGCACCAGGCCGGCCCGCCACTGGCCTTCTTCCCCCGGCTGCGCGACAACCTTGCCTTGCTGCGCGAAGCGCAAGCCGCCATCGCGCGCCAGCAGCGCTTGGGCCGCACGCTGAGCCCGGCCGGTGAATGGCTGCAGGACAACATCCACGACGTCATCGCCCATGCCCGCGTCGTGCGCGACGCGCTGCCGCACCGCTACTACCGCGAGTTGCCCGTGCTGGCCGATGCTTCGCTCGCCGGTGTGCCGCGCGTCTATGCCATCGCCTGGCACTACCTGGCCCACACGGACGGCGCCTTCGATGTGGACCTGCTGGCGAGCTTTCTGCGGGCCTATCAAGGCGTGCACGCCCTCACCCAGGGAGAACTGTGGGCGCTGCCGACGACGCTGCGCGTGGTGCTGGTGGAGAACCTGCGCCGCTTGGCCGAACGGGTCGCGACGGAGGAGGCAGCCCGCGAGGTGGCGCACCGGCTGTGCGACGCCCTGGCCGACGAGCACGCTGCCCCGGTGGCGCCGCAACGCTGGTTCGAGCGCCTGCGCATGCGCGGCGTCGCCACTGCCTTTGCGCTGCAGGTCATGCAGCGCCTGCATGCTGACTCCGAGACCGGCACTGCCCTGGGGGCCGCCGGCCGCGAGGCCATCCGTGCTGCGCTGGCCCAGGCGCTGCCCGACCCGGCCGCCGCGCTCGAGGGCCAGCAGGCCGAGGCCGCTGCCGACGCACTGAGCGTCGGACATGCGATCAGCTCACTGAACCGACTGGCACGGGCCGACTGGCGTGGCCTCATCGACCAGTCCAGCGCGCTGATGCAGCGGCTGCTGGCCTGGCCAGCGTTTGCCGCGGAGCACCGCGACACGCAGGACGCCAGCCTGCACGAGATCGAGCGCCTGGCACGACGCTGCGGCCGCAGCGAACACGCCATCGCCGATCAGCTGCTGACGCTGGCTTCGCCAGCCACGCCGCTGCAAGGTGGGGAGGTCGCCTCATCGCTGGGTTACTGGCTGCTCGGCACCGGCCGCGCCACGCTGCATGGCGCGCTGGGCCTGCCGCCACCGCGCGTGCTGCGCTGGCGCCACTGCGCACTGCCACTGATGCTGGTCGGCCTGGCCGTGCTCACCGCCATGCTGGCGCTGGCCTTCATGCGTGCCGCCGCCGCCCCTGGCATGGCGGTCTGGGTCTGGGCCGGGCTGGCGCTGCTGGCCCTGCTGCCAGCCAGCGAGGTGGCCGTCGGGCTGCTGAACCGGCTCATCAGCGAATCGCTGCCGCCCCGCCGCCTGCCGCGCCTGGCGCTGGCCGGGGGCATTCCGCCCGAGCACCGCGTGCTGGTGGTGATGCCCGTGCTGCTGGACAGCGCCGACAGTGCGCGCGAGCTGGCGCACCGGCTGGAACGCCACCACCTGGCCAACCGGGAGGCGCATGCGCAGTTCGCGCTGCTGAGCGACTTTGCCGATGCGGCCAAGGCCGACACTGACGCCGACATCCCGCTGCTGCAGGAGGCCGTCGCGCAGATCGATGCGTTGAACGCCCGGCACGCGGCCGCGCCGGGCGAGCCGCTGCGCTTCCTGCTGCTGCACCGCCCACGCCGCTGGAGCGGCAGCGAGCAGCGCTGGATGGGCTGGGAGCGCAAGCGCGGCAAGCTGGAGCAGCTGATGGCCAGGCTCAGTGGCGAGAGCGGCCCGTTCCTGGACTTCGGCCCGCGCTCGCAGACGGCCGCGGGCACGCCGCACGTCGTCACGCTGGACAGCGACACCGTGCTGCCACCCGGCGCGCTGCGCGAACTGGTGGCGGTCGCGGCCCACCCGCTGAACCGTCCGCAGCTGGGCCGCGATGCCACCGGGTCGTGGCGTGTGGTCAGCGGCCACGGCATCCTGCAGCCGCGCGTGCAGGTCGCCTGGCCACCGTCCGGGAAGGGCAGCCTGTTTCACCGCCTGTTCGCCGGCGCCGGACCCGGCAACGACCACTACAACGCGGTCGCCTCCGAGGTCTACCAGGACCTGCTCGACGAGGGCAGCTTCAGCGGCAAGGGACTGCTCCATGTGGCCGCCGTGCATGCGGTGCTCGCCGGTCGCCTGCCCGAGGGCCAGGTCTTGAGCCATGACCTGCTGGAGGGCTGCATCGCCCGTTGCGGCAGCGTCGGCGATGTGGCGCTGATCGAGCCCGCGCCGCAGCATGCCGACGTGGACGCCGCGCGGCTGCACCGCTGGACGCGCGGAGACTGGCAGCTGCTGCCGCTGCTGGCGCGCCGCTACGGGCTGCACGCGCTGGACCGCTGGAAGCTGCTCGACAACCTGCGCCGCAGCCTCGTCGCGCCGGCTGCCCTGCTGTTGCTGCTGCTGGCACTGGGCGGCACGCCGTTGTCGGCCTGGGCCGTGCTCGCGCTCGCCGCAGCCGCCTTCGGGGCTGCCCCGCTGCTGGGGGCCATCGCCGGCCTAGCGCCTAGCCGGGACGACCTCGCGCTGGGCCATTTCGCGCGCGCGGCGCTGGCCGACTTCGGGCGTGCGCTCGCCGGCCTGGCCTGGCATCTGGCGCTGTGGCTGCGGCAGTCCTTGCTCAACGTGGACGCGATCGCGCGGGCGCTGTGGCGCAGCGCAGTCAGCCGGCGCGGCCTGCTGGCCTGGACGACCACCGCGGCCGCCGAGGGCCGGGCGGCCCAGGGCCTGCCGGCCCAGCTGGTGCGCAAAGCGCCGCTGTCGCTGCTCGCGCTGGCCTCGGGCGCGGTGCTGCTGGCGCTGCACACGCCGGCGCCGCTGCTCGTCGTGGGCCTGAGCCTGCTTTGGGCTGCCACGCCGCTGTGGGTGGCCTGGGCCAGCCGTCCGGACGTGGCTGCCGCGCCGCCGCTGTCGCCGGACGACCGGCACTACCTGCTGGGCGTGGCGCGCGAAACCTGGAACTGGTTCGCCACCCACGTCGGACCCGCGAGCCATCACCTGCCGCCCGACAACGTGCAGACCCTGCCACGCCTGATGGTGGCGCAGCGCACCTCGCCCACCAACATCGGGCTGTACCTGCTGGCCGCCGTCAGCGCGCAAGCCTTCGGCTGGATCACGCCCTTGGAGCTGCTCGAACGGCTGCACGCGACGCTGGACACGCTCGAACGCCTGCCGCTGCAGCGCGGCCACCTGCTGAACTGGATCGCCACTGACACGCTGCAGCCGCTGCTGCCGGCTTATGTGTCCACCGTCGACAGCGGCAATCTCTGCGGCCATCTGCTCGCGGTGGCCAGTGCCTGTGAGGCAGTCGATGCTGCCCACGCACTACAGCACCAGCTCGACCGCATCGCCGGCCGCTGCCGGCGCTTTGCCGAGGCCACCGACTTCCGCTTCCTGTACGACCCGCAGCGCCGCCTGCTGCACATCGGCTGGCAGGTGGCCGACCAGAAGCTCGACCCCCACCACTACGACCTGCTGGCCAGCGAGTCGCGGCTGGCCAGCCTGTGGGCCATCGCCAAGGGCGACGTGCCGGCCGCGCACTGGGCCGCACTCGGCCGCAGCTACCACGCCGACGGCGCGAAACTGGGGCTGCAGTCCTGGTCGGGCTCGATGTTTGAGTACCTGATGCCGCAGCTGGTGCTGGACGAGCCGGCCGACAGCGTGCTGGGCCGGGCCGCCCGCATGGCCGTGCAGGCGCAGCGCCGCCATGCCGAGCGGCTGCGCCTGCCCTGGGGCGTCAGCGAGTCCGCCTACGCCGCCACCGACCGAACGCTGGCCTACCAGTACGCGCCCCAGGGCGTGCCGGAGCTGGCGCTGCGTCGCGCGCAGGTCGACGAGCGCGTGATCGCGCCCTATGCCACCGCGCTGGCGGCGATGCTGGTGCCGCAGGCCGCCGCGAAGAACCTGCGCCGGCTTCAGGCTCTGAAGATGCGCACCGTCTGGGGCTTCTTCGAGGCGCTGGACTGCACGCCATCCCGCCAGGCCGACGCGCACCCTTGCACCCGTGTGCAGACCCACATGGCTCACCACCAGGGCATGACGCTGGTGGCACTGGCCCAGGTGCTGCTCGATGGCCTGCCGCGGCGCTGGGGCATGGCCGACGCCCGGCTGGCCGCCGTGGCCACCCTGCTGCAGGAGCGCTTGCCGCGCGAGGTGGCACGGCAGCGCGACGCAGCGCCCGCCACGGCGGAACGGCCGGCCCCGGCCGAGACGGATGCACCGCTGCGTGACGTGCAGCCCGGCGAGGAAGCGCTGGCGCGCACCCAGTTGCTCAGCAACGCCGGCTACCGCCAGGCCGCAGCGCTTGCCGCCGGGCTGGCCGCCGAGGCGTCCCGGCCGTCCTACAGCGTCTCGCTGCGCGCCAACGGTGCCGGCTGGAGCCGCTATGGCGACATCGACCTGAGCCGCTGGCGCGACGACGCGCTGCGCGACGAGCATGGCCACTTCGTCTACCTGCGCCGCAGCGGCGCCGGCGCGCCGGTGTCGCTGACCCAGCACCCGGCCCCCGACCCTGACGCACGCTACACCGCCCGCTTTCTGCCCGACCGGGTCTGCTTCGACGCCATCTGGCCCGACCTGCACGCCCGCTGCACGGTCTGGGTCAGCCCCGAGGACGACGTGGAGCTGCGGCGCATCGAGCTGTGGAACACCTCCGGCCGACCCGTCACGCTGGCACTGATGTCGGCCTTCGAGGTGAGCCTCTCGGGCGCGCGCGCCGACGAGATGCACCCGGCCTTCGCCAACCTCTTCGTCAGCGCCGACTGGGACGCCGCAACCCAGGCCATGTTCCTCGCGCGTCGGCCACGCCGCGAAGGCGAGCCGGGCCGGTACGCGGTGCATTTCATCGCGCACGCCGAAACCGGTGCCCCGCACGCGGCGGCGCACGCGCTGGCCGACCGCGCGCGCTGGCGCGGCCGCCTGCGCGAGCCCTGGCAGGTGCCGGCCGATTTCGACCTCGGCGACACGCCCAGCGGGCCGCTGGACACCGGGCTGGACCCCGTGGCTGCGCTGTGCATGCCCTTGACCCTCGTGCCGCACGGCACCGCGCAGCTGACCTGGGCCACAGCCGCTGCGCCGGACCCCGGCACGCTGGCCGCGCTGATCGACAGCTACCGCCGCCCCGGTGCCGTGGAGCGCGCCTCGCAGCTCAGTGCCACGCTGCACTCGCTGCAGCAGCGCGAGCGCCGGCTGCATAGCGAGGACCTGGTCGCCATCCAGGTGCTGACCAGCCTGCTCGTGCTGCTGCACGCCCGCCCCGACGCCGCTGCGACGGGCCAGACCTGCGATCGCCGGCTGCTGTGGCGCTTCGGTCTCTCGGGCGAACGGCCGCTGGTGGTCGTCACCGCATCGTCCGTGGCGGGCCTGGCGATGGTCGAGACGCTGATCCAGGGCCTGCTGTACTGGGCCCATGGGGGCGTCGGCGTCGATCTGGTGCTGATCAACGCCGAGCCCAACTCCTACCTGATGCCGCTGCGGCAAGGGCTGCTGATCCTGCGCGATCGATACGCCCCCGAGCTGCAGCACGGGCCGCAGGCCGGCCGCGGCGCTCTCTTGCTGCTGCAGGCCGCCGACATCAGCCCCACGGAGCGAAGCACGCTGGCCCAGCTGGCGCGCCTGCGACTGAACGCCGATGGCCGCTCCCTGGGCCGCCACGTGGGCGACCTGCTCGCCTGGCATGAGGACGCCCGCCTGCTGCGCGAGACGCGCCAGCGCTTCGCACCGGCCGCAGCCGTCCCCGTGCTTGCGCCGCCGGCCGTGCCGGGCCGTTTCGACCCGATCGACGGCGGCTACAGCTTCCTCACATCACTCGCCCGGCCCACACCACGGCCCTGGGTCAACGTGCTCGCCAACCCAGACTTCGGCACGCTGGTGTCGGAAAGCGGTGCCGGCTGGAGCTGGGCCGGCAACAGCCGGCTGCACCAGATCAGCGCCTGGAGCAACGACCCGCTCGCCGACACGGCGCGCGAGCACTTCGCCCTGCAAGACCTGGGCACGGGTGAGGTCTGGAATCTTGCGCCGGGGTCCGGGGCGGCCGAGGGCAGCTACCGCATCGAACACCGCAGCGACGGCACGACCATCAGCCACCGGCATGGCGAGCTGACGGTCGCGCTGACCTGGCAAGTGGACGCCGCGCTGGCGGCCCGGCGCGTGCAGATCTCGCTCAGCAACAAGGCCGGCTACGGCCGGCGCCTGCGCGTGCTCGGCGCCATCGAGTGGTTGCTCGGCGCGGTGCTGGTGGACAGGCAGTCGGTGCGCACCAGCCATGCCCGGCTCACGCCGGCCGGTGGCGCGGCGCTGGACGTGCTGCTGGCCACCCAGCTCGACCAGCAAGACGGTGCCGGCGAGCAGACCGCGTTCTGGATGCTGCAGGCCGACGGCGGGGCAGGCCGGGACGCCATGACGCCCGACTGGACCTGCGACCGCCGCGAGCTGTTCGACGAGCGTGGCCGCGCCGTCTGGCCCGAGGCCTTCGGCCGACTGGCCGGACAAGGCGGCGACCCCTGCGCCGCCCTGGGCCTGCACCTGCGTCTGGACGCCGGCACCACGCGGCGCTGCGAGTTCACGCTGGGCCATGCCGCGACGCCGGCGGCCGCGCTGGCGCTGGCACAGCGGCTGCTCGACGGCGAGCATGGCCAGTGCGAGACGCGGCTGGACGCCGTCCAGGTCAGCAGCCCGGACCCCGGCTTCGACGCCCTGGTCAACCACTGGCTGCTGCACCAGACAACCGCCTGCCGCCTCTGGGGCCGCGCAGGCTTCTACCAGGCCGGTGGTGCCTACGGCTTCCGCGACCAGCTGCAGGACTCGATGGCGCTGGTGCTGACTGCGCCCGAGCTGGTGCGGGAGCACCTGCTGCGTGCCGCCGCGCGGCAGTTCCCGCAGGGGGACGTGCAGCACTGGTGGCACCCGCACAGCGGCGCCGGTGTGCGCACGCATTGCAGCGACGACCTGCTGTGGCTGCCGCACGTGGCCCACCACTACGTCAGCAGCACCGGCGATGCTGCCGTGCTGGACGAACCCGTGCCCTTCATCGAGGCCGATGCCGTCCCCGCCGGCGCGGAGGACGCCTACATCACGCCCCGCGTGGGCAGCGAGACCGCGACGCTGTTCGAGCACTGCGCCCGGGCCATCGACGCACGGCTGACGGTGGGCGCGCACGGCCTGCCGCTGATCGGCACCGGCGACTGGAATGACGGCATGAGCCAGGTCGGCGCGGCCGGGCGCGGCGAGTCGGTGTGGCTGGCCTGGTTCCTGTGCCGTGTGGTGGCCGACTTTGCACCGCTGGCGCAGGCGCGCGGCGAAATGTACCGTGCCGCCCGCTGGCTGGCTGCGGCCGACGGCTGGCGCCAGGCGCTGGCCGGACCGGCCTGGGACGGCCAGTGGTATGCGCGCGCCTTCTTCGACGATGGCTCGCCGCTGGGCACACAGGCCGGCCCGGAGTGCTGCATCGACCTGATCACGCAGGCCTGGAGCGTGCTGTCCGACGCCGCGCCGCCCGAGCGCCAACGCCAGGCCATGGCTTCGGCCGAACGGCTGCTGCTGGACCCGGACTGGCAGTTGCTGCGCCTGCTGGAACCGCCGCTGGCGCAGCACCAGCCATCGGCCGGCTACATCCAGGCCTATCCCCCGGGCGTGCGCGAGAACGGCGGTCAGTACACCCACGCCGTCGTCTGGGCCGTGATGGCCTGGGCCCAGCTCGGCCAGCCCGACACAGCCTGGCGCGCCTGGGTGGCCTGCAGCCCGGCCCATCGCGCGGAGGACGCGACACGGGGCCCGCGCTTCGGCCTGGAGCCCTACGCGGTGGCGGCCGACATCTGCAGCCAGCCTCCCTGGGTCGGCCGTGGGGGGTGGAACTGGTACAGCGGCTCGGCCGCAGGCCTGTACCGCGCCGCCATTGGCTCGATCTGCGGGCTGCAGGTGCAGGGGGAGCGGCTGCGCTTCGTGCCGGCCCTGCCCAGCCACTGGCCGGCCGTGCAGCTGACGCTGCGCCGCCACGGCCGTCTCTACCGTTTCAGCCTGTGCCGCGCAGAAGCACTGCAGGAGACCGCCGCCGCTCACGCGCAGGGCGCGCAGCCACTGGCGGTCGGCGAGTGGCTGAGCACCGCTGCCGGGCCGGCGACAGTGCACTACCTCGTCATCGTCCCGCCAGGGGAGGCGCTTCGGCTTCAGCTCCGGTTGAAGTAGAAGTAGCCATTCACGGCACTTCAATTGACGTTCGTACCCAACTCACTGAGATACGAATTTAGGGAACTTCTCCGCAACTTCCCAGATGCAGCAACTTCTGCAGTAACCGAGATCCCATCGCGTACAAGGTGCGAGCATCTACGTCGCCTTCGGCGACAAATGCGATCCTCCTCCTCGCCCCTCGGACCGGTCAAACACCAAGCAACTTGTCGATACTTGTCGAACAGCCGAGCACAACTTCCAACCGTTTGCCCAGAAGCTCCCAGGCGTCTCGCTTCTCAGCGGCGTAGTCGTGATGCAGGTACGCCCGGCGAACTCGACTGCCGGCCATGACGTGGTTCTGGCATCGATCGATAAGATCGAGTGAGACACCCAGCTGCTGCATCATGGTGGCGCCGGTGCGACGCAGGTCGTGCGGCGTCCACGCACCCGCCTTTCCGCCAGACAGCGTCAGCGAGTTGTCATGCTTGCGGTTCTTCAGCGGCCCGGCTCGATTCTTGAACTGCATCTGACGGTCGCCGATCTGCTTGGACACGCTCTTGACGCAGACGTGATCTGCCGGCGCCTTGCCCGTCGCCGCGCGCGCCGGGAAGCAGAACGCCGTGTCGCCGGTCAACGCGTGCAGGGCCATGAATTGCCTCAATGCGAACGGCGATAGATAGACCTTCCAACTGACGCCCGTCTTGGTGTTCTCCGCAGGCACGAACCACTCACCTGCCTCCAGGTTCACGTGTTCCCAGCGTGCCTTCAACAACTCTCCGATGCGGCAGAGCGTGCCAAGACAGATCCACAACGCGAGCTGCGTTTCCTTCTTGAGTGGACGGTCCACGCCGTACTTCGCGCCAGCGGGCGCAGCGGCGTAGGTCGCTTCCATAGCCGCCAACTTGGCCTGCAGCTCGCGCAGCTCGTCAGCAGACAGCACGCGGTCACGCTCGGCGTCCGGATCGCATCCGTGGGGCAGCAGCTTCGCCAGCTCGACCAACTTGATGGGATTGCCCTCGACCATCAGCGCACGCCAGGGCTTGCGCGCCTCCGCCCAGGCGAACAGCTGCACCATGTCGGCGAATATCCGCGAGGCCATTCGGTAGGTGCCGCGGCCGATCACGGCACGCAGCACCGCGCGAATGTCACCTTCATCCACCGTGCGAACCGGCTTGTCACCGATCAGCGGCAGCACGTCCTTTGCGAAGCTGCGCTGCAACTCGGCGTTGCCGTCCACACGCTTCACGCCGTCCCGTAGCCACGCCTCGAACATCGCGCGAAGTGGCAGGTCCTCAGCTTGCTGCCGAGCGGCCTCTGCGATGGTGGCCTCGATCGTGGCTTGGGCCTCAATCTTGGCGGCGCGCTTGGCATCGCCCGGACTCACGCCCGCCTTTACGAGCGCCCTGGCTCGGTCACGCTCTGCGCGAACGCCCGCGAGGGAGACGTCGGGCCAGGTTCCGCAGTAGTGCTTGACGCCGGCGCCACGCCATTTGTAGCCGTACTTGAAATTGATGCTGACCTTGCCGTCCGAGGCAACGCGAACTTCACCCGTCAGCCCTTCACCATCGGCAACGTAGTCGCCCTTCCAGCTTGAAGGGACAGCCTTCAAACCAAGTTCGGTCCAGCGGCTTCCCTTGCCTTGCTTCGGATATCGAGTCGTCGCCATCAACATCTCCAGGGGGATACCCAGGGGGATACCGGACGTGGGCTTTACCGGCATCTTGCGGCACATCGCGGGACAACCATCATCCCGCCAAATGCATCGCAATACATTGATTTTAAACGACTAAACGATATTTTTCGACGCAGCGACTGCAACTTGGTCGATCGCCAAAATCACCCTATATTTCCATGGGGTGCAAGGGGTAGCGAGTTCGAATCCCGCCGTCCCGACCATTTTTATTGAAGTAGATCAACGGGTTACGTCGCAAGGCGTGACCCGTTTTTCCTTTCTGGCCCAAATTGCCGATGCTGGCAACAGAATGGGCAACAAAATTCCGGTCGCTACGCGCGAGGGTCACTGCAAACCTTGGCCGCGTGGTCGCAGCCAACCCGGCCTTGCCATTCGGAAGCCAGCCGCGCCCGGCCCGGGCGGGCTGGTGCGGCTCGGGATCAGCCGGCGGTGCCGGGCTCGGACAGGAAGATCTCCACGCGCCGGTTGGCCGCGCGGCCGCGATCGGTGTCGTTGCTGGCGACGGGCTCATGCGAGCCGCGGCCGGAGGTGCTGATGCGCGACGGCGCCACGCCGCGGGCGGAGAGGTAGTCGCGCACGGCGGCCGCGCGTTCGCGCGACAGCGGGTCGTTGATGGCGTCGCTGCCCGTGCTGTCGGTGTGTCCCACCACCATCACGCGCACATTGGCGTCCAGGTTGCGGCCGATCTCGTCGAGCACCGGGCGCATCTGCGGGCGGATGTCGGCGCGGCCGGTGTCGAAGGACACATCGCTGGGCACGTTGAGCTTGAGCCGGTTGTCGGCCGTCTGCGTCACTTCCACGCCGGTGCCCTGGCTGGCCTGCGCGAGAGCCTTGCGCTTGTCTTCCATGTGCTTGGACCACAGGTTGCCTGCAACCGCGCCGAGCGCACCGCCGATAACGGCGCTCTTGCCCGCACTGCCACCGGTGGCCGAGCCGATGATGGCACCGGCCACGGCACCCACGCCTGCGCCCTTGGCCGTGCCTTGCTGGCGCTCGCTCATGTTGGCGCAGCCGGTGGTGGCGGCCAGCACGGCCGCGCTGATGGCGGCGATGGTGGCGCGACGGGGGGAAAGCAGGGAATTCATCATCTGGGAGCTCCTAAAACGGACTGGAAATGCAAAGGCCGCCGCCCCGCTTGCAGGGCAGCGGCCTTGATGCTGGAAACATCAGATTTTGCGCACGTTTGCGTGGGCGTCCTTGAAAACTTCCTTGACGTCGCCCGCAGCCTTCTGCGCCTTGCCCTCCACCTGCTTCATCGCGCCCTTGACCTGCTGGTCGGTGCTGCCGACGGCTTCGCCGAGCTTGCGCTGCGCCTTGCCGGCGATGTCCTTCACGGTGCCCTTCACTTGATCGGTGTTCATGTGTCACTCCTGGGTTGGCCGTCGCGACGGGATGTCCGACTGACAGGTGTCAGCCTAGGTGCATGCGCGAGGCGGCGGCACCGGAGACGGCCCCATCGGCTGGTGGGTCACGTCCTACGGCCGGCGCGGCGCGCGGGCGTCCTACGCGTTGGCCGGGCGTCGTCCGCTTCGACAGCGGCGGGCGGGCGTCGATGCTGACGCCATCACCACTTCCTTTTGGAGATCCCTCATGGGCAAGTACCTTCTGGCCTGGCTGCTCGGCGTTCCCGGCATCGTGCTGGTTCTCATCTATCTGTTCTTCCACTGACCCGGCGCGGGGCGGGGGTGGGCACGGCGCTTGCCGTGCGGGTGGCATGAGCCGCCTCTTTCGCCGTCCCCTGCCCCTCGCTTCCCTTTGCCTGCCGCTGTTGGCCACCCTCGGCGCCTGCGGCGAGAGCTCCCGGCTGCCCAGCAACGCCGATGTCGGCCCGCAGCCCACGCTGCTGGCTCCCACCAAGTCCGCGCTGCCCACCGTCCACGTCGCAGAGCCCCGGCCCTGGCGCGCGGGCGAGGCACCCACAGCCGCGCCGGGACTGCACGTGCAGGCCTATGCGACCGGGCTGGATCATCCGCGCTGGCTGCAGGTTCTCCCCAACGGCGACGTGCTGGTCGCTGAAACCAATGCGCCGCCCCGACCCGACGACGGCCAAGGCGTGAAGGGCTGGGTGCAAGGCCTGTTCATGAAGAAGGCAGGCGCGGCCGTGCCCAGCGCCAACCGCATCACCTTGCTGCGCGATGCCGACGGCGATGGCCGCGCGGAGCAGCGCGAGGTGTTCGCCCAGGGGCTGAACTCGCCGTTCGGCATGGCGGTGGCCGGCGGCCACTTCTATGTGGCCAACACCGATGCGGTGCTCGAGTTCCCCTACACGCCCGGTCAGACGCATGTGGAGGGCAACGGCCGCCGCCTGACCGATCTGCCGGCTGGCACCATCAACCATCACTGGACGAAGAGCCTCATCGCCAGCCCTGATGGGCGCAAGCTCTACGCCACCGTGGGCTCCAACAGCAACGCGGCCGAGAACGGCATCGAGGCCGAGGAAGGGCGCGCCGCCATCTGGGAGATCGACCGTGCCAGCGGCGCGCGCCGCCTGTTCGCAACCGGCCTGCGCAACGCCAACGGCATGGCCTGGCTGCCGGGGCCGGGCGCCCACACGGCGACGATGCTCTGGACCGTGGCCAACGAGCGCGACGAACTGGGCAGCGACCTAGTGCCCGACTACCTCACCGCCGTGCACGACGGCGCGTTCTACGGCTGGCCCTACAGCTGGTGGGGCGGGCATGTGGACGACCGCGTCACACCGCAGCGGCCCGACCTGGTGGCGCGCGCGCTGGCGCCGGATTACGCACTGGGCGCCCATGTCGCAGCGCTCGGCCTGGCCGCGGCCGGCGCCAGCCCGGTGCCGGCCGCGCTGCCTGGCGCGGCGCCAGGCGGTGTCTTCATCGGCCTGCATGGCTCGTGGAATCGGCGGCCGGCAGCGGGCTACAAGGTCGTTTACGTCGGGTTCGACAACGGCCACCCCAAAGGCCTGCCCATCGACGTGCTGACGGGCTTCCTGGACGGACAAGGCCGCGCCCGGGGCCGCCCTGTCGGCGTGGCGATCGACCGCCAGGGCGCGCTGCTGGTGGCGGACGACGTCGGCAACACGGTCTGGCGCGTCACCACCCACTGAGCGCGGGCCGGCGCCGCGCTGCAGCCATCAGGCCGCGCGGCGGCGGCGCTCCACCGCGTCGATCTTCAGCATCTGCCGGTACTTGGTGACGGTGCGCCGCGCCACGACGAGGCCCTGCTGCGCCAGCTGCCGCGTGATCTCGGCATCGGACAGCGGCGCGTCCGGGCTCTCGGCCTCGATGATGTCCTTGACGAGGCTGCGGATGGCCGTGCCCGAGCAGGCGCTGCCATTGGCGCTGATCATGGCCCGGCTGAAGAAGGACTTCAGCTCCAGCACCCCCACCGGCGTGGCCATGTACTTGTTGTTGGTCACACGCGAGACCGTGCTCTCATGCACACCCACTTCGTCGGCGATCTCCTTGAGGCCCAGCGGCTTCATCGCCATCGGGCCGTAGTCGAGAAACGCCTGCTGGCGCTTCACGATGGCCTCGGCCACATCGAGGATGGTCGAGAAGCGCTGCTCGACGTTGCGCAAGGTCCAGCGCGCTTCCTGCAGGTGCTCGCCCAGCTCGGCGTTGGCCGGTGTGCGATGGCGCTGGAACAGCTGCTCGTACACCTGGTTGATGCGCACGCGCGGCACGACCGCCGGGTTGAGCTGCACGCGCCATTGCCCACGCACCTTGCGCACGATGACGTCGGGCACGACATACGCCACCTGCGACGAACCGACGCGCCAGCCGGGCCGCGGGTCGAGTCGGCGAATGCGGTCGCAGGCGGCCTCGATGCGTGCCGCCGGCTGGCGCAGACGGCGCGCCAGGCCCGCCGTGTCGCGCGCCGCAAGCGCCGGCAGGTGGTCGGTGATGATGGTTTGCGCCAGCGCGCGGGTGTCGGCGCAGGCGATGGCCGGCAGCTGCAGCAGCAGGCACTCGGCCACATCGCGCGCGCCAACGCCGGCGGGCTCCAGCGCCTGCACGCGCCGCAAGGCGATCTGCAGCTCCTGCAGGTCAGCCGCCGGCGCCAGATCGGTCACGTCAAGCAGTTCTTCCAGCGGCGTGCGCAGATAGCCGTCGTCGTCCAGCGATTCGACGATGGCGCGCGCCAGCAGCAGGTCGCGCGCGGGCAGCGGCAGTACGTTGAGCTGGCGGTGCAGGTGCTCGTTCAGCGGCGTGTCAACCGCCATCAAGTCCAGCGCTCCGAACTCGCCGTCCCCGGCGCCCCGCGCGGCCGACGTGCCGTCGGCGGCCCACAGTTCGCGGTCACCGTCGCCGTCGTTGTAGACCCCGCTGTCGTCGTCGTGCATCGCCGCCTGGCCGTCGAACCCGCCATCGAGGTCGACATCGGCCGGGTCGGCAGGCGCTGCCTGCGGGGCCAGCGCGTCCTGCAGCGACGAAGGCGGCGCGTCGTCCCAGTCGGCAGGCGTCGCGTCGGCGTCGCCACCCTCGCCGTCATCACCCTCCTCCACTTCCAGAAATGGGTTGCGGCCCAGCGTCTCGCGCAGCATGGCCGCGAAATCCAGCGATGACATCTGCAGCAGGCGCACGGCGTGCTGCAGGCGCGGTGACAACGTCTGGGCCTGCGCCTGGCGATGCGCGACCCGGATGTCCAGAGATGCCACTTGCGTTCCTTGCTTTCGTTTCAAAAGACTCGCGCCGCCATGCCGGCGTGCGATGCAACGGGACGTAACGCAACCTTCGTGCCGCACCGGCAGCGAGGACTGGAATCGCAATGGCGCCGGCGTGTTCCCGCCACAGCGGGCGTCTGGCCGGCATGCCTGGGTGGCAGCTTTTACCGGTCGCACAGGGCGCGGCGGCGCAAAGTCGGTAAACGCTGCCGGTACGCCCGTGCGGCGCCGCCCGGACGCCCGGCACACCCCGGCATGCCGCGCGCCCGGCCATGCCGAAAGCACCGGGCATATGCCTTGCTTTACATGACTCAGCGCGAGCCGCGGCTCGCCCTGGGAGACACCATGAAGAACATCCTCCTCGCATCGCTCATCACGGCCGGCGCCCTCGTCACGGCGGGCTGCGCGCT
>JACCDO010416298.1_pt1 | contig 38049 bp, 20 predicted proteins | sample 7446101 | NCBI WGS metagenome assembly JACCDO01 (sample SAMN15323440, study PRJNA562643) | freshwater metagenome | isolation source: river surface water | place: USA:Blue River Watershed | collected 2017-08-16 | reverse complement strand
GTTGTAGATGAGTGTTGTGAATTTGAATAGTATTTAAGTTCAAAATTCACCATTTCAATTTATCAACTATATTTTAGGACCGGTTTTTTGGTTCCTTTTTTGTATTTACAAATTTGTAAAAAAGCATACCTTTACTAATGCTCTGGTGATGCACTGGATCATCGTTTTCGCGGTACTCGCAACATGTATAAACAATTTTTATGGTGTAAAACGCGATGGCATAACAAGGAGCAATGTTAAACTGAACAGTGTCAAAGATTCATTCATAAGTATTGCGAGAAGTAACAACCCGCATCCTCGTGACAAGGAGTTGTTGAATGAACTTCTTGATAAAATATGTGCATCAGAACCCAGGATTTCGCAGATATCTCTCAATGATCTTGGTTTATGGCAAATTTGCTATGCGCCCCACATCTTGCTGCTACAACGCCTCTTATTTGTCTCTTTTAAAGTTTACTACAACTTTCTAGACTCAAATCAATTAGATTCATACGTATTTTATAGCAGCAAGATTTTCGGCCAAGGATGGCTTAACACGAAGGGCTCTTTCGTCATCGATAATAATGTTTGTAGAATCGTTTGGGATAAAATATGGTGGGACTTCAACACTCAGGAGGAAGGTCCAAGCAGTTCAAACGAGAAAGAGCAGCATGTATTTGCTGATATCATTCAGAGTATTGGTGCTAAAGCATTTGTTAAAGAATTTTCTCAGTTTCCAATTAAGTATTGGGATTCTGATCTAGTTTCCTTCGTGTTTCCCCTCACAAAGACAAATATTGTTGCTTCTCGTCTTCGTAATCGTCCCTTCGGTGTCAATAATTTGTAAATATTTGTAAATATGTAACTAAATGTCTGATACGATCAAGAAACAAAGTAGGAAAAAAAAAGAAGTATTACTTACAGAATTATTTATAACGACCAAATTATTTTTTCGACGAACCCCAGCTAAAAATTGATGGTTTCGATGGTGGTACAGGAGGTGGTGCAATATTTATAGTGGAGGTATTAACATTACTTGGTGAACCAGCTAATAAAGAATTTAATGCCATTTCTTCATCTTCATTATTGGCAAGTAATGCTTGAATGCAATCATTGCGATTAAATCCCATCTCAGATAACCTATTGGCTTTACTTTCAAGTGATGTTTGTGTGTTCACCAATTTATTTCGTGGTGATCCTGCTGGATTTATGTCTAAAGTAGAAATACTGTCTGTCAAAGAAATCGTACTAGTCACTGGATATGGTGCGGTTGCAACATTAGACACTCCATTAATAATATTCATTTCAAATTCTTGACGTTTAAATGATTGCTGTGATACCCTTTCCGTAACAGTTTGTAATAATTGAACACATTTATTGTATAAACTTAATGTTGCGCCATAACTTATTGATAGTAATGAGTGTAAATTATTATACTTTGTCACCAATGATTCCATATTAATAATAATTGCGTTTCTTTCAACAATACATTCATCATTAGTTGATTTTTCTTTAAATATACTATTTTCATTCACTATTTCTGTCAGTAAATTTGGTTGACGAATATTTATATTATTTAATTCATCAATGATACTGCCACATGCCAACTTTACATCACTTAACAATTTATTTGCATCATTACCAGCGGTATTATTATTCAGAATCATACCGATATAGTCTTTATTTGATATTTCAACCAATGCATCTAGTTTCTTGGTCCTGGTATCAATTATCGTAGCCATTTCATTCAATAATTTTTCCAACTGACTACTATCATAAGTCAACAACTTTCTTATATTATCCTGATTTGGGTTTGGTAGAATAGCTTTTAATTCCTCTTTACTCTTCACTGTTAGACTTGATAAATCATGTATTATTGTTGGATCATTTAATTTTTCATCAATAAATCTCCATTTACTTTGTTCAGCACTTAAATCTGATTGAATTTTATCCAAAAATATAATTATATCATTATTTGCAGATGTAAATGGCAATCCTTTATACTCGTGATTACGTGAACGAAATAAACTATCTGTTTCAGTTTCTGATTTAATAGACTCATTTATAGATGAAAATATATTGCTAACTTTCATACTTATATTATTTAATTCATTGCGCTTAGACATTAACTCATTAACACCACCTAAATTTTGAATTTTTTTAAATTTTTGAAATAAATCATCAGGGAATTCACCTCCAGTTAAATAAAGTTGCAAACTACCAGGAAGTCCAACAGATGCAAGTGTAGTACGTGCTAAATTTGTTAAATCTCCACATATAGAAACATATTGTTTGTATGCATTAGTTGTATATTCACGAATAGAGTCGTTGACTAATTGGACACTCTTTGGTACAATATCTTTAAATAATTTCCTTTCATTACAGTCGTAACTTGGTAAACTTAATGGTTCAACCATGGATGCGTCTAAGGATTTAATTGGTTGCAAGTCTCCTTCTGGTGTCGGTAATTCTAAATACACTGTCATCAAGTCCTTATTTGCGGATTCTTTCATTATTTTTATTGAATTTAATAAACTTTCAGCACCGCATAAAACATTATCATAAACACCAAGTTTTTTACCTTCTTGAATAGCATCTAATAATATCTTTTCTGCAACAAATAAACGAGTAACTTCTTCACCATATCCACTACCTTTAGATAATGCTAAATCTTTTGATGAAATTGATTGCCAATATTCTGCTGCACCACGAAACATTTTTGATTGAAATCTACAATGAACGTACCAGGATTTATCTAATGAAGGATTTTTCATACCAGATTGTTCAGCTTCAGCAAATGATATAGATGTTTTCATAGCCAATTTTGCTAATAACGATGGCTTTACAGTATTATGAACTTTACGATCTCGAACTGATTTCTCATAAATACATAATAATGCTTGTGCTAAACAAAGTTTGATCGAATAATCTACAATACTTTCGCATAGATAACAATTTACATCCTTATTTAATTTAGATATTATATTTTGTTTAATAAAATGAAATAATCCAGCACTTTGTTGGTATAATCTTGATGCACTTTTACTACCTTCATCTGTAGATCTATTAATTTTACACGCATCTAAAGTATGTAATGCTGCTATATTCCATAAAACACAACCTTGATCAAGTAATATATTTCCTGTTGATATTGAACGATGAGTAAACGCATCGTTCCACACATATTTAACATTCATTTCGGATTCATATCCATCGAATCTAACAGCAATAGCTGCAACATGATAATTATAATTTAAGTAATTATTACATGCCGACTCGTTTAATTCCGTTATACTTACTGCTTTGCTTCTTATATTTAAGAAAGTGTCAATATCATCAAGACTACCACTTTCCAATGAAATATTTAATTTTTTAAATTGATTTTGTAAAAAAATACGCATTTGTTCTCTATTCTTATCATAATTAGAACAATCTTTTGCCAATGGAAGCGCCAACATTGTTTCCTCCCGCTCAGTAATAATATATTAGTTTATAGTATACAATGCTTTTCTCGTTTTCACACAGAGATCTTTCTTCTCTTCACTTGTAGGTCTTTTTCGGGAGATCGGCGATGATCTAAGATCTCCCGCAGGGATTACTGTTTTTGACTAAAAACTGAATAAATACAAGATACAAACAATATATACATTTATGGGAAAAATTTATCAAGTAGTTCTTGATATTCTTTATTTCTGTGATAAAAAATTCCAACGTGAGGGACTTTATCAACGGAAAATTCTTGCAATAATGCAGAATTATTACCAGTAAATTTTGGTTTGATTTTATTTATAAAGTCAACAATATATTCCTTTGGTACTAAATTATCGTCATTAGAATAAATAAATAAAGTCGGAATAATGGGAAAATTGTCTTTTATATAATAGTTCAAATCAATAAACTTTGGTACAAATTTTAATTGTATTACTGGGAAGAATATTTTTTCAATTGTTGTAAAAAATTTAGAACCATAAAGAATTGAAAACAACATTGTTTTGGTAATTGGTGTATAAAATGGATGTGTATATATAGGTCCTTTTAATATTACCGAAACTAATACTCGAGACAGGATATTTACTTCATCATCGATCTTTAATTCTTCATAATAAAATGCTGGTGCGGAGTCAATAACAATTCGCTGGATTTTTGGCAGTGATTGCTGCTTTAGTAATGAACCGATAACCCAAATACCATTATTACTAAAACTATGTACATACAAATTCTTCATTTTCATTTGACTAATTGTGGAAAATAATCTATTTTCTAAAATATCTCGAACAAATAATGGCACTGCAAGTGGCATGATAAACGTAACAACTGCAAATTCTCTATTAGTATAATAATTAACTAATTTATTAAAGTTCCTCTGACTACTACCACCAAATCCAGTTATCAATACTAATTTTTTGTCAATACTCTTGTCCTTATCAAAATTATGAATTTTAAGTGAATTTGGAAAGATTAAACGATTAAGTATCTTTTGAAACATCTTATTGCACCAAATTGATTAAGAATTTCATCAAAAGGACTACGGTAAATGGAGCAATTCCATTCTTTCAATTTTTTTTCGATTTCCACACCTGATTTCACAAAATTTCCAGAAAAGGAACTTCTAAACTTAATCTAAAGAAGTTTCACGGTGCAACTTTCACCTAAATTTCTTCTTTGTTCGTTGCACTCTTATATCCATCCTCCCATTCTATTCTCTCCTGTGGTTTATCATCGTTTATCATTTTATTTTTAATAATGTACTGGGTATTAATCTACATTATTATCGGTATATTAGTACAAAATTGTAAAGGAAATGATGGTTCAGTTTGTTTCAACAATTGTAATAATCATGGTGAATGTATAGATTATTCATGCCATTGCTATATAGGATATCATGGAGATGATTGTAAAGTTACATTTGTATCAGATGAATTATTAAATGAATACAATGGGAGAATTATACCTATTTTAGGCGTAGGTGATTATAATGTTAGTCAAAAACAGTTAAATAGTATAACAAAACAAAATAAATTTACATTAGTTGGTTTCTCATCATATTCCTGTTATAAATGTATACAATATGAGTATGAGTATGAAAAGATATACAAAGCTTCAAAAGAAAATGAAAATATCAAGAATATACCATTTGTCAGGGCAAATATAGATGAAATGAAATCATTGGCAACTGAATATTCATTGGAATTACCAGCATTAGTACTATTTAAAAAAAAAAAAAAACCTTTAGTTTACAAAGGTGTACATAGAGTCCAAAGTGTTATAACATATATAGAAAAACAAGTGAATAAATCAACAAGTATCTTAAAATCCGAGAAAGATATTGAAAATTTTATTCAATTAAAAACATCTGATAATACATTGAGTAATATTATTGTAATTGGTTTTTTTGCAGACCACGATGGAATTGAAGAAGATGATTATAATGATTACATTGAAGCAACAAAAGAATTACAATCTAAAGAAGATGTACATTTTGGAGTAGTTTTGACTGAATCATTAGCTAATAAATATAAAAAAAACAAAATAATCGATCGCACACCATCAATGATGATACTTTGTGATAATGGTATTACGAAAAGTGTTAATTTAGATGAATTATATGACGTTTCAGGTGGTATTGTAGGTTGGATTAACATGAATTCAGTACCACTAGTAGGAAAAATGACTGTTTATAATTTTCGTATGTATGAAAAATTATCACATCCAATTTTAATGTTATTCTTGGACTTAACTAATGAATTTAATAGTGTTGAACCAGGTAAAGTAGTTGGAGGTAAGAGTGGTGGTATACTGAATGAAATATTAATACAAGAATTTAAAGAGGTAGCTAAAGAACATTTTGAAAAGATTTCATTTGTTTACTTGGATGGAAATAAGCATGAAGATCAAATGAAGTCGTTAGGATTATATGGTGGCAAAGAAAGGTTACCATCGATAGCATTCAATACTAAAGAGGGTCTACAAGTACCATTTCCAGAAGAATTAGCCATCAATAAAGATACATTAATGCAATTCGTAGCTAATTTTTTAAGTGGTAAGTTGAAATCTATACAAGATACCAAGGAAATGGCTAAGAAAGCATTACAATCAACTATACCTTTATCAACAAAAAATAAAGCTCAACGTAAAGAGAAGAAATCTGCACCTGAAGCAGTTCAAGGAGTATCAGAACAATTTGGTGATGGAAGTACTGGTGATGATAATATTGTTGTTATTACTTCTGAAAATTTTGAAAATTATATGAATGACGATAAAGATGTAGTAATATTATTTCATGCATCTAATTGCGAACCTTGTGCTCATTTTAGTGTATATTATAAACGAATGGCTAGAAGATTTCATGAATTAAATATCCCAACTTTAGTTATTGCGAGAATGGATGTTACTAGTGATGCACCACCAGCAAAATATAATTTTTTATCTGCTGATTTACCTATTTTAGTTATATTACCTGGAGGAAATAAATATCCGCCATGGAATACTTATTCAGGTGTTGGGAAAATGCAAGCTATGATGAAATGGATACATTCATCTGTTACTAATGAATTTGAATTAGAAAATTTACCACATTTAAATGAAGAAAATAAAAAATTATATAAGAAACAAGTTAGAGAGAGAGAAGAATATATTGCTGTTTCAGGACAATAAATTGTCGAAATAATGTGTATAAATTTTAATTTGTGTATAATTAATATCATTTTTGCTATGGCTTTACTTTACTTTCAGCAGAGCACCTTGCCGGTATGGTAGATCGATCGATCGACGATCGCACACTGAAAAAATTAAAATTTCCACCTTTTTATCACGGGAATTTAATTAAATGCTGGTAATTTTCAGCAGAATATTGTATATTGCTTTGTTGTGTAGTTTAATTCATTCATTTGTCACTAAACAATGCAATAGACCGTATGAATTTTGCATAAAAAGTATCAGTGGAGATATCAAAAATGACAATACTTTTACAACTATAATAGAGAAATATAGAGAAGAATTAGCATCATTACGTGGTACACCAGAGTTAGTAGATAGATTAGAAAATATAGCTAGACACAATACAGGAATTGAGAAAGAAATTGAATTATATAGATTACTTTATCCATTTAAATTAGATAAATTTCAAGAAGATGGTTTACAAGCATTAATTAATGGTAACAATGCTTTGATAACAACACCAACAGGATCAGGTAAAACATTAGTTGGTGAATTAGCAATATATTATGCTTTAATGTTAGGATTAAGAGTTGCATACACAACACCATTAAAAGCATTAAGTAATCAAAAATTTCAAGATTTTACAGCCAAATATGGTGGTGATCGTGTTGGTCTTTTAACTGGTGATGTAGCTATTAATAGAGGTGCTGCTATAACTGTAATGACAACAGAAGTATTTCGTAATATGGTGTATGATCCAACTGATGATCAATTAGGTGACTTATTTATGGTATGTTTTGACGAATTTCATTTTATGAATGATCCTGATAGAGGTACAGTGTGGGAAGAAAGTGTTATATCTTGCCCAAAATCAATTCGTATACTTGCATTAAGTGCCACAATGGGGAATGTTAATGATATTAAAGGTTGGATATCATCTATTCACAGACCAACCACATTAGTTATGTCAGATTTTAGACCAGTACCACTTCGATATTTATTCGCAATGAAACAAGGATTATTACCTTTATTTCGTGATCCTAATGCTGGACCTGGTTCATTACAAGGGTTACAAAAAATAGATGGAAAGTTGGGACCTGGTTTAGTTATTAATCCTACTATAATAAAACATGAAGAACAAGCAATTAAAATGGCACAGCAAAGAATGGTAAAAAATGGAAAACCATTTAAAATAGCTAAAATTAATCCACAAGGACTGATAGCTAAATACAGTGATATTGTCGAAGAATTACATCAATTAAAATTATTGCCAGCAATCGTATTTATATTTAGTCGTGCTGGTTGTGAACAAAGTGCTAAATTAATCATGCAAACTAAAGTTAAGTTATTAAATGAAGACGAAGTATCATTTGTTACACAAGCAATTAATAATTTTGTTAAAATGAATCCTGAAATTCCATTCAGTAAAAGTGATGTACAAATGTTACGTGCAGGTGTTGGTGTTCATCATGCTGGGTTAATACCTGTATTAAAAGCTTTCATTGAAGATTTATTCAATGCTAATAAAATCAAAGTACTATTTGCCACAGAGACATTAGCAGCTGGTGTAAATATGCCAGCTAAGACTACAGTGATATCTACCGTAACGAAACGTATCAATTCTGAAGTAATCAAGTTAAAAACATCACAATTATTACAAATGGCAGGAAGAGCTGGTAGACGTGGCAAGGATACGGAAGGTACTGTAATTATTATGAGAAATAGATTTGAAGATGCTAAAGTTGGACATAAAATATTAGTATCACCAATAGATGGTATTAAATCACATTTCAAGACATCTTATGGATTAACAGTAAAATTATTAGAAACCAAAAATATTGATGAATGTCGAGCATTGATTGAACGAGGATTTGGTGCGTATTTATTACAACAAAAATTAGTGAAACAAGAAAAGAATGATATTAAAGAAGAAATAGAATTATATCGTTCTGTTTTACAAAAATATAGTTTGAAAACAGCTCGTGATTATTTGAAAACTGCACGAAGATTAGAAAAAGAACGTCGAAATGATGAATTTTTAATGGAAAAAATGGTAGAAACAGATAATGATTTAGTCATGGCAATAGCAGATTATATGCCTTTAGGAATTGGTATTAAATTACAAAATGAAGAGAGTGGTTATTTTTTAGGTGATGTAAAATGGGGTGTAGGTAATGTAAATAGTGGTTTAGGTGTTTTTACCAAATCAAAAAGAATGTTGATAGTAAGTAAGGAACATATACGTTCCTTTGTCGATTCTGAACATTCTTTACCTACTAAAACAGCACAAATATTATTGGATTTAGTAAATATTGTACCGAAATGGACCGAAGAAAGTATCCCAGGAATAAAAAAGAAGATGTTAGTTGGTCAATTTGACCAGCCATTAGAAAGTAAAACCGACGATATCAAGCTCTATAATGCATTAAATGAAGTTTATAATTCAAAAACATTTCCTGAAACTAAAATTCCAGGTTCTATCATAAGGCAACAAATGATAGTTAAAGAATTAGAAACTGAATTGAATAATTCGCCAATTAGTGCTAGTAATGATGGAGAATTAGTTATTAAAGCATTACGATATGCTGCTGGACTAAAAGATCCTATTGGATTTGTTAACGAAATTGACAGTAATAGTGGTGAAAATCGTGAAATTTATGCATGGAAAATGTTTAAAAATGTAATGAAAATATTACAACAATTTAATGCATTAGATGGAACAAATGCAACATCCTTTGGTAATACGGTATCTTCGTTGTCGGGTGACAATGAGTTATGGCTTGCATTAGTATTAAAAAATGAAAATTTAGAAATTCTTTCCCCTGGTGAATTAGGTGCAGTTTTATGTTCAATAGTAGTTGATGGATTTAAAACTAGTAATGCATATTTTAAACATCGACCTAGTGAAAATGTTCAAAAAATACATACAGAAATTGAAGCAATATCATGGGAATTAAAACTTGCACAATCAGAAGGTAATATTGATTTTCCTATTCATTTAAGTCGTGAGGCTGGTGGTTTAGTTGAGAGTTGGGCAAATGGAACATCTTGGAGAGATTTATGTAGAGAAACTAGTTTAGAACAAGGTGATGTATGTCGAATGTTGCGTCGTACAGTTGAAATATTGCGTCAAGTTCCATTAGCATATGGTGTATCAGAAAAGTTAAGCAATCTTGCTTATGAAGCTGCCAATAAAATGGATAGATTTCCAGTAGCTGACTTCATGGATAGTGACAGTGCATCTAGTAATACGAATAAATCTGGCCAAGGTTTTGGTTCTGTGGGAGATAGTAATACAAAAGGTGTAGACGATGATAAAAATAATCAGAGCGAATTTGATTTTGTACAATCAATATTATTTGATAATGATAATGAAAATTATAGTGATGATAATAATAATGAATCTGATAAGAAATTGTTAGACGATGTTGACGATTTATTCGATTTTGTACAAGAAGAAGATGAGGTCATTGATGAAATCGTATAGTATTGTTTTTTTGTAATTAATGTTAGTTTCGCTCTTAAATTGGGCCCGGGTACGCAGCAGCTTGAACACTCGCGCTGATGTAGCATACATAGAATCAGCGAGTCTTGAAGCAATATGATTTCAATTTTGTTTATTTTTCTATCAATTTACTGCGCATCTAGTTTTAAGTATATCTCATCACGCCATAATAGCATAAAATATAATATGTTTAGTAATGATGAAAATAATGATGAAATGGCAGAGGATGCAATTGGTGCACCTATTGGACCATTACCATCTGTTTCATCTAGAATTAATTTTGGTAAAAAAGAAATTAATTTGAAGTATGATTTATGGGTTGTAGGTGCTGGAACATTAGGAAATATTATTGGTAATGAATGGAAAAAATTATATCCAAATAGTAATGTGATAATGGAAACAAAAACCAATAAACGCCATGATGAATATAAGAATAGCAATTTAATACCTAAACTAAGGAGCGAAAGAACTGAAGAAGATAGTGTCAAATCAAAAAATGTAGTAATATGCATTCCACCATCAGCTGCTGATGATTATCTTGAGGAAATTAATGATGCATGCAGACTGTGGGCGGGAGTAGAAGGAGGCGGCAAATTAGTTTTTACATCATCGATAAGTGTATATGGTGAGTCAATAGGAAATATTGTGAATGAAAAATTTAGATTAGACACTAGAAATTCTCGATCTACCAAGATGATCACCGCAGAAGAAGCAGTAATATCTAGAGAAGGAAGTGTGGTGAGATTAGCTGGTTTATATACGGAGCAACGTGGTGCCCACTCATTCTGGTTAAGTGAAATAGCCAAAAACGTAGATGGATCGTCTGATGGAATTATAAATTTATTGCATTATGTAGATGCAGCTAGAGCTACTATTGCTTGTCTGCAGAATGGTAAATTGAGTACTGTTTATTTAGCTGTTGATGACGTCCCAATGACTAGAAAAGAAATTTGCGAAGCTGCTTTAGATTCCGGACTATTTAATAATCGTAAAATGCCTATATTTTCAACTGATATTGGTCCTAAAACTAAAGTATGTGATGGTAGTTGGACAAGAAATGAATTAAATTGGACACCATTGTATCCATCCTTTGATGAATATATGCGAAGTACAATCGGTAAAAAGCCGTATATAGGAAAATCAACACTAACTGCTAATTTACTTGAAAAAGAGAAACAGAAAAAAAGTAGTCTTTGGATTCCTGGTGACGACGATATATTAGAAATATAAATTGACATCTATTTAATTTAATTTACATATATATTTATGCATCATTTTGTGGCACAGCATCATATTTTGCCCCTTTTCTTAATAGAGGGTTATATGTTTCATCATAACTAACATATTTTACCATATGAAGCAATGGTAATGGTATAAACATGGATAAAAAAATTGTAACAATAAGTGTTTTAGGTGATCCTGTAGCTGTCCAAATTACACTATTCAAATATGGGACAAGAGATGCTCCAAAATTTAATCCAAACATAACAATTGCCATTGATTTCTCACTGGGAAGTGTTATACGATTATTTAAATCATAACAATAACCAACACATGGTCCATTGAATAATCCATAAAATGCTACACCAATCCATAGTACAGGTCCACTATTAGGAAACCATAATACAAGTAACATAGATAAAAATCCCCCAATCAAAAATATAGATAAATGTACAGGTAATGTAACATTAGTTAAAAATCTTTGATCATAAACCCCAGCCAATCTACCGATAGTAATTGCAATCCATAAAACAAGTACCAATGCACTCTCATTGCTTGTATCAATAACACCTGTGTCGTCAACATAAGTGCTTAAATAAGCAGTAGATGTAACTTTACCACCAATTAAACAAAAAACCATGCAACCTAACATAATTTCTACATTATAATGTGGTACCTTTTTTCTTGGTTCATTATTTCTTGGAGCACCGGCAGGTTGTCCACTTATTCCTAATTTATCTGGATTTGGTCCCAAAAAGATAAAAATGGTTACACCAGTAATAATAGCCGAAAGGATATAATACTGTAAAACTAACGAACCAGTTACAATGGCAATTAGTGGAACTAATGCACCAGAAATACCAAACGCAACTGTATTAGCACCTAACCATGGTCCTGCTTTTTTTCCATGCACTTTTCTGGTCATAATTTGACATCCTGTATCTGTTACAGCTGTACCTAATCCAAGAAATAAAAAATATACATGTAATAAAACATACGACTTATTAAATGGTAAATATAATAGCAATAATATTATCAAAGCTAATGCTACTGTCATAACCAAATTTCCCGGAAACCATCTATAAATCTTTGCACTGACTATTGCTCCAAATATAGCACCACATCCTCTTGCAATGAATACAGTACCTATGTCAGTTGCTTCTAGTCCAATATTTTCAGCTAAATCTTCTAATGATGAACCTAATGCAACTAAAACTACACCACAAACACCCATTGCAAGCATATAACCAATACCTAGACTCAATTTATTCCACTTGTGTTCATCTACACTCAGTTCAGGCAATGTACCTAAAGAATTTAAATCATTTTTCTCCTTTATCTTCGCAGCATCTACAATTTCATGAAGTGGACTATTCGCTAAATGTATAGGATTTTTCGCTGGAAGATCTGAATCTATCCCTCCTGTACCATAAGATCGTTGATGGCCATTTTCAATTCGACTTGAATCCATCTTTTAACCTTAGGTGAGTAGAACAAACTTTTTATTTTTTTACTGTCGCAAAAAAAGGTATCAAGTTAGCCTTAGTAAGGTAGTTCCAAGGGACCGGTCTGTTTAATACGTATTATTGAATGCATTCTGCATTCAGGTTAATAAGGTTTCAGATAAATCAAAATGATTAAATATCATGTTCACGTTTTCTCCAATTATTTTATTACAACTGGAAATTTTATAAATAACATATAGTTCTATTTTTAACTATATTATTTATGACAAGTATTGTTGATGTGATTATTTTTTCGTATCTATTGGAGTAGTTTTTTTATAGTTTATACAGAGATAATGCCTAAATCCCTAAAATGGAGTGACAAGATCGGAGTCAGCACGGCAGAAATTGTCTTGCAAACGTGCTCGGTGCACCGCGCATTGTATTTGAGACAAATTTAATTTCGCATGATGTCTATAATTCGTTTGTTTGTTTTACTTATAATGGGTATATCCTGCAGTTCAGCATGGAAATTTAATAGGATATTTGCTAATACATTTGCATCTTCAACAATAATTTTAACACAATTCATACAACCAACATTTGCTGGCGATCTTATCCCAGCACCATGGGATAATAATGTAAAATATGAAATATTAAAGGAGGGACCTAGTACTTCTATAAAACCTAAAGTCGGTGAAATTGTGGGTATTAGGTTTAAAGGAAACTATAAGGGAGTAGACTTTGATAATACATTTGATACAGCACAACCTTACTTATATAGAGCTGGTGTAGGTTTAATTCTTAAAGGATTAGATGAATCTGTAGTACAAATGAAACTTGGTGACAAATATCATTTAGTATTTGGTGGTAATTTAGCATTCGAAAATGGTGTAAAGTCAAGTCCTGGCAAACCTAGAATTCCAGCTGGAGCTGAAGTTGATTACATTGTAGAAGTAGTTGATATTCCTGGTGTCGGAGAAGAATTTATAGCAGATTATGAATAATAATGTAAATAAAAATTGTTTCTAATTACTTAGGTTACAGTAATATTTACAAATATACTCATGACTACTAATAACAATTTTATTTAGTCATTTTTTTTTGTAACATTTGACCTCTAGAATTAGTAACAGCAGCTATTTCTTCTTTACTCATTTTACGGGTAGATTTTACGGACAAACGACGATTCTTTTTTCCACCTTGCATGTTAGGTATTGATGGAACACCAGGAACAGTTGTGGAACCTGAAGTACTACCAGGTACAGTTGAAGTGCCAGAAGAAGGCACAGTTGAAGTACTACCAGGAACAGTTGATGAACCTGGTAATGACGATGAACTACTACTAGAGCCTGTAAATGGATAACCAACATCTGAACAATAATCAAAATCCCAAGTATCGTAAGTATATGGTAAATCATCATTCCAAGGATGTATAAAATCATAAAATTCTTGGTTGGTATAAGAATCACCTTCATTTAAGAAACCAGAGAATTCAAGTACATCATTGGCATTATGTCCGGTACATACAACATCCATAGTACAAGTAGGTAATGTCAAATCACCTGATCCAGCTACTTTAGACCAGTCACATACACCATCTAAATATGCAGCTCCAGAATATTTATTGTACTCTGTAAATGCCCATGTTTCATCAAAATCTGTAACCTCACCCTGTTCAATCATGATACGTTTTAATGATAATAATCTTTCGATTTGACCATGTAATGGCCAAAATGTAGGATCAAATGCAGCGGCAGAACTAAACATTTCTCCAGCAATACCAGGATCTTCCACAGCACGTAATACTTTTAATAATAAATCATCATCTGCATCAGTTAAATACTTTTCTAAACCATAATATATATTTGTGTCCTTTAATATATACTCAGCACCATACTCGTCTATATACTGTTGAGGTACTGAACACTTACATGGTACACCCAAATCACACGAGTCAGGACAACGAGACCAACCTTTGCGCCATAAAACTTTAAAAAACAATAATTTATCAGGCATTTGAGCCATGGTAACATCATCATCTTCAAATAAATTTCCTTGTCCCCAAGCACCACCAATTAATATATGAACTGGACCATGTGTAGCACCATTAGAACAATCATTAATATCGGCTAATGTAGTACTTTTATAACATGATTGTAAAGTTGAACACGAAGGCATAGTGTCATATTGTGTCATATCATAAGTTTGATTATGACGACCAATCAATTGAATAGGATTGTTATTCCATGGACTTCTCATATGACCAAATGCGTTAACATATGGATTTAACGATCCAGTATCAGAAATAGACCACTCTGTATATGGATCTCCATCTGGAACTTCAACACCAACCCAACGAGAACCGTCATCAATAGCATGCTCTTCATTAGTAGGTGATGATTCACCAAACCAATCAGGATAAAAAATTTCAGCATCAGACCATGAATCATACAAATAAGTATCCATACCATATTCCCAGTATGCCATAGCAACAGAAGGATTAACAGCTTGTAATGTTTGTTCAACTTCTAACGTAAATGCCATGTGATGAGTAACAATTCCAGCACCATCATGCCAATGATCACAGTCTGTTGTACCAGCGCCAGTTAAATGCTTATATGAAAAAAATTCAGCATTATGCCATTTAGATCCATATAATGCTTGTCCTTCCTCTTCTGATAATGTATACATAGTATCCATGGCATCAAAATAATTTTGTCGATCAGAATCAGTCAATGATCTAATTTCACGACGAATATATTTTGCAGCCATCACGAAATCATAGGAATACGTAGTAGTTACAGCAGAACTAGTTGACACAATAGGTAATGTAGTACTAGTTGTACTTAATTTACGTCCCTTTGATGAGCTTAAAGAAACAGTACAATCAAATGCACCAGTTTTATTAATATAGAAATTTATTTCACTACCACTGTATGTTGTACCATCCAAAGTCCAGGTAACATCATAATCAGTAACATCAACAGTTTTATCAGATACTGTAAATGAACTTATACTTAACTTTTGTTTCCGATAAGGGGAAGCAACTGCATCCCATGGTAAATAATCTAATGTAATTATTTCACCATAATCAGGATCTTCAACTGTAATATCAATAACATAATCATCAGAAGTACTAGTAAAACTAGATGTTGTTGATGACATACTTGAATCTAAACTAGATCTACTAGCTATCATAATAAATGATACAAGAACAATAATTGCCACAGATATTTTTCCTATTGTTTGATACAAGGAATTACGTTGAACCTTTTCATTTGTTAAATAACTAACGTCACTTAACTCTGATGAAGGAGTCGCCAAGCGAACATCCTCAACATCCTCGACGGAGTTGTACTTCTTGTACATCTTCGTCAACCAATCACAAAACTTTTAATACTATCACGAAATTTTCGATCAATTTTCGATTAGGGTATCGAGGAGTTAGGGGAAAAGAAACAAAGAAGATAAGAAGAAGAAGAAGAAAAAGAAGAAAAAGAAGAAAAGAAGAAGAAAAGACTACTATATTTCGTATAAAATCGTTATACATATAAAATAATAGTAATAATTTATGTTTTATCATCTATTGATTAATTAACATAATTTATTAAAAGGTAATAAATTAATAAATAAGTTCACGATTAATATAATTACATCACATTTTTTAGTGTTTACATAACTTTTAAGTTATACCGATACCTGACTTAGTGACGAGGGCAAAAAAAAGCATTGTAGAGATAAAAGGTAAGAACTTGAAATTGAAGTATCAGTATAAGGACATCATGATGAAGTCCTTATTGATACTTACACTAGTTCAGTTTCTAGTGCACGCATTTGCGTTTTATGTTCCAGGTATGCTATATTTTTAAAATTGCATTTTTTTAATTTAATATTTATATTAAAATTATAGCTAAACATGGTGCTAGTATCAAAAATACTTTTGCCATAAAAGGTAGTAGCGGTAAAAAGTATATGTTGCATACCTTGTCTCTATTTAATGATAATAGTAATAATAATAAGTTCGATAATTCATTAGATGGTTCACTCATTGAGGATATTGAAACTGGTCCATTACTAAGGTATGAACTGATTTTTTATTATTTGCTTCATTTTTATTGATCATTAATATTTTAGTGCTAAAAAACGTGCAGTTGTTGAAACATTTGTCAAAAGTTTAGGTGGAAAACGAACGATTCAACGTATTCTAATTGCTAATAATGGCATGGCTGCTACCAAAGCAATTTTGTCCATGAGACAATGGGCATATATGAATTTAGGTGACGAGCGTGCGATTGAGTTTGTAGCAATGGCAACTAGAGATGATTTGAATGCAAATGCTGAATTTATTCGCTTAGCGGATACATTCGTTGAAGTTCCATCTGGTTCTAATAAAAATAATTATGCCAATGTCGATCTTATTGTTCAAATTGCCGAAAGTCAAAAGGTTGATGCAGTTTGGCCAGGATGGGGACATGCATCCGAAAATCCTAGATTACCTAATATATTAAAATCAAAAGGTATTCAATTTATTGGCCCTACAGGATCTGTTATGGCTGCACTTGGTGACAAAGTATCCGCAAATATATTAGCACAAACAGCTAAGGTACCATCTATTCCATGGAGTGGTGATGGTATTGAATCTGGCTTAAATAACGAAGGTGTGATACCTCAAGATATTTTTAATAAAGCATGTGTTTTTAATGTTGATGATGCAGCAAAAACTGCTGAAAAAATTGGATATCCAGTCATGATTAAGGCGTCCGAAGGTGGTGGTGGTAAAGGTATTCGTATGGCAAAAAATATAGATGAATTAAAAACAAATTTTATTCAAGTGCAAAATGAAGTGCCCGGTTCACCAATTTTTATGATGCAATTATGTACAAATGCTAGACATTTAGAGGTTCAAATCATTGGCGATGAATATGGCAATGCAGTTGCATTAAATGGCCGTGATTGCTCAACCCAGCGCAGATTTCAAAAAATATTTGAAGAAGGACCTCCATGTGTTGCACCAAAGGATGTATTTCGTCAAATGGAATTATCCGCACAACGATTAACTCAATCAATTGGATATATTGGTGCTGGTACAGTAGAATATTTATATAATGCTGCATCCAACAAGTATTACTTTTTAGAATTGAATCCTAGATTGCAAGTAGAGCACCCGGTTACTGAAGGATTAACTGGTGTCAATTTACCCTCCGTGCAACTTCAAGTAGCTATGGGTATTTCACTATCACGCATACCAGAAATTAGAAATTTTTATGGTAAAAATCCTAAGACTGCAGATCCAATTGATTTTTTCAATGATAATTATGTTTACCCAAATAATCATGTTATTGCTGCTAGAATTACTGCTGAAAATCCTGATGAAGGATTTAAGCCTACTTCAGGACGAATTGAAAGAGTTAAATTTCAATCTACTCCTAAAGTTTGGGGATATTTTTCTGTTGGTGCCAATGGTGGAATACATGAATTTGCAGATTCTCAATTTGGACACTTATTTGCGTCAGGACCAACAAGAGAAGATGCTCGTAAATCATTGGTATTAGCTTTAAAAGAAATTGATGTACGTGGTGACATTCGAACTACTGTCGAATACTTAATTAAATTATTAGAAACTCAAGAGTTCAAAGACAACACTATTGATACCTCATGGCTAGATGGTATTATTCGCGAAAAATCTGTTGCTGTTTTAATTGAGCCTCATACAGTTGCATTATCTGCAGCTGTATTTCGTGCACATTCAATCGTCAAAACCCAAATGAGTGAAATTAGTGATGCACTTGCTAAAGGTCAAACTAGTATTCAAGGCGTTTCATCATTAATGTCATTTCCTATTGAAATTACATATGATAACGTAAAATATACATTCACATGTACCACACTTGGTCCAAATATTTATTCTCTACAAATAAACGATCAAATTGTGGAAGCCAGAATCCGTGAACAACCAGATAAATCATTATTATGTTCCATTGGAGGTGACAGTTATCAATTGTTTGGACAAGATGAAGCTCTTGGATTACGTATGAAAATAAATGGTGTCACGGTTATGATTCCTACGGTATATAATCCATCAGAAATGAGATCAGATGTCACAGGTAAAATTGTCCGTTTCTTACAACAGGATGGCGAAGTAGTCGATAAAGACCAACCATATGTTGAAGTTGAAGCAATGAAAATGATCATGGCAATTAAAGCAACCGAATCTGGTGTTATATCTCACAATTTATCTCCTGGATCTATATTATCTGCTGGTGACTTAATTGCATCATTAAAACTAAAAGATCCTTCAAAAGTAAAACAGATCACCAAGTTTAGAGACAGATTGTCTACTGTCCCAGAGCCTGCTCGTATGACAGTCGAAGATGCTATGGAAAGAATTAGTTTAGCTGTTGATGGATACGAACATAATTATGAAAATGCGTTATCCACTTTTTTATCAGGGTCTAAACTAGAAGATGTTATCAACCTTTTCACGGAATTATTGACAAAATATGTTAACGCGGAGAAAGTCTTCGCTGGACAAGATGAAAGTAATGTAGTAGGAGCACTATCTAAAGCTAATAAAGATAAGTTAATGACCGTTATTCCGCAATTAATAGCACGTAAACAAGTTAAGGCTAGAACTGCTGTTATGAACGCAATACTAAGACAAATAGAATTTTTACCAGAGAGATTCGTAGGTTCGTACAATATCGAATTATTACCAGAGAAATTGCGTACCGCGTTAGCTGATATTGCGCAGCTACAAGGACAAGTTTATAATGAGTTAAACTTGAAAGCTAAACAATTAGTTGAAGATTCACTGATTCCACCTTTTCAATCGCGTCTTGAAGCATTAAGATCATCTGTATTATCAGCAAAAGCAGATTTAAATGCATTAGCGATACAACCAAATATTGCAGTTAGTGTCGATCTTCTTGTAGTTTTAATGAGTGATAAGGATGCAAGTGTACGTAAAGCTGCGATGGAAGTATATTTACGTCGTGTTTACAGAGCACATACCATCACCGCATTAGAGATTGCAGAATCTAATGGGGTTCTTTCAGCAACATTTTCATTCACTGTGCGTGATACTATTACTGGCACTGCTCCTACTCGCAGAGGTTACATGCAAATGCTACCTAGTTTTGACGAAATATCAAAAGTCTTGCCAAGTTCATTACAACTTGCTTCAAAATCTTTATCTAAAGGCACCTATAGTGAACCATTGAATGTTTTACACATTGGATTTAATTCGTATGGTAGCAAGACTGAAGAGGAATGTGCAAAAGTTGCCGAAGAAGCATTGTCAAAATTTAGCAATGAATTAAATGCAATGGATATTCGCGCCGTTAACGTTTTTATGGTCAAACCTGGAAAAAAAGTCTCATATTACAATTTTTACTCAAATTCAATGTTTAAAGAAGATATCATCTCAAGAAATATGCGCCCAACGATGCCACAATTACTTGAATTGAATCGTTTAGCTGAAAATCATGATTTAGTAAGATTACCAACTGTTGGTCGTAACTCGCAATTATATCTAGGCAAAGTTAAAGTGTCAAAAGGTGAACAACCACAAGTTCTTTTCCTTCGCTCAATTTCCCATTCAACTGATACTCCAAAATTTTCCGGTGCTGATCGTGTACTACAACTAGCCATGGATGAATTAGAACGTGCATTACTTGATCCTCGTGTTAGTGAAACTGCCTCAAGTAGAGTATTTGTAAATATTTTACCTGAAGTAGAATTACCTATTAAAGATTCCATTACTACATTTCAATCTGTAATGGATGGATTAATATCAAAATATGCTACACGATTACTTAAACTTCGTGTCGACGAAATTGAAGTAAAAGTTCGTGTTAACGGTCCTGAAGGTATTGTGCCACTTCGTTTAATGGCTACTTCATCAACTGGTGGTTGGCTTACACGCGAAGCATACCGAGAGTATATAGATCCTGTGAGTGGCCAAACACAACAGTATTGTACATTAATAGGAACAGAAGAAGTATGCGTGTTAGATCCATATCCATCAGCTTCCGTAGTGCAACTAAAACGTACAAATGCACGTCGTGTTGGATCTACTTATGCGCCTGACTTTTTAGGATTAGTTGAAATTGCGTTGATCAATTCTTGGCAAAATTATTTTGAAAAACGAGGGCTCACACAAACACCTCCAGTTGGTTTATTCTCATTCGACGAACTAGTATTGAATAAGAATGGTGAGTTAACTAAAGAAAAACGATTTCCTGGTTTAAATAAAATTGGTATGTTGGCATGGCATACTGTTATGAAGACTCCTGAGTATCCTGAAGGCAGAGAAATAGTCTTTATTGCTAATGATGTCACAGTTCAATCCGGTTCATTTGGTGTCCAAGAAGACGAATTCTTTTTTAAAGCATCGGAATATGCTCGTGTTAGAGGATTACCACGCATTTTTATTTCTTGTAACTCTGGTGCACGCATAGGTTTAGTGGATGAATTAAAACCAAAATTTAAAGTTCAATTTAAAGACGAAGAAAATCCATCACTTGGATTTGATTATTTATACTTATCAGAAGATGATTATAAAGTTTTACCTCAAGGCACCGTCAATGCAATTCCTAAGAAAGTTGGAGCAGAAACACATTACGTTCTAGATGCTATTATTGGTCAAACTCATGGTATTGGTGTTGAAAATTTACGTGGTTCTGGTTTGATTGCCGGAGAAACTTCTCGAGCATATGACGAAACATTCACATTATCATACGTTACTGGTCGCTCCGTTGGTATTGGTGCATATTTAAATCGTCTTGGACAACGTGTTATTCAAATGCAACAAGGCCCGATGATACTCACTGGCTACTCTGCATTGAATAAATTATTAGGCAAAGAAGTATATACATCACAGGATCAACTTGGAGGACCACAAATAATGTATCCAAACGGTGTTACACACGAGGTAGTACAAAATGATAAAGAAGGAATGCAAGCAGTAGTTGACTGGCTTGCATATGTTCCTAAAACATTTGAAAGCGTCAATATGAACAATATTATTTCGCATGACCCTCCTAGCCGTTTAATTGAATTTATGCCATCAAAATCACCTTACGACCCACGTCACATGTTAGGTGGACATACTTTACCTGATGGCACTTATATATCTGGATTTTTTGACAAAGGTTCTTTCAAAGAATATTTAGGTGGTTGGGGTAAAAGTGTTGTAACAGGTAGAGGTAAATTAGGCGGAATAAATGTCGGTGTAATTGCAGTTGAAACTAGACTTGTTGAGCAACGTATTCCTGCCGATCCTGGAAATCCCGAATCACGAGAATCCTTACAACCACAAGCTGGACAAGTATGGTATCCTGATTCTGCATTTAAAACAGCCCAAGCAATTCAAGATTTTAATCGCGGAGAAAATTTACCACTTATTATTTTTGCTAACTGGCGTGGATTCTCAGGTGGTACACGTGATATGTACGGCGAAATTTTAAAATATGGTGCTATGATAGTAGACTCACTTCGTACATACAAACATCCAGTATTTGTTTATATTCCACCAAATGGAGAATTACGCGGAGGTGCATGGGTTGTTATTGATCCAACAATTAATATTGATAAAATGGAAATGTATGCAGACAAACAGGCTCGTGGTGGTATATTAGAGCCTCCAGGTATATGTGAGGTCAAGTATAGATCCCAAGAACAAAAAGTTACCATGCATCGTTTAGATCCAATATTACATGATTTGGATGAAAAATTAAATGCTGCAACTAATGAAGATACTATTAAAAAACTCGAAAGCGAAATTAAAGCGCGCGAAAAATTACTAGCTCCATTGTATACTCAAATCGCTTACGAATTTGCTGATTTACACGATCGAGCTGGTCGTATGAAAGCAAAAGGATGTATTAGTGATATTCTTGACTGGAAAACCGCCCGAGAATATTTTTATTGGCGCATACAAAGAAGACAACATGAAGAGAGTTTGAAGGACATATTAATTCAAGCATCACACCAATCTTTGTCACCTGCTGATGCTGCAATTAAAATTAATTCTGTAATCAACAATCAATTAAGTGACAAAGAAATTGTCCATTTTTACAAATCAAATAATGTTGCTATTACGAAATTAATTGATGATGTTCGTATTGAGTATTCGGCTAAAAAAATTTCGCAAGTACTAGATGGTATGTCTCCTTCAGTTATTCAAGATATTTTATCTAAAATAAAGAAATAATTACAATCATTGTATTTTAATTTACGTATAAACTTAAATTTTGCAATATATATATATATACTATTACTTTGAGGTTAATGGTCTAAATCCTGCCCAATCATTTGGAGCAGTCCAATTTCTAGTTTCCATATATTCCAACAACGTTTTACTTGGACCATCACAACCAAATGTTGGTACCATTAATTTATTGGATGCTTCTAAAAATATACGCGCAGTAGACCAGTCACCAATTAAATAACTAGAGACACCTTCATTAAAAGTATCTACAAATTCTTGGAAAATATGACTTCTTAATGCTAAAAGATCAGCATCTTGTTCGAAGACATCTTCTGTGCTATCTTTTTCTGTTAAAAATACAGGACCAATAGCGTTGTTACGAAATTGAACATTAGTTTCAACATCATCTTGATCATAACTAGGTTTTTTACTTCTTGTATTTTCAACAGGAAAAATTTGATCTTGTAAACAATCGTAAGTGAACAATCCAATAGGTACTTCTGATCCTTTTACAGTAACAACATCAATTTTACGACATTTTGATTGTGCAACAGTACTGCACAGCTCAAAGAAAAAATGAGACATCAGTAATGGCACACCGTATTGCCGACTAGACGTTTCTAACCTGGCAGCCATATTTACATGAGGTGACAAATAAGTAGCATCAACTTTATAAACAGAACCAACAGCACCTTCAATAGCCCATCCCGCATGTAATCCAAAACCCATTCTTACTTTAAATTGCTCCCCACGTAGCATATGAACTAATCTAGGTTCAGTTTGATAGCTTAAAATTTCCTTTTTACGATTGATATCAGCGATAACTTTCAAATAACCAATTAATGCTTGATCAGCTAATTCATCAATACCAGGAATACGTTTTAAATCAATGACTTTATTTTTTGAACTCTTTGACGACATTTTAAAAGAGTTATCGGTAGACATTCTTCCTTTTCTAATATCTTGTTGTGATTGTAATATACTTACTTCATCTCCGATACGCCAAACAATGACAAATGCGTTACCTAAATTTTTATTACACTGTCCGCCCCACCGATGTACGTTAAAATGTACAATTTCCGCAATAGAATTAACAAAATTTAAAACATCTTGGTTCAATGCTAAAAGGCATTCTTCAAAATGATGTATATCACAAAAACCAACCAATGCATAGACACGTTGACCAGGTAATAATGCACTGATAGTCGAATTACTACTACCATTAGACTGTAAATTAGCAGAAATAATTCCTGCACCAGCTTCTCCAAAACCAACTCTTAACAACCCCGTAATTTTTTCAATAGTTTTTTCTAGCAATTTTGTTTCTTGTTCCTCTTCGTGACCATCATCATTTCCCGATAAATTATACTTACACAATGGATCTTTTGCAACAGCTTCTACCATATTCATCATACGATCTATTGGATCTAAAACCAATACTTGGGCATCATCTGTAAATACAATAGATCCTATAACTAATATTACTCCTACAACAATTATTAAAATAATTGAGTATTCAGCTGTCAATTTAAGTAGAGGATTTTGACTGAATATGGCATGCGTTGTACATGTTGAACCAGAATCAACAGTAGAATACTGAAACGTTTGCAATACACTTTCTCTATAACTTTGTAGCGCACCATTATACTTCACAACTTCATCACTGTACAATGAACTATCGACTTTTAAATAAAGCAAATATCGATTTGACTGCGACGATAGAGGCTCAACATTAGCTGAACTATACTCTAAAGAGTCAACCCAATACTCTGTAAAATTTTTCCTTACTGCTTCTGATAACGTTGAATTACAGGTTATACGATGAAGTAATTTTGTGGAATACTCAGCTCCATAATTAGTAGGAGAGTATGATATTAATGGTAACAATAATATCATTAATAAAACTAGAACTATTACACGTTGAGTTATTCTAGTTGATAAAGTATCACCTAACTTTGACTGTCTCTTTGCAGTAAGCTTTTGATGCGATTCAATGTCTTCAAACTTAAGTTCACCAACACGAACTAATTCTAACAACTCTTGCATTTGTTTTTCCTTTTTAGCTTTATCAACAGCAATCTTATACAAACGAACTAGACGAACTAAACGCACTAATCTAACAACTCGAGCTGCTTTGCCATATCTATTACCACCACCAACATTGTTTGCAATATTTCCGATTCCTAGACTATCAGATATCCATGAAATATCAGGAAGCATAGAAAGAATTGCGATAACATCTAACCACCAAAAGAATGAGAATAAATACCCACTATAATGAAATGGTTTTAAAGTGACAGTAGATTTTACAAAAGAATTGGTACACAATTCAAAAATAAAAAAGAAGAAACAAATTGAATTTGTTACTTCAAAAGCATAATCGTCGCTTTTAGGTAAACACATTAGTTTTATTGCATCACCAAATAAGACAAAGAGTGTCATAGCCATCATTAAATCATCAAATTGAATTGTTATCTGAAAATTATCCACCAAGTATAATAAACATATTTTAATTTTCAAGACCACATATTTCCAACAATACATCAATTTTTCACTTATTCCTATTGGGGTGGTTTTACCGATCTCTTTTAGTTCACTATTGACAGCATTCAAATTACTAGAGGCATGAAGGCTCATCCGCCTCATGGCCATTTTTGTGCAACTATCTTTCTTATTTATGATTTTATTCCAACTTGGATGTTAGGGGTTGGGTTTGGAAGTAAATACACATAATATTTATAACACATAAAATTATTTAATATCTTCAATACTATTCTAATCAAATAATTACACGGACTTCATACTTTAGGACACACTTATAAAAATCGCTGATTAATTAATTTTTTGATAATTTTGAATTAACAATCTCCACCATTGTCACTAAACTTTCTAATTGTGATTTCATGGTTAATATATCATTATTATTAACACCAGAAGCAACACCAATAGGTATAATTGGAGGTTCAGTAACGTTTACTGGTGCAGCAACAATTCTACTCGTATCAGAAATGTCAGTTTTAGCAATAACTGCAGCTAAGCCAACATCAGTTTTTCGTTCATCATCTTCTTTCCTTTTAGCTTTATCTTTATGCCTATTAAGCATTTCTTCATACTCATGAGAAAAATTTGCACCTATGACACCTATCGGAATAGCACATGTTAAAACACCTAAAATCATCACAATGCATGCAATAACACGACCTCCTTCAGATGTCGGGGTCATATCACTATATCCAGTATTTGTCGCAGTAGATATGACCCAATACATACTTATTGCTATAGATATAAATGGCGTCAATTCATGATGCTCATTATAGATATCTTTACGAAAAAATGCACCATGAGGATATTCTTCTGTAGCAAGAAAATGTCCACCTTCACAAAAAAATATTATTGATCCAAATAACACCATACCTAAACCAGCAACAAAGAACCATAATGATAACGCTGGTAAAGATAATCGCACTGTTCGTTCTAATAAATGCAACATTTCATTATCTTTTGTTAACTTGAAGACATGCAAAACACGTGAGAGACGTAATATTCTTATAAAATTAAAAGATGAGCTGTGTTCATCTTCATCTATAAAAATATAAAATGGTATTATAGTTGCAAGATCAACAACATTTTTCCATTCTGTAATGTAATGAAAATACTTTTCAAATTGCGTCATTTCTGGATCGGGTTCTTGTAAATGCATTTCATGTTCAAATTTATCATGATCTTCTGGAATAAGATTTGCCATTCTAGGTGTGACAGACCATAAAGTTAATACACGTCCTAAATATTCTCCTGTAAATATAAATAAAATTGCATTTTCTATTTCCAATAACACATGTGAATGATCAGGAGGACATACATCATGATATGGACAATAACTATAGTCACCTGTACTACCCTTTTCACATACTGGATGGGCGCAATGATCAATCTCAACATGATATGCTGGGTCATTAGCCAAAACATAACAAATCGTACCAATTAAAATTATTGAGTTAACAAAAAGTGATATCAAAAATGATACTTTACTGGACTTTGGTCGTTCAAAAGAGATGAAAATTTTTTGAAATATATTTAAGTAATATTCTCTTACGACATGGGGTTGTTTAACATCAATCGAATAGTGTGTTGGAATAAACCAATTCTCAGGTATAAAAGAATTCCCCTCAATCATGAAAACATCTTTCAGTTTAGCTGATCTAGGACCACTAACCTTTTCTTTCACAGCAATGATTACTGGTTGAGTTATTGCTGCATGATGCGTGTTAGTATTCATTCCCCATATAGACATTTTTTTAGTTAGCATACCCGTTGGAGAAGCACTCTCACTACCAACTTTACTAGAAAACATATTTATTTACTCAACTCGAGTTAATCAACCTCCGATATATGAGTCACCAAGAGATCTATCAAACGTCTATTGTTGTGGTAAAGATTATTTTCTTTACTTTTCACGTTTTCAGTGTGTGATTATTGGTTTGACAAAATTATGGTATGATAACGTTCGGGATGCGACAGCGTCGGGGGGATTAAAAACGGGTGTTGGGTCATAAACCAGTAATAAAAATGTACGACGAGATAAAAGATGTAAGGACTTAAAAATATTCTAGTTAAAATATTAAAAGAATGAATAAAGTTGATCATATAAAAATGAGAAAAAATCTAATATATGCACATATTCATCAAAATATGTCTTATGATAAAACAATGATAATGAAACGACAATACACATGCTACAATGGATACTACAAAACAAAACAAACTTAAAAATCTCCCCTAACTAACAGATAGTAGTAAAAAAAAAAAAATCGTTAAAAATAAAAAATTCTTGCCAAAATGGCATCAATAACGCGAGATTCAAACGGTTTTGAGAATGTTGATGAGTTTTGGGATGCTTCAGGTATATCTTATTATGCAGTTACTGTTATTTCATAATTAATTTCTTTTCTCTCTCTTCAATAAAGATGCTGTAATATCACCGGTTGTTTTCAATAATAGTAGAAGATTATCAACAACAAGCATTGCTGCAAGTGAAAATAGTTTTGATTATGATACTTCTGATTCAATTTCAAACGATAGTGATAATGGTATAACGCATATTTATCTTTTACATAACTTCCTCAATCTAAATATAAATTTATCTTAACATAGAAAATCAAATGGATATAACAATTGATAGTGCTCACACAAAAAAAGTAAATAGAAAAAGTTCAATTGAGAGTAATAAATCAAGATATTCTTCATTTGGAGGATCTTTACCATTAGAAGATACTGTTGATGAAATAAATATTACTGCAAATAATAAATCAAGTAGTAAATCAAATAATTCTACACCTAAAGTCACTTCAAATAATAGAAAACAAAATGAACCTACACCATCAAGTATACAAATGGATTATATTGGGGATAACAACGAATACGTAGATGAGCAATATGACTTCGATGCATCAAATCAAACACCAGGTGAATTAATAAGTAGTATATCAAAATCAAATCGTGGTAGTAGTAGTAATAATAGAAGAGTAAGTTTTGGTAAAGATACTAAAAAAGGTCCAAAGACTTCTAATTCAACTGATAAAACCAAACCAATACAAACACCTGACAGTAGGAGATCATCACTATCATTATCAACACCAGGTAGTAATGATTTCCCTCGTGGACATGCGCTACCAGATGAATCATTTCAAGTTGATAATAGTAGTGAAGAATCAGATACTGACTCTGAAGATAAATCTGGTTTCACAGAGACTTCATTTATTAATTCTATACAAAAACGTACAATTGATGACTCTGATGATGAAAATGTCATAATGGATTATGGCAATGATGATAATGATGATAATGATGATGAAGATGATGATAGAGTAAGAAGATCACGTAGAGCAACTAAAGGCAAAAGATTTGCATTTTGGAAAGGTGAACGTCCAGTATATGACAAAGGTAATATAGTTGGTTTATTAAAAGCCGCACCAACACCCGCTAAACGTAAACGTGATCTATTAATTAACAATCAAATTTTAAAAAAGAAATCGACTAAAAACAATGCACTTAAAGAAGAACCTTTAGAAGATGAAAATGAACCAATTATACTTACTAAAGGTGTTAATTATATTGATCGTAATAATGGTGATGAATTAGAAGTTTGGGATGATAACACTGAGAAATCAAAAATAACAAGAGTTGTTTGTTATAATGAGACATTACAACCACCATCAGCACTACCAATAACAGCACAAAGACCAAAAGGTAAAAATGGTGTTGGTTTTGCAGCACAATCATTCAATATTCCTGAAATTGCTGGTATAATGTCAGGATGGATTACGGGATTTGTAGAATTACCAGCTGGTGCGATCAAAGATGCGGAAGGTGTTGGCGAATGCACACAAGTATTTACTGTTGCAGATTGTCAAGATGGTGCAATTGAATTAGGTATAGCTGACCCAAATATACCACAATGGGATGATGCAACAGCACAAAGACAATTGCTAAAGAAAGGCGACACATTCTATGTACCTGCAGGTAATATATATCGCTTAGAGAATCATGCTAAATCAAAGTCATGTATGATTTATTGGACGATTATAAAACCGCTAGAAAAAAAATAATAACCTCAATATATTGTTATACACAAATGTATTTGACTGTAAAAAGTACAACTATTACACATTTATAAATACAAGTTTTCATAATCTAATTATTATAATATAAAAAAGACATTTTATCATTTAATAAGTAATCAATAGATAATATTGACCTTCTAACATCATCATTCTTCACACAATCTCATGAATTGTGCAGTTTGACTTTTAATGTGCTCATGCACTGAATTTAATCCTAAAATAAACTCTATTACCAAAAATACTAACATAAATGATCCTAGGATCGGATCAACAGGAAACTTAACAGGTTGAACATATGACAAATATAATACAAATGGAATTTGAGGAAATAATGTAATTAATAAATATGTTGCTAGCTCTGGTACTTTTTCACTCATATTACCTTTATACCCATAATATAATCTAAATGGCTCTAAAAATGTCCAAAATAGTATAACACTTATACTAACTCTTTTATTATAATATAAATATTTATAAACAGAGCAAGAACCAACGACAACTGAAAATATTACAGATAATAAACCATTATAATACAACGACATTTGTAACGGCAGACTACTCAAACTCGGTTTATACTGCACACGATTCATTTTAATGAGAACTTTCAAATTAGGTGAAATAAGCAGTAACTGCAAATTGATTTTTTTTAAAAATTTTTTGAAAAAAAATAGTAGAAAATAACTTGATAAAAATGTCAGATTGGAAATCAGTGTTAAAGTCACAACACGATGATTTAGAACGGCTTGCTGCTATGGATGCTGCATTAGACGATGAAAAAATAACAAAAAATATTGATTCAATTTTAAAGAAACCAGTTAATTATACATCAAGAGTATCCAATATACCTAGAGCTTCACCAAATACATCACGAAAACAAGATAATATAATTAGTGAAAGTAATAAAATAGACATTTCATTCGGAAGTGATAATAGTAATGATAATATATATACTTCTAATTCTACTCGACAAAGTCGTAACAGACCATCTTCTGGAAATAAAATTATTTCAAAAGATACAATGTCGATCGATCCAGGAAGTCCAGGAAGTTCTACACTTACACCCAGAGAGCCATTAGCTAATGCTAAATACTTAAAAGCAAGAGAAAAATTATTACAGAAACAAGTAGAAGATGGTCTAGAAATAAGAAAACATTTAAATGAACAAGTATCAGATTTACAAAAACAATTAAAAGTTGAACGTGATGAAAATAAAAATTTGAAAAAGAGAGTTCAAATATTAGAAGTTGAAAATAAACGTCAAAATGTAACAAGAAATTCTGATAATAATGGTAAAGTAGAATCAAATATTGACATATTAACACAAGAAATTTCATCATTAAAAAAGGATTTACTTACTGCCGAAAGAATCGCTAAACAAGGAGATGCTAATATAAAGGCTAAAGATACACAGTTAAAAAGAGCATTGGAAACAATAACAAGATTAAAATCACAATTAGGAGAAATACAACAAAAAGTGGAAGGTGAAGATCACACTGATCGTACGAAATTTGAGTCTCTAGAATCAAAATTACGCGTTGTTGAAAAGCAACGAAATGATTTACTCGTTGCATTTAAGAAACAAATGAAACTAATTGATGTTTTAAAACGTCAAAAAGTCCATATTGAAGCTGCTAGATTATTAGCATTTACTGAAGAAGAATTTGTAAAAACTTTAGATTGGGCTGTATAATAATTAAAATACAATTATATATAAACGATTAGTTATTCGAATTGTTGACTAAAACTTGATATTTTAACATTCTTTCTTTTAATACTTTTTGCATTTGAGTCAACTCTTGTTGCAATGCAAGTGCTTCCTTTTCAAATAATGAATTATCCGAATTTTTATTACTATCATTATTTTTAGCACTAAGATTAACATCTACTGCAACCTTACCAGTTTGAGAGGTTGCATCAACAACACTTTTATTTTTGATTAAGTTTCCTAATGATTGAGGTTTTATTGGTTTAAATTTATCATCAATTTCTGTCGACTTATTATAGACACTATTACTTTTAATAGCATTATTACTTTCATCAGATGTATTAGTTTTACCCCACCAATCAATATCCATGACACTATTGATATTATTATTTAAATTATTTCGTGTATCATCTCTCTGTTGTATATACCTTTCACTTATTAGATTTTCAATTGATGACACATCATTGTATCTATCACTTAAAGGTGGTGTCATGGCTATTCGTGGAATAATTGGTTTTGTGGGTGAGTTATATGATGAATTAGGTTCATTTGAATCCTCATATGCATCATCTATATCATATTTTTCTGAATCTACCATATTTTTTTTATCATGAGAAATTACAGCACCTATCTCTGATGATGGTCTTAATAGTAAATTAGCATCATTTTTTCTCATTAATTCGGCTTGCGCAAATTCCCAACCAAAAGGATGAGGAATTGAATTAGTTGGTTTCGATTCGTTATTTTTAACTCCAATATCTACTTTCTTTGCTGTTCCAGTAAATCCTTTACCTTCAAATCGAAATAAATGAAATCTACCAAAGGATATTCTATCAAAATGATTTAATTGCTTCAACACACCAGTAGAAATTATGTCACCATTAATAAATACTAGAGCCCCTGGTAGTACTTCAATAGATATTATACCTTTATTACTATGATGAATATATGCATGATTAGATAAAATATCGGGACCACTAAGAAATATATCTGCATTAGCATCTTTATTACCAACCAAAACAGTGCCATCTGGAATATAGTATACTAAACATTCAGAAAATAATGGATCTTGATTTAAATTGATAACTCTTGGCAGGGTTGTATCGATGGCATCATCAGATAAAACTACGGTGGGACGACTTCGCAAATTATTGTGCGCTGCTATATTTGATTGATTAGGAATAATATTTTCTGTAGATTTAACTTTTGTATTTAATTGATTTTCATCGTACTCAAGTGATTGAAGTCGCGATAATTCTAATTTTTCGATTAATTTTTCTCTTTCAGCCAACTGATTTTCTAATTCTTTAACTCTTTCTCGCATTTCTACTATTTCAACTTCAGTTGCTTCATTAGAAAAGGATGAATTTACATCCAGTTGTAACTCTTGCTTAACTTGTTGTGCTCTTAACATTTCGCGTAATTTATTAACTTCAGCTTGTAATATAGGAACTAACTGCAAAGCATTATTATTATCAGTGGCTAATAAGCCCAATGTAACATTAGCGTCAACTCTTAATCTAACTCGTTTTGCTCTATCGGCATATTTCAACGTACTTATAGTTTCTTCATAATCAAAACTACTTGGGCTAATTGCAGAAATCATAATAGCATGTGAATTACCACCTAAGGATTCTTTTAGTACCATTGTTAACTGTGAATTTCTATATGGAATATGAACTTTATAATTTTTTACTTTACTTAAATCACCTAAACATTTAATAACATCACCAAGAACACTTAAAGATCTATTAATACTATTCGCTTCTCTTAACCTGTCCCCTTTAGCACCAGATAATGCGACTCTTTCACTTCCAGCAAGATCGACTAGATGAACTTTTCCAATTTTTTGTTGTACTGCTGTAGTAGGTAATCCATTTTTTGGAGCATTTCTACTTCTTTGTGTTATAGTTAATGTAACTATAGCATGTGATCTAGAACTATGAGCATTACTTTGTGTAGAAGCTACTGTTCTATTTTTATCACCAATAGCTATTAAAGACATAATATCTTCAAATTTTGTTACTTTCACAGTTGTTAAATTTGATACAAAAACACCTTTCTGTGGATGCTCACGAACCTTTAAATAAGGTGCTGATGCAGGTGCTAGTAAATCTCTAACATTTTCATTGTAAATTTCCATATGAGAATATGTTACAACATGATTTATATCAATAGAAGTTTCAATAGCATCAAATATTCCAAAACAAATTCTAGGTATTAAACCATAATCAACTGGATCACCTTTTAAATCACCAAGCATAGTAAATGACTTTCCAGCACCTGTTTGGCCAAATGCAAAAACGCAGCAATTATAACCATTCAAAATCCAATTTAATACAGGTTGACCTACTTCATTAAATACCATATCTTGTGATGCATAATTTTCAGCAGTTTGGTCTAAGGAATTTAAACATTTATCGAATGCAAACTCACGCGACCAAAATGCTGGATCTATAGAATTCAATTCTTGACGATTGACTGCATCAAAACATGATGGGTCCCATACAGTAATTTGTTGATTATTTGTTTGTATAATATTTCTATGTCCCCTATTAATTTCAAAACTATTTAATGGTCGAATACGTATAACCACTTTAACTCTCGCATTGCTACTATTACTATTATTGTTATTATCTTCTAAATCTTTAGTATTCAAAGAGATACTCTTATTACTCTGAGAAACGTCAACAATTTCGTTATTTTCATTAATTGTTTCCTCTATTACAGGAGATAATGGGTAACGATTACGATTCGTTAATTTTAATTGAGATGATGACGTAACAACATTTCCTCCATTTTTGTATGGTGGAGGAGGTACTCTTTTCTTATTACCTATACCACTTCGCATTTGCAATAATGTTTGTCTCAACCAATTTAAAAAATCCCAAATTTGTAGTCCATATCCGGTCCGATTATTACAGATATCATAAGAAGAATAATCTTTATTTTTAACAGCAATATGTATGTATTAATTCTTGCATGTGTCTAAAGATATTTAATTATTGAATAATTTAATAACTATATAATAGATTTGATACAATGAATCTGATTGTAATAGTTAATTGATCGAAACTTAAAAATTGTAAAATTTTGAGGAAAATTGTTTCTTAATATTCATTTTATTGTACAAAACAAATAAAATGTTCAGGCCCTCAGGAACATTCGTTCTTGAGAATTTGACATCATCTTTTCTTCTCTCCCCACAACAATTCTCACATATCGTGTAATGTCCAAGAATCAATTACCACAATATGCTGCATCATGTCCACATGGTGGTACTACAACAACTTCTAATGGATGTCCAGTCGCAAGTATGACAGCATCAATGACTGCTGGTCCAACTGGTTCCATATTATTAAAAGATTTTAATTTAATTGATCATTTAGCAGCATTTGATCGCGAAAGAATACCAGAACGCGTTGTTCATGCAAAAGGTGCTGGTGCATTTGGTTATTTTGAAGTTACAAATAATGCAATTCAAAAATATTGTAAAGCAAAATTATTTGATACAAATGGAAAAAGAACACCAGTTGCAGTTAGATTTTCAACAGTTGGTGGAGAATCTGGTAGTGCTGATACTGCAAGGGATCCAAGAGGATTTGCTGTAAAATTTTATACAGAAGATGGTAACTGGGATCTTGTCGGAAATAACACACCAATATTTTTTATTAGAGATCCAATTTTATTTCCATCATTTATTCATACTCAAAAGCGTAACCCACAAACTCATTGCAAAGATGCTAATATGATGTGGGATTTTATAACATTACGCCATGAAACAGTTCATCAAGTTTCTTTTTTATTTTCTGATCGTGGTATACCTGATGGATATAGGCATATGAATGGATATGGATCACATACATTTAAAACTGTCAATTCCACTGGAGAAGCCTTTTATGTCAAATGGCATTTTAAAACATCACAAGGTATAAAAAATTTATCAGTTACTGAAGCTGATCGTTTAGCTGGTGCAGATCCAGATTATTCTATACGTGATTTATTTGATTCAATTGCTAATAATCAACCACCATCATGGATATTATATATTCAAGTAATGACATTTCAAGAAGCGGAATCATGTTCATTTAATCCATTTGATATTACTAAAGTTTGGAGTCATTCAGAATATCCTTTAATTGAAGTTGGACGTATGGTATTAGATCGTAATCCATCAAATTATTTTGCTGAAGTTGAACAACTCGCATTTGCACCATCACATATGGTACCAGGAATTGAACCATCACCAGATAAAATGTTACAAGGAAGATTATTTAGTTATGCCGATACTCATCGTCATCGACTTGGTGTTAATTATCAAAAAATTCCTGTTAATTGCCCATTTGCTACTTCTGTCAAAAATTTTCAACGTGATGGTAATATGGTTGTCGATGGTAATCAAGGAAGTGCACCAAATTATTTCCCAAATTCATTTAATGGCCCTGAATTACAATCTAATGCAGCATGGCACGTCGAATCATCTTCAGGTGATGTAAAAAGATATGAAACTGGTGATGAGGATAATTATTCACAATGCAGAATATTTTTTAACAAAGTTTTATCTAAAGAAGAAAAAGAACGTTTAACAAGTAATATTGCTGGTAATTTGATTAACGCCGAAGACTTTTTACAACAAAGAGCCATTGCAATGTTTGCTGCTGTTGATCAAAATTATGGAAAAATGATAAAAGATAAGTTATTGAATTTGAAATCTAATGATAAATCTAAATCGAAGTCAACAGGATATACAAGAAAAATATCCAATCTTTAAAAATATAAATCATAACAATTGTAATTACAAAATTAACGTTGATATACACTTGGACTATATAAACCTGAATCATTTCTATGAACGGGACTACTAATATAATCTAATTTATGATTATTATAATTTGATCCTTGTAATTCATGTATTAGTCTACCTTCATCATCACTTACATCTCCAACATGTATATATTTTTCATTTTCTTCTAATTCATCAACATAATAATTCATAAGTACAAATACAACTATTCCTATTATAAACAAAACCAATAAGCCATACATAAAATCTTTATTTGATTGTGCTAAAATTATTAATGCTAGTACACAAATAAAGCACATTAATTGAGCCAATCTTGCACCAAATGTTCCATAAGTAAATTTTAATGGACCTGGTTCATAACCAAGTTTTTTCTCATCTTGGTATGTTATTTTATTATTACTATTATCTGTACTTTTTCTCACTTCAACTATGCATTCTAATAGTAGCATATAACCTAATACTGCCGGCATTAAAGTGGCCGTAACTAAAGTGTTTTGGGCACCATCTTCACCAAATAATAATGCAAATGCAGCTGTAATAATTATACCAACAATTGCTGAAGTTATTGAAGCTGAAATAGGTGCATTATGCTCTGGATGTCTATATTTTAAAAATGGTGGTAGTTGCCCGGCTTCAGCTATTGCACATACTTGTTGACTTGTAAATACAGTAAATGAAAAAAAATTTACTATTAAACCAATAACAATAACATATGCAATAATATCTGAAATAACTGTACCAGTACCATATACTGCATCTATACCAATCATTAATGGCGCTTCTGAATTTAATATTGTTGATATTGGTGACGCACCGGAACCACCTATAAGTATCATAAATGCAATAATTGCAACAGTTACATAACATATGAATATTGCTTGTGGTATAGTTTTTTCAGGATTTTTTGTATAACCAATAAGTAATGGAACTTCTTCAAATCCATCATAAAATTGTAATGCAAATGGTAATCCTTTTAAATATCCTATTAATCCATCTTCATATAAATTTGTTGATAAAATATTTTTTACATTAAATTTTGTAAAACATGATATAGAATATAGTAGTAAAATAAAAACACAAAGAATTGTTCCGCCAATCTGAATATTTGCAGATTGATGAATACCAGAACAATCTAAGAATGTAAATATACCATACATACCTAACCAACAAAATACTTGAAGAAATTTTGGCATACCACCAGAAACCATATAAGATGATACAGCTAATGCTACAGCACAATTTGCTAATATCAATTTTAATAATCCTAATACACCCATTAATGCAGCATATCTTCTACCTAATGCTCTTTCAACAAAATCAAATGATCCACCAGATGAACGATATCTCGCTGCTAATTCAGTTATAGCACCAGCATATAACCAATAAAATATACCGCAATATAATACCGAAATAAATGCTGAACCAAAGCCACCATATAAGCAAAATTGCCATCCAAAATAATCTCCACCTAATGCAGATCCTACTCCAATTGCCCAAATTGTAGCTAATCCTATTTTTACATCACTTGTATCTCCTACTGTCATTTTTCTATAAGAAAAGTTGTTTACAAGAATCTATTTGACAAAAGAGTTTTATTGATGTGATTTGATTTCAAGATATTTCAAATGAATAGTTATTGAATAGAGTGAAGTGGTGTCCAAAATTTTGGACTCTATCACCTACAGGATGTTAGTTTCTTCCGTATAACCGGACACGGAACTTTATACATAAAAGGAATTATTTACTATATATTATTAAGTACAATACAAGCAGATTAAAAGTTTAACCTAATAACACAAATCTAAGGAAAAATATCTTTTCCTTTTACTACACTATATATAATAGTTGCAATGACGAAAATAATATGAAAACATAATAACCAGATAAAAATATAAAATAC
>JACCDO011662526.1_pt1 | contig 38074 bp, 33 predicted proteins | sample 7446101 | NCBI WGS metagenome assembly JACCDO01 (sample SAMN15323440, study PRJNA562643) | freshwater metagenome | isolation source: river surface water | place: USA:Blue River Watershed | collected 2017-08-16 | reverse complement strand
GTCACTGGGCCGCAAGGACCACAGGGGTATCAAGGATTACAGGGAACACAGGGAACTCAAGGAGCTGCTGGTTCTCAAGGATTCACTGGTTTCACTGGAGTCACTGGGCCGCAAGGTTATCAAGGATTACAGGGAACACAAGGTTTCACTGGAATAACTGGTTTCACCGGAAGAACTGGAGTCACTGGGCCGCAAGGACCACAGGGGTATCAAGGATTACAGGGAACACAAGGACCACAGGGATATCAAGGGGCTCAAGGACCACAGGGATATCAAGGGGCTCAAGGACCACAGGGTTATCAAGGAGCACAGGGATATCAAGGTTATCAAGGATTCACTGGAATAACTGGAATAACTGGAAGAACTGGATTGACTGGACCAACTGGAATAACTGGAACAACTGGAACAACTGGAATAACCGGGCCATCGTTATTTACTCAGAATGGTTCATCCATTTATTATATGAACAATGTAAGTTTGGGAAAGACAACAGCTGCTACTGCGTTAGATGTGAGTGGTATTGTCACCGCTACGACATTCTCGGGAAGTGGTTCATCACTAACTGATGTTGTATTACTCGCTGGAAATAATGTGTTTTCAACTGCATCGGGAAACATAATCCAGAGTAATAACACAAACACGTATTCATATATGCATAAGGATGGAACAATTGGATGCGTTCAGCCAGATGGAACTCAAAAAGGGTTTATTATTTACCCGTCTGGAAATGCCCAATTCAGAAGTGGTACAAATAGTTTTAAATATTGGGATATAAATGCCGTAGTAGGTAGTGTTGCTACAAGTTCTATACGGTATTATAATACTGGAGGTTTATATAGTATTCAATTGGATGGGGATTCAGGTCAGGTTATTGCACCCATTCTAACATCAAATACTATTACTTCTAACACAAATCTAACATTAAACGGTACAGTGTATGAAGGAACAACAGCTGTAGGCGGTTCTGCAAATGCATACACACTGAATTATCCAGACGGAACTGTATTTTATATTCCCACCAGCATTCAAATAACGTCTAATAGCACATTGGTTATATCTAACATTCCAACAACAACAACTGCGTCTTACACATTCACCGTCGTAAGTTATCAAGCTTCAACGCGTTATTACATTAATTCCATAAAATGTACAGATACATCAACTGCATATATATGGGGAACATCAGGTGCATTTGCGGCACCATTGTATAATGGAGGGACACCTTCATTATCGAGTTTAGTTGGTAGTATAAATGGAGGATTAATTATACAACAATTCACCGTATTCAGTATAGGTTCCAGCAGATATGTTGGAACCTCAATTAGTTGCATGTGTTAGTATGTATCTGTAATATTTTACGGCGAGGAAATAATTAAAATGCTATGCTATTATTGTTTGATATAAGTAAGTTTTATATCAAACAAATAAATATATTAATATATATGTCCCCGTAAATTACTACAATGTGGTAAAAGTTCTAAACGGTTTTTGCCAACACAATCACTATTCCTCCATTACCGCCAGTTGTTCCATTTACCGATGAAAAAGATGCATTTCCACCTGCACCACCTCCACCAATTACTGGTGCCTCACCTAAACTTGATGGATTGTTCCCAAGAATTTGGCTTCCACCGTGAGCACCTGTGCAGTAAAAAGCTTGTGACATATCTCCCAAATATATACTCACACCAACATTACCATTCCCACCACTTCCTCCGATACCACCATTTTGCCCATTACCAGTCCCATTTGTATGAGTTCCGCCTGTACCATACACAGATGCATGCGCTGTTGTTGCTCCATATCCTCCACCTCCACCATTCAGTGTTATCTGTGAAGAGAAATCGTCTCCATATATCGTTGTTGGTGTTCCAGATGATCCATTTGTTCCTACTCCTGCTCCTGAATTGCCTGTTCCACCAGAACCGCCTATACCAATACTGACAAATATAGGTTTTTTAGAATTTATGCTTTTGGTTGCATTGTAATAATATGCACCTCCTCCACCCCCAGCACCTGCATATCTTGTACTACTACTACCACCACTACCATTATTACCACCTCCTCCACCGCCTGCTCCGACAGCTAATACTGATGCAGTTACGTTTTTGTTAATATACAAATATCCAGTTCCACTTTGTATAAAAACATAATAATAATTGGTTGTGTTTGGAAATGTCGTAGTATTAAACCCGATTACGAGAGTTCCAGTATATGTAATATTGCATGTAGCCGTTATAGTTAGTGTATTAAATGGTTGCACAGATAACTTACCACCTAATGCTGAATTTGAAATACATCCAATTGAGGTTAGCATATTTAAATATTCCACATATTTTTATATTTATATTGTATCATATTTCTAATATATAGACCGTTTTGTAAGTGAATTACACCTTTTCGCATTTTTATGAGAAAAGGTATCATTTAACCCCCAAATTAGTGAATCTTTCCACACACAGAAATTCATACGGTTCAATTCAATGTTTTGCCTATAGACACATTCGCCTCTCCCGAACCAACAACGCACAGTTTCTCACCAGCACGAATAGACATCCCAATAGGGTTGTTTGAAGCGACATACTCAGTCATTGCAGCAACATGCGTGGTTGCCTGATTATATATCGGAGCCCAATCCGTTCCATTACCACTGATTCGTACTACATCTCCCGAAGCTATCCATTTGTTGCCCACCCATTTCACTCCAGTTGTGCTTGTGAAACCATTGGGTACTTCTTGCAAATCGAACATGTTATACGCTATGGCAAACCCCGTACCAGTTGCCGCAACAACTACTTGCCCATTCCAATCGAAATCCACACAGCTGTAAAGTGTCGTAACTAAAGTCCAATTGGTACCATTGTCGCTATATGCAAATGGATGTATGCCTTCACCACATGCACCGAATTTATTTCCAATTGCTCTCACGACAAGTGTGCGCGTTGTTAATACGCTTTTTCCGAGTCCGGTCCAGGTTGAACCATCAATCGCAGAACTGACAGCCAAGGTATTTGCACTGCCTTCTCCGCCTGCGACCCAAACTGAACCATTCCATGCAACTGAATTGCCTTTGACGCTAAAAACTGTTTTGCCCAATCCATTCCACACTAGACCATCCGTAGAATACGCCAGCGTGTTGCTGGACCCCTCTCCCGCAGCTAACCACACATAACCATTCCATGCAACCGAATTGCATGACACACTGAACACAGACGCACCTAATCCAGTCCAATCCAGACCATCCTTACTCCACATCAATGTATTTGTTCCCGAACCACCAGCAACCCATATTTGCCCGTTCCAATATGCGGATTTCATGGCAAACCCGATGTTGATGGGAGTATAATTTGTTCCTTCGGGAGAGAAATACATACCCGTTTGTGTTCCGACCAGTGCAGACGGTTGCAAACGCAATATACCGCGCTGAGGATTTGACCACGCCATGGTCGAGTTCATCGCGGAAGAAATTGCCGACAATGCCCATGTTGTTCCATCATTGCTTACCGCCAATGCGGAAACGGTCGTGCTCACAATAAACCGGCTGCCTGACCAGCATACACCCACAAACGTATATTCGCTAACTCCGGAATCTTGCCAGGTTGTGCCATTATTTACACTGGACAGTATATTCGTGGCAGTTGTTGCTACCCATACACCGGATTCATATGCGTATTGAATAACGGGTCCATAGTTTGTTCCAACCGATATAGCGGACCAGGTGATGCCGTCGCTGCTGAGAGACATATTTGTATTGTTTGCATTACTGCACAAGAACAAATGTCCGTTCCAATGGGCAGCTCCTCCATAATGCGTTGCGGTTCTGGCCGTCCAATCAATGCCGTTCGAACTGGTGTATATTCCAGTCGAAGAAGACGCAACCCATACATATTGCGACTGAGACCAGGCCAAACTTTTCCATGTTGAAGAAATGGAATTGGTGGGAATCCAAGCCAGTCCGTCATAACTGATATGTATCTTGGATGCCGTTCCGCCAATCAACCAGTACTCGCCGTTCCATTGAAGGGTATTAATGATACCAACATTCACGGATACACTCATAGTGTTAATATATGCGATTGTATCAGTGTAAGTTAATGTAGAACCGGCAGTGAAGAACCATATTTTTCCATTGGTTGCAACCGCGTTGGTGGTTGGATCGGGAGTTCCGTCCATGGTGGTCCATGTATTTCCATCGTCATATGAAATCTTATCCGCACAAACCAATGTGTTGGATGGGAATGTAATTGTGCTCGAACGCATACTATTTGTAGCAACCGTCAAAATATTGGATGTAATAACGGACACTGGTGTTGCACGCCAATAAATACCATTCGCGCTGGACCATATTTTGCCGTCAGGAGCACAAATAACAAATTTGTTTTCTGCCCATCGAACAAACATACTCTCTCCCGAACCGTTGGAAATAGAAGATGGTGAAACTGTCCAATTTACCCCGTTGTAGCTGTATATTGCCTGATTGGACTTTCCTACCGCGACGTACATTTCGCCATTCCAAGCAACGCTCGTCAATTCCGCAGAAATGGGGCTCGACACAGTTGTCCAACTGACACCATTATCCATACTGTTTGCTATTATGCCGTTTGAGCTTGCATCTTTGCCAACTGCAACCCACATGTTTCCGTCCCACGCAAAATCGTTGCATGCAGAAAACACATTTGTTGTGAGTGATATCCAATTATAAAAGTTCTGGGTGGAAAACATATTTGCAGAAGGGTCAGATGTTCCAATCAACCAACAATATCCGTTCCATTCTAATCCAGTGATTTTGGTTGCAGCAAATTCTTGAACTGATACCCAAGAAATACCATCGGTTGAATATACAATATAAGAAGTGGGTCCGGTAGCACCCGTTGCAACAAAGGCGTGTCCGTTCCATTTCACGCGCATACCTTCGGTGAATGGCGCATAATCAATACCAACCCAGGTCAAACCATTAACACTATAACTTAACACATTCCCGCCTCCGGTGCCAACTGCAACCCACAATTGCCCATTATACGCTATATCATTGCATCTTGTTGTGAATGGAGGACTGTTAATCGCATTCCATTTCACTCCACCATCTGTGCTGATTGCCATTGTGTTCGTACCTTGTCCTCCCACAATCCACTTAGATGCCGACTGTGTTCCCACCGAGAGCATGGTTTCGTACATGTGAGAACCATGTGTTGCAACACACGAATCGTTGCGGATATACACATCACTATTACTCAAAACGCTTTGGCTCATTGGGACGGCCGAATCAAATGAGAAATCAAAAGATGCTTCCGGCAAATTGGCGTCGGCATAACTGAAGTTTGCATTCTGTCCGGTCATACCGATATGACCAGTTGCGCCAGTTGCGCCAGTTATACCTGTAATGCCGGTGAAACCCGTAGGACCCGTTTCTCCAGTGAAACCCGTAGGACCCGTTTCTCCAGTGAAACCTGTCGGACCCACGTTTCCTTCCGGACCTGTATATCCAGTATCTCCCGCCGGACCAATTGGACCAGTTTCACCGGTATAGCCAGTTTCAGCTACACCTTGCACACCTTGGGGACCAGCTACACCAGTATATCCGGTAGGACCTTCCGGCCCGGTCGCACCAGTCGTGCCGGTTTCTCCCGATGGGCCAATATCTCCAGTGAAACCAGTGCTGCCGGTAGAACCGGTGCTACCAGTAGAACTCGTTCCGGTTGGACCAGTTGTTCCTGTCGGTCCGGTGGGACCTATCTGCCCAGTGGGACCTGTTTCACCGGTATAGCCACTGGGCCCAGTTTCACCAGTAGGACCCGTCTCTCCGGTATAACCCGTAGGACCAGTATATCCCGTCTCACCAGTAAAACCGGTTTGTCCAGTCGCGCCGGTTTCACCAGTATAGCCAGTCGCACCGGTAGTACCCGTAGGTCCAGACACACCAGTATGGCCAGTAGCACCCGTCGCACCAGTAGGTCCAGATGGGCCAGTTGCTCCAGTTGCGCCGGTGGGGCCAGTGTATCCGGTGTCGCCGGTAATGGTGTCGCCGGTTGGGCCAGTTACACCGGTCCAACCACTAATGCCGGTATAACCCGTATAGCCGGTGGGGCCGGTGTATCCAGTTCCAACTTGACCAGTTGGACCGGTGATGCCGGTGATGCCGGTGATGCCGGTATTTCCAGTCATTGCTGGGCCAGTTGGACCAGTTTCACCAGTCATGCCAGTAGGTCCGGTTTCGCCCGTATTTCCGGTTTCACCGGTTGGTCCGGTAATTCCGGTAATTCCGGTAATACCGGTGTTTCCAGTATCGCCGGTATATCCAGTTGGCCCAGTTGTTCCCGTGGTTCCTGACACACCCGTTTCACCAATTGGACCCGAGTACCCAGAGTATCCAGTTGGCCCAGTTGCGCCAGTGATACCTGTTGGACCGGTAATTCCAGTAATACCTGTACGACCGGTTCTACCAGTCATTCCAGTTGCGCCAGTTTCACCAGTATAACCTGTGGGACCAGTCGTGCCGGTAGTTCCAGTGTAGCCAGTGATGCCGGTTATACCTGTATGTCCAGTGGTTCCCGTGGGACCGGATACACCTGTATTACCAGTGGGTCCAGTAAGACCTGTCTCTCCAGTAATGCCGGTATAACCAGTCATACCAGTGTAGCCAGTTGTTCCGGTTGGGCCAGTATAACCAGTCATACCGGTAAGGCCGGTAAGGCCAGTAAGGCCAGTCTCACCAGTCTCACCAGTCTCACCAGTATAACCAGTATATCCAGTATAACCAGTATAACCAGTATAACCAGTATATCCACTAATACCTGTAATACCAGTGCTACCAGTGATACCAGTTAGGCCGGTTGGGCCAGTTATACCCGTGGTTCCAGTTATACCTGTTCGACCGGTGTATCCAGTAAAACCTGTGTATCCAGTAGCACCTGTGGTACCGCTTGTACCTGTGTAGCCCACAGGACCGGTTGCGCCGGTTGGCCCAGTATATCCAGTGGTACCAGTGGAACCAGTCGCACCTGTATGACCGCTTCTACCGGTCATTCCAGTTGCGCCACTGATTCCAGTATATCCAGTAATACCAGTCGGACCAGTAGTTCCCGTTCGGCCAGTAATGCCAGTATAACCAGTATATCCAGTCATACCGGTTGGACCAGTTTTGCCAGTAACACCGGTTGTTCCGCCAGGTCCAGTAGGTCCGGTTGTTCCGGTATATCCAGTAACACCAGTCGGTCCAGTAGCACCGATATAACCCGTCGCACCGGTATAACCAGTTGGGCCAGTATTACCTGTTTCACCAGTTGAACCAGTATTGCCGGTATAACCAGTCGGTCCAGTCGCACCAGTAATGCCAGTTATGCCGGTCATACCAGTTTCACCAGTTTGTCCAGTAGCACCGGTCTCTCCAGTTATGCCGGTCTCTCCAGTATAACCAGTGGCACCGGTGGGACCAGTCAAACCGGTATATCCAGTTATACCTGTTTGCCCAGTATTACCGGTTTCGCCAGTACCACCAGTAGGACCGGTTTGTCCAGCCAAACCAGTTGGGCCGGTAATTCCGGTTGGACCAGTCATACCAGTCGGACCCGTTTCACCCGTATAACCAGTCGGACCCGTTTCACCAGTATAACCGGTTGGTCCCGTTTCACCAGTAGAGCCAGTATAACCGGTTGGTCCCGTTTCACCAGTAGAGCCAGTATAACCGGTTGGTCCCGTTTCACCAGTGGCGCCTGTATAACCGGTTGGTCCCGTTTCACCAGTGGCGCCTGTATAACCGGTTGGTCCCGTTTCACCAGTAGCGCCTGTATAACCAGTAGGACCAGTCGAACCAGTAGTTCCAGTTTCACCCGTCGAACCAGTTGCACCAGTTTCACCCGTCGAACCAGTAGAACCCGTTTCACCGGTTAAACCCGTGTTTCCCTTTTGTCCCGTAGAACCAGTATCACCAGTATAACCCGTCGGTCCGGTTTGACCCGTCGGACCAGTTACACCAGTGCTACCAGTGGCGCCAGTATAACCAGTATCACCAGTCGAACCAGTCGAACCAGTTGGGCCTGTATATCCAGTTGGACCCGTTTCGCCTGTATATCCAGTTGGACCCGTTTCGCCTGTATATCCAGTTGGACCCGTTTCACCTGTCGAACCAGTATAACCCGTTTCACCAGTCGAACCCGTTGCACCAGTCGAGCCCGTCGAACCAGTCGAACCAGTAGTACCAGACACTCCAGTTGAACCGGTATTGCCGGTGGTTCCTTCAGGACCCGTTGGACCAGTTATACCGGTGTGACCAGTGGGCCCGGTTGCACCGGTGGCTCCAGTTTGACCGGTTTGGCCAGTCGAACCAGTCGAACCAGTTGCTCCGGTAGGTCCAGTCAAACCAGTCTGGCCGGTCGAACCAGTCTGGCCTGTCGAACCAGTCTGGCCGGTCGAACCAGTAGGGCCGGTCGAACCAGTCTCACCAGTTTCTCCAGTTGCTCCGGTCGAACCAGTCGCTCCAGTCGAACCCGTCGGGCCGGTATAACCCGTTTCGCCAGTTTGCCCGGTCTGTCCAGTCGCGCCTGTTTCTCCGGTGGCTCCAGTATAACCAGTAGGACCAGTATAACCAGTAGGACCGGTTGGACCAGTTTGACCCGTTTCACCGGTAGGACCAGTATAGCCTGTAAAACCGGTTTCACCAGTATAACCTGTGGGGCCCGTTTCACCAGTAGAACCGGTAGAACCAGTTTGGCCAGTTTCACCAGTATAACCAGTTTCACCAGTATAACCGGTTTCACCAGTATAACCGGTTTCACCAGTATAACCAGTAGGACCCGTCTCACCAGTATAACCTGTGGGGCCCGTCTCACCAGTATAACCTGTGGGGCCCGTCTCACCAGTATAACCTGTGGGACCCGTTTCACCAGTATAACCTGTGGGACCCGTTTCACCAGTATAACCTGTGAAACCAGTGCTTCCGGTTGCCCCGGTGGGTCCAGTTTCACCGGTATAACCGGTGGGTCCCGTTTCGCCAGTATAACCGGTTTCACCAGTATAACCCGTTTCACCTGTGAAACCAGTGCATCCAGTTGTTCCAGTGGCACCAGTTTCTCCGGTATAGCCGGTAGGACCAGTTTCTCCAGTATAGCCGGTAGGACCAGTTATACCTGTGGGGCCCGTTTCACCAGTATATCCGGTATAACCAGTCTCGCCAGTATAACCTGTGGGACCCGTTTCGCCGGTATAGCCCGTGGGACCCGTTTCACCAGTATAACCGGTATAACCAGTCTCTCCAGTATAACCGGTATAACCAGTCTCTCCAGTATAACCGGTATATCCAGTCTCACCAGTATAACCCGTTTCGCCGGTATAACCTGTGGGACCCGTTTCGCCGGTATAACCTGTGGGACCCGTTTCGCCGGTATAACCTGTGGGACCCGTTTCGCCGGTATAGCCAGTGGGGCCCGTTTCTCCAGTATAACCAGTGGGGCCCGTTTCTCCGGTATAGCCGGTAGCGCCAGTTTCTCCGGTATAGCCGGTAGCGCCAGTTTCGCCGGTATAGCCAGTGGGTCCCGTTTCGCCGGTATAACCCGTGGGTCCCGTTTCACCGGTATATCCGGTGGAACCCGTTTCGCCGGTATAGCCGGTAGAGCCAGTTTCGCCGGTATAACCTGTGGGACCCGTTTCGCCGGTATAGCCGGTAAAACCGGTGGGTCCAGTCTCACCGGTATATCCGGTGGGACCCGTTTCGCCGGTGGGACCCGTTTCGCCAGTGGGTCCAGTAATACCGGTAAAACCAGTAGGGCCAGTAGGACCAGTGGAACCGGTGGTTCCAGTTGCGCCAGTTGCGCCGGTTTCACCAGTGGTGCCGGTGAGGCCAGTTGCGCCGGTTTCACCGGTGAGGCCAGTTGGGCCAGTATTTCCGGTTTCACCCGTGATACCGGTTATACCAGTATAACCGGTTGGACCGGTGTCGGCCATGCCGGTGGGACCAGTAAAACCAGTGGAGCCAGTGGAGCCAGTATCACCTCCAATACCGGTTTCGCCAGTTGCACCGGTTGCGCCAGTTGCACCGGTCGAGCCAGTTGCACCGGTCGAGCCAGTTGCACCGGTTGAACCAATTTCGCCGGTTGAGCCAATTTCACCGGTAGGGCCAGTTGAACCCGTTGAACCAGTATTACCTACTGCACCGGTCGCGCCGGTATAACCGGTCGAACCCGTTTGTCCAGTGGCGCCGGTCGCACCAGTCGAACCAGTCGAACCAGTGCTACCGTCCGCGCCTGGAGCACCTCTGATACCGACAGCACCAGTAGGACCAGTTGGTCCCATAGGTCCAACGGACCCTGGTGTTCCAGTAAAGCCAATGGGGCCGGTAGAACCGGTAGAACCGGTGGGACCGGCGCTTCCGGTGGGGCCTCTTGCACCGGTGGTTCCTGTATTACCTGTGGCACCAATATTACCTAATGGTCCGGTAGGACCAGTAAATCCTGTTAATGCACTCATATATAGTATATAAACATAAACAGTTTCTTTATCTCATGTATGTGTAATAATAACAAATGTATTATAACATAAGTAATATGTTATAAAAAAATATTCGTTAAAGCATGAGCCGCTTTTGGCATTTTATCGGTCCGACCCCGGGGCTTAAGGTCTGAAAAAGGTTAAGTGCTTTCAAAAAGTCCGAGTGCATTTGCAAGAAGCCTTTACACTTAATGTATTTTGGTCGAGCATTTTCATGGCAATAGGTGCTTTTACTCCAGGAACAGGCAATGATACAGACTGAAGAGACATATTCGGTCTGGGAATTTCGCAATAGTCTGGACAATTATCCGGGTTCAATCTCAAAATACCTGACATTGTTCTTGCAGTGTCTGGCAACAATTTCCAGTAGTCGTATTTATCAACTGGTTGAATATTTTTCTCTAAAGAAATGCCTTTAAATTCCGCGTATTGTGTTCCGGTCAAAACCTGTGGCATTTTGTCCAGATGTTGCAATCTGTTCATCACTCTGCGATATCTAATATAATCACCTGACGACATACCTTATATTATTAGTACCTTTTTTGTGCCACCAAATACATCATCCAGCCAGTTATAGTTCCCACAATTGCACCGACAACCATTTGTGCAACCGAATGTTTCCGATTCATCCATCTCTCCGCAGCGGATATTGCCATCAACCCGCCTATTCCAATCCATTCCCATACTGGGTGCGACCGCATGGATAGCCAATACACGGTGGATACAGCAGTAAATAATTGCATGTGTCCTGATGGCATACCGTATCTCTCTGTTGGGCTCTCCCGAAATATATTCGGTTCTGTGCGTGGTTCTTTGATTGTTTGTTTCAGAGCTACGTTTAAAATATACGAGAATATCACGGTTGCCAGCATGAGATACAGTCGCGATTTTATGAAAAACAGGTTGTATCCGGTGTATGCAATTATAAGCAAGGGGGCATTCTTTCCTATGAAATTGAACGCGTGAAGCATTTCTATGGTATATTTTTACATTTTGTATAAGCATGAATCCGGTATGGGATGAAATAAGGAGAGAATTGCTCTTTCAAAGTAGTGTCCGGTTTCTTCGTTCTTATCTCTGTTAATTTGGTTGATTAATGTTTTGTATGATTCTAAACTGCGCTGCCGTATATGTTCTCTTGAAACTGCAAAAATACCTTTGTAGTTGGATTTGTTTGATAATTCAACACCATTAAAAAATTCGTCGTGCCATTTTCCAAAGGGTCTTATATCCGCGGGTCTAACATAAGTATCGCTGTTTTTCAGTTTGTTTTTTTCATTGCTGGTTGAGTATTCGTCCATTTTGAATTCTCTCAATTCGTCCATGCTGACCTCATCCACGTAAAATACACTGTTTTGCGTTTCTTCAACTTTTTGTATAGTGTTCATCGTTTTGTCCTTTTTATTTTCATCCATACATGAAGCGGGGATAAATATAGTAATTTTATGGAGGTTATCATAGTTCTCTATGATATGGTGTAAATATGTGTGTAAGCACACACCCACATTTGGCAATTTTATCGCTTTATCGCAATTTTTACATGTTGGTGGGGTTTCTCCTTTCGTATATATTACCTGTTCGTACTTTGAAAACGGTTCTGTGTCCAAATATTGAACATCTTCGTTAAAATGCGAAATGACGATCCCAACTGTATCTTCAAACGGTTCATTTTGTTTCATAAACATAAGCGATACAAATATAATCAACAGAAGAACAAATACTAATGACATATCCCTATAATTATGATTAATAAAATTGATTATGAATGGAAATAAATAAAAACACAACAATTCATTTAAGCTAATGCCTCCAAAAACGAAAAAATCCGCACTTGCGCAGTTCTTCACCACGAACTATAATTACATATTATCCGGCTTCACACAACCATCACTGGATGTGCCCGTGATTGAACCTTTCGCTGGAAACGGCGACCTCTTGAAATTCTTGACAGAAAAACGCGATATTGAAGCATATGATATTGACCCGAAACACGATTGGATAGTCGGGAGAGACACGATAATTTCCCCTCCCAATTACACTGGCAAATTTGTGCTTACGAATCCTCCGTATTTGGCTCGTAATAAGTCATCTGACAAAAGCATATATGATATGTATGGCATGAATGATTTATACAAATGTTTTATTGAAACCTTGATACGCGCCGATGCAGTGGGCGGAATATTGATAATACCTCTCAATTTCATTTCGTCGATTCGCGCATCGGACATTTCATTGCGGAAACGGTTCTTGGAAAAATACGCGATTTCTCGGTTGAACATTTTCGAGGAGCAAGTGTTTGAAGACACATCATATGCGGTGTGCAGTTTTCAATTCTCATGCCGGGTGGATGGTGGTAAAAATACCGCGATTCCATGTTATGTATTTCCAGGCGAGAGACTTTTGACCAATGTAAGTATATCTCATGAAAACAACTATACGATTGGTGGTGAAATCTACAATTTGCCTATGAATCCGGCGTATTCTATAACTCGTGCAACTAAACACACGAAAAATGTTGAATGTATAACGAATATATATGCCAAATGTCTTGATGACAATGCTGAAAGACGAATATCCCTATCGATTTCACCGGATGGAAACCAACACATTGATAACACTGAAAACCTGACGGAGCGTTCGTATGCAACATTGGTTATTGAGCCCGCCATATCTCCCGAAAAACAGCAGTGGTTGGTGGATAGATTTAATGCGTATTTGGATGTGGAGAGAGAAAAATACAATTCGTTGTTCTTGACGAATTATCGCGAAAGCAACACGATTGCCCGAAAACGCATCTCGTTCGGGCTTCTTTTCCAAATTTGTTCTTACCTTTTAAGGGAGGATAATATGTAATATTCCGGAGGACCTCAACCCTGAAAGTGTCCGTACTTAAAGAGTAAGTTTGAAACTACACACTTGTTTTACCAACGCACCATAAAGTTTGAAAATCATAACTTGTGCCAATGAATAGAAACGAGGATTCTACGTCTGAATAGTCGTTTTTTAATTTTTCTAATTTGGATGTTTGGTCTGTATCGATAACGACACATATCCAAAACTGTTTGTGTGTTTTTGCCCAATCACACATCTCACGCGCTTCTCGAAACACACTGTCTTGGTGTCCTCCGCTACCATAAACTGCCTTAAGGAACATCCATCCGTCTTTCTCTCCCGAAATGCGTGCATCGAATGATTTCAAACACTCGGAGCAATCCACCCGTTTCATTTTCTTTTTGTCGGGCATGGTAATAATTTGCGGTGTTTTCTTCATGGCTCTGTATTCGTCTTTTTTTAGTTTGCTAACAGTAATTCCGCAGGCAGAGGACGCATCATTGCACACACGTATTTGTTCTGTTTCATCCAAATCTCCCTGTCTCGATGCGTTCTTTGCAATGCACCTGGCAAGTGTTTTTGCGAATAGTAAATCGGGTTCAGCTTCACATTTGTTCAAAACATCGTCTAATGATATATTCAACTCCGACAAATATCTGTCCAATTCTTTTACATTGGATAACAGTTTTACACGTTCTTTATTCTTAGAGCACAAAGCATGCACTAACTGTGTGTTTGTGTCTGATTGTCTTTTTTTGCGCAATTCGGCGATATTGAGTTGAACTGGTTGCATGTTGTTGTTCTTTGTTTTGTTGGTGGGGTGATTAGATTCATGTATTCAATTTTTTGACAAAGGTTATTGTTTGTATAACATCTCTACAATAATCGAGAATGACCAATTCGTATTGTTCAAATCCACCAAGTCTCCGCGGTCGCTTAACAGTTTAATCGTCATCCGGCTCAAATTCACCGGACCAAAATACACGCGGTCTTGGTTTTGCAATGTGCCGCTGGTTTCAACATAAACTTGCCCCGGGCTGAGACCCGTTAATTTCATTGGTATGAGGGCGAAAACGTCTTTCGCATACGGTCCCGTTGAATAACTCTTGGCTACGGCCATTTGCGACAAAATTTTCTGTTGATTGGAATACACTTGCAACGCGGTAAGTCCTTTCCCCCCGGACGGAACCAGCGACATGACCGGTTTTCCAGTGATGGGATTGCATGCGTAAGTTACGTCAAGTGGCACATCGACGGATGTCTGTTGCATGGTTGTGGTGACTAACCCGTCATTCAAATGATTTTGCGAGTAATCGTCCAACACAATTAAAAAGTAGTTATACAGATTCACACTCACGCCTGTATCACCTCGCAATACACATGCGTTTGTATTGGCGGAGTTATAGTAGTTAAGTTCGGGGGTGAGACTGGTTGGAGGGACAGTGTCATTAATGTCTGTGTAATCTGCGAGAAAATATTCGGGCTGATTGCGGAATCCGAGCAACCATCCAACGGTGGTGTCCCACGTGACGTTCTGAATGGATTTCGTGGAACCGCGGGACAAGCATGTAGAGAACCCGATTGTATCGAAGAATGTGAGTTTGTAGTCTTTGGTGGAATATGTTTTGTTGATATTAACTGAAAACAGAGTGTATTCTTTCCCGTTTTGAGATACAGATGAAACGCGTGTGTTTGAACACAGCGAGTTTTCTGCGAATAAAATATTCAGTTGATTTAACAATGTGTTTCGCGAATAAACTCCATACGGCACTGTTATTTTGATGTCATAATCACGCGTGGTTGGGTTTAACCCGTCTATGTCGGAGTATGGAAACAAATAAAACGTATCATTTTCTCCGCGGTTGATAATAATTTGATTGTCTGAGATAATTTTGGTGTTTGTTATTGTGGATATAGAACCTTCCAATGGAACTTGAGACAATACATATTCCGGCATGAAATATAACTTTTTGGTCCAAATATTGTCGGTTCCTGTTCCGTCGTAAAACACAGCTGTGTAATCCAACTGCCCCACTGTTTTCGAAACAACGACTCTGAGTGTTGCGCGAATATAAATTTGGTTCCAAACTTCCATGCTTACACGCGTGTTTTCGAGCGGTCTGTCTCCATGTGCATCCGTGAAATTCACAAACAAATTGTTGAGACCTCTCTGCAAATCCTGGTAATTGAGATAGACAATTTCGGAAGGAACTACGATGCGGAATGTCGCGGCTTCTTCGTCGCTGACAAACCCGACTCCCATATTGGGTCGAATAACGAATGTGTCGTTTGAATTCAATGTGTATGCAGATACAATTAAAAAATCGTGAGTGAATGTTGATACATTTCCGGACAAATCCATGTGTATTTGTCCATAATATCTATGGTCTATATCAGCATGATACAACGAATTTCGGAAAACGCGGTTGAGGTCTATTTGTAAATCCAATAAATTGGTGTAAGGGTCAATCAACATATGTGTTTTCGGGTAATTCAAATCATTATGCGTGTCGGACAAACTCTGGGTATTATTCGACTCTTGAATTGCCAAATTAATATTCGCGACCAAATCCGTCAATGAGTATCCCGTCGAAACTGACTGTTCCACGATGAAATTATATGTGTTAAATGGGGTGTTATACGGCGATGTTGTGCAAACCAGTTTAATTTGTATTTGGTTTCCGGGTGGAATAATATAGTTCGTCTGCAACGTATCTGTCTCGGACAAAATCTGGTTGCATTCATTAATCAACTGAATAAAATGGAAACACGATGTGTTTCCCGTCCAAACCGGCACTTGGCCTAATTCCGTTTTATACGTTTCGTCTGGGAATTCAACAGCTAATTTGTATCCTTCGTTTCGAAGCGTTTTGAGTCTATTGAGTTTAATCATAAGCTTAAAATACGAAAACTGGTTGTCTTCGAACTGTGTTCCGGAAATATCGATTCGGGAGAGAGATGTAGCTGACACGTCAAACACGTCCATTGATGCCAATTTACTATTTATGGCGTTGGCCAGACCATTGCGGGTATATGTTGCCGGGTTAAATGAGATATCATACGTTATGTATTTTTGTGTGGCAAGAGGATAAGAGGTTCCATCATATACATGTATGTGAAACACATTGTTCGACTCGTCCAATACATATACGGAGTTAGTGTTATCTGTTGAAGTCGGTGATGTGTTTTTAAGAGGCAAGTCTCGTTCGGAATAAATTTCGGACAGTCCGTATGTTTGGCTATTGAATCCCAGGTATCCCGCCAATGTGGTTTTGCGTGCTACTGGGTCTAATGGCGATGTCCATTCGGGGAAATACAAATAATAGTTGGATTCGTTGTACGTTTTTTTCAAATCTACGATGATAGTGGAAAGACATGTGGGTGAATTATACGATATTCCTGTATCTCCAAAATCGGTATCTTTGTATTCCGGGAGAGTGGAAAGAGTTTGGATACTTTGATTGATGGCGGTTATGAGTGTATCGGGGGTGTAATTACCGGAGAGAATGTTCAATCGGAAGTCGTGTTTTCCATCATCTATTCCGGGGGATGCGCCCTTAATAAAGAAAAAGTTGCCGCCGAAGCTATTATTTACTGTATACCAAGAATATGGTATTTGCACTGAATAGAGTTTGAGAGATACAACGTCTTTGAGCGGTTCGGACAAGTTGAATGTAAAACTGGTGGATGATGTGCTGATTTTGTCGCGATATTGACTATCTACAACAACCGTTCGTTTTATTGTTTGTTTGAGAATAGGGTTGAGTTTGTCTTTCACTATTTTGTCGGTATTATTCACTTGTTTTTCTTCATCGTCTGTTTTAGGCGCTGGCGCTGGCGCGGGTGCAACCGAGGGTCCCATGGTGGTTAAACCTTCGAATACGGGTTCTTCGTGTCTGAATGTTTGGAAAGGTTGTTCATTCGAAGCTGTGGGCTGTTCTTCTTCTAAGTCAAAGAATCTGCGATAAATATTTGTGAAAAAATCTAACATTTGTTCTCCGGCGTCGGTATGTATTCGTGAATATCTATTCACATTGGAAAGTATGGCGACTTCTAATTCTCTGTCATCTGGGTCGGATGCAAACCCCAATAAACGATACAATTCATTGTCTGAATAATCATCTACATTGTACATATTTTTGTGTATTTTGGACATTCTCTATAAAGCTCTCAGTTATAAATATTCAATATGTTTATCACACCAATAAATAAACATGTTGTCTGTCTAAAAAGTAATACCTACTTACTTGAATTACCTACTCATTCAACAATATGCTTGAATCTGCATTCTGCGCTTAAACATGTTTCTCACATACTCAACTATATCCATTACACTTGAGAATCTGTAAAGCAATTCCGCGGGAAACATTGTGATTCCGGTGCCTCTTTTCAAATGTTTTTTACCTGTGAAACACACTCTATCTAATAATCGTAAAATTTGTTCTTCCTCGCCCGACATCTGGCATCTGTCTATGCGCATTTTACCCACATAAAAGAATCTGTTGAATTCTGAGTATTCATACACGCCGTATTTGTTTATAGTCGGATGGTTCTTTACCATTCCAATTCCCATTATTTTGTTTTGTGTGTTGTTCATCTCAAGAATAAACATGATGCTATCCACTAATATGTGCTTACTCACACTTGTTGGTGAGCTATATATACACGCCAAATGTGGGTTTTTCTCCCGAAATGATTGGTTTTCTTTCCATGTATCATCACTGAATCGCGAAGTTAATATATGATGTCTCAGTGTTTTGCTGTATTCTCTTACCCGTTTCCGAAAATCTGCAACAACTTCGGGTGGAACTTCGGGTTCTTTTTCGGCTTGCATTCTGCGCCATTCGTGCTCGTTCTTGTGTTTGGTATTACCCATATTTGCATGTGCGTTCGTATGTTGTGCTCTATGGCAATCGGTTGGATATTTTCAATTTTGTTTTATTCGAAAAAGAATACAAACCATATGTTATATGGCGTGTAATGATAAATAACCCAATAAATTACTTAGAAGAATCTCCCGAAACATCGTCGGTCGAATCCACGGAAAACACATCGGTCCCTATAACATTGAAGGTGAGTGAAATCAATGTGAGCCCCAACGATTTTAATTCGTGGCTAATCGACCCATTGGTGAAGAGCAACAGCCCACGAAACAATAACTCGTCGTCTGATAGTGATAATTCGGCGGTGAGCAAAAGTTCGCGCCGGAAATATCACAAATATACGTTTGAAGAAATATGCAGTTCTCTCGAACTCTACTACAATGATACAAACAAATATTCGTCCGAAATGGACGTGCTTATCACATTCATCCGTGGTCAAAAACACTTGTATATGCAAGCGGCGAATTTAACTAATTTCAAGCTGTATTCTCTTTATATTACGGCTTTGAGTCTAACGTCATTAGTTACAGTTATGACTCCTTTTATCAAATCATATACATGGAGTTATATCGCAATTTCTGCATTGAATGCAGTTGCAACCGCGCTCATTTCTATCATAAACTATTTCAAGCTCGAGTCGTCGGCGAGTAAATATACGTTCATGGCTAACCAGTATGAATCATTTGAGAATTCGCTTGAATTAACAAATAACAAGCTCGATTTTTTGGACGTGGAAGCGGACAAAACGGGTCTGGTTATAAACAAAATCAAAGAGACGGAGTTCAAGATAAACGAGATACGCGAGTTGAACCAGACGTTGATACCTTCTGAGTTGAAAGTGGTTTTTCCCGTTATAACACACATCAATATTTTCTCTTTCATCAAGAAGATACAAGACCATAAACGCATACTTATTGTGAAATTCAAGGATGTGAAAAACGAGATTAATCAGCTGCTGTATCACATTCAAAACCCGAACGTAGGGCACAAATCCATCCATGATTTCGACCCGGAACAATCGAAACATCGCATGATATTTTTGAATGATACCAAAGACCGACTCAAAGACCAACTTATTCATTATCGGCAAGCGTATCGACAACTCGATTATCTCATACAGAAAGAAATCCAATATGCCGAAAAACACACGTTGCACATACACTGCGCGTGTTTATTCGGAACGCCCAAATATCGCGACCCGGATATGTATTCGAATCCGGTGATAGCGGATTATTTGCGCGTGTTGTTTGATTAATCTTTATCTATCCCGCAATTTGTGAGGCACCGTAAAATGTGTGTCTAAGGTATATGCCAAGTAAAACTCGTTCTGCCAGTAAAAGTAGTTCTTCCGGTAAAACTCGTTCTGCCAGTAAATCGAGACGGTCTCCGAAAAGTCGGACCTATCGAATGTGTAAAGGCAAATGCTACGAATACAAAACGGAAAATGGGTATTTGTGTAATAGGCGTTATCCAAATGGATATTGCAATATTGAGGCAACACAATTGAGTGTAAATATGCCAATTGGAAAGAATACACCGAAACGACATATTTTTAATAATTATTGGGACTCAAATGCACAGAACCCGAGCAATCCGAAGGATAAATTCTGTTATACTGAAACGAATGATGTGATTGAAGTGAGTGAAGACATATGTCAAAAATACAGTGGGTTTTGGTTGAGATCCATATTTGGCATTTATGTTATTAGCGAATTATTGAGTGAGAATAGTCCGTTGAGGCACATTCGTCAAAAATACAAGGAGTTTCTTTTGACGGATAAGCAATTTGTTGAAGAAATGTATAAAAAGTATGTGCATCTCGTGAAAAAACATAATCCATCGATGGACATTGTTGATTTAATGATACACGACAGCCCCAAAAACAATGGCGATTTCATCAAGCAAATACTGAAAGATTCCATCAAATACATTAAGTATAACTCAAATTTAGCTATGAAAGATTATTCGACTGTTTTAATTGAGTTCATTGTGAAACACATAAATTCCGAAGACATATTCGATGTGTTGAGCGGTTCGGCATGTATTGTTCATGATGAAGGAAAGCTGTACGACCATATGCATTCAACACATAAACCATATATTAGGTTTTCATCTCATTATAAATCCACAAAAATAGGGAATGAACTTGGTTTAACTGGGTTTTACGCAGATTCCGTTTTACACATGTTGATTGGAAAATACAGGTCCCAATCCGGAAGCATAATCACGTATTTTCAATTTGAGGGGTCTCCAAATCCACCCGGAGGAAAAGACACATTTATATTGAATCTGATAAAACAATCATACACACATCCTTACGATTTTATTGTGAATTTCCAGTTTTTGGTGAATCACGGTATTGATTTTTTCGCGCATATAGCAACCAAGAAGAACATTGGGTCTTTTGGTGTATCTGATATTTTGGATTATAACGCGAAAGTCATCAATATAAAATCGAATAAAAGCAGCGAAAGTCCCCCGAAAAACAAAACCATTATTGTGGATGAAGTCATTAATACCAATTTTACCGATAAAATAGCCATTGAAACGCCATTATTGGACGAACTTGGCCTATTTTTGGATTTTCACGAATTGGATATACCGAACAACAATAAAAATAACGCATCCCAACCAAGTTTGAAACACAACATAACATCATATGTTCCTTCCATTACAATAAACAAAGGTGAGACGTTCATGATAAAATAGGCGTTTTACTTTACGTGGTTTTACCCTACCGATTGGCTACACATATCCAGTACCATGGCATCGTATGGACAATTTTCACGTTTTTGTCTTCGTCAAACCGCGTCTGTATATATTCTGCCAGCTCGCTTTTGTTCCATTTGACGTGTATCACTATACGTTTCGACCCAGAATCCACTCGACTGGGAAATTCGAGAATTTTGTCAATATATCCTATTTTCAGCTTACAGAAAACACTGAATATAAATTGACGGCTTACATTTGCATCTATTCGCGGAATACAGATACTATACATACGTTTGTGTGTGTGTTCGTTTTGGTTTATGTTCATGTATGATTTCGTGTTCTGTTCATTTTTATCTACCATCTGGCTGTCGTTCATTGTGTTGGTTTTTGTATGTATGTTATGAAGTATTTATATATATCTGAATATACACATATTTCTTTCAAATATCTCAATGTGTCCGTAGGCGGACTGATACTCTGGAGTATCAGTCTGAACTGAAAAAGATAAAGTTGAAATGCAGTTTTCTTGGTAATAAATAGACATACAACTATAAAATATATTGCCAAACAAATGAATTTCATGAAATCTGCATTTCGCTACATGGTGGGCACGTCAAAAGACCGGCCACATTCAGTTCAGCCAACGCAACCAGACCAACCAAAACACGTTCTGCGTATTGCATCCGTCCTTGACCCTGCGAGCCGCATAACTGCAATCGGCTGGATTATCAGCAAAGATGGTCGCGAATTGACCCGCGGCACAACGACAATCAATTCGCACAACGATAAAAATATTGGGTTGTATCGCGCGTTTCATCACGGGCTGGAATATGCGAGATTTAACAATATACGCAATATCTCGGTGGAAACGTCTAACCCGCATTTCATGTTAAGTTCGGATAAAGAATCGAACAGATTGTCCAAAAAAATGTTCAAACAGTTGCGGGCACAGTTGGTTATTTATATACCTAAACACTTCTCCAAAATACACTATATAACTTTAATCGAAGAACCGGAGGATGTTGTATCCTACATAATGGATTATTTGATCGAATTTGACGAGGAATTTAAAGATGAACAGTTTGTGGAAATAAGGTAGGTATCTGTTCTTTTTATTATGTATGGGTCTGGAAAAAGGGTTTTACTTACCTGTGTTGTGTTGTGCCTTACCTATAGATTAGGCATAAGCTCCAATCGCAAGAACCATTAAATTCGCTATTCGGCCATAACCTTTTGCTGTCCATTCTTCAGCTACTTTTTTTCTCTGTGCAACACTGTCTTTTCCTCCATATAATTTGCTGAACCCTTTTTTGAAACAAATATCGGTATATTCCACACAATCGTTATCTGACGTAAAGTATTTTTTGCACCAAGCAATACAGCCCGGACCAATTCCGGATACAGACTTTAATTTTGGCAAATCCGCAACGGATATATTTTTGTGTGTAATTTCATGTTCCAGCATAAACTCGCATAAACTCAAGTACATTCCGCGCTTTTTCTTTTGGATTTTTTCATTTGAAGCCAATGCCCGAATATTGGATACAACTGTGTCCCAATTTTCGCAGGAAATCAGAGGATAAATAATCATCCACTGATTTAACGCATAAGTATATCTAACTCCAGCAGAACACATATAGTGCATAATCGCCTCAAATAATGTATGCACATTCGGATACGGTATCGGTTCGACTGAACGAAGCGGCACCATATAGGAATATTGGGAAAACTCCGGATAATCGCACATAAAATTATTCGCAACAACAGCCCACGCAGGGTCTTGTATGAAATCGGATCTGTTTATACGAAACATATTCACTGACGTTGGTTGCATCTTTCAATCCAACAAAAAAGATTTTCAATTTTTTAGTTCAAGCCATCTGTGCGATATCCCATGCACACCCATAGCCGTAGCAAAAATGAGCGTGAGAACAATCTGCATTTCGGGTCGCAATCGTTTCAAATAAGACCAATTATATGCAATCATGATAAAAGCAGCCAAAATAAGCAATCCATTCATGCCATGAGCAATCGTCGATGGATACACCAACATATTGAGTATTTGCATAATAAATAATATGGTTATGTATCCTACGATTAAGATTTGTGATACTGGTTGCACAACTCCGGAACTTCAACTCAATAGTTGAGCAGAATGCTTTCGTCATGAACACAGGAATACAACGAAAACAAATACGGATACTTCTCTCGCATAATTATCCAGACATTCACTTCCCACATTAACGACCGTCTCTCCCGAATGATTCGCATAATCTCCGCTTTCGTCAGCTCAGCAAACCGGAGAAGAGGCCCACGCATACCACCAAACACAGACCCAGCAAATACCCATTGCACATCGCGATACACATCCAACCAGTGTTTTTTGTCCGGATGACAACTCGCAAAATGCACCCGGTCCAACGGATGCCCTACACTCCACGCGTCTTTGTATCGTGCGGTTGAAACGGCGAAACATGTTTTTAGCGTTCGGGAGAGATGCTCCGCGGATGAAAACATATGACGAATTCCGTAATCTATCCACATATACTGCGTAGTGTCTTGCTGTATATGCCGTTGTGTAAATAGTATTCCCATGCGCATCCATTCCGGTTTGTAATTCTGAACCATCATGTATTCTGCCGTATCCTTATCCGGCCGTCCGGTATTTACGGAGAACTCGCTCAAATCTGCGCCGTAATAATACATATCACACATGTTGAATTCGATGTAATACGTGTTTGTTTCCACATCAAATACCCATGCGTATTCTCTGTTTTCCAATCGGAAAGACTCGCACGGCAGACGTTTGTCCCCTATGGTTTGTGAAAATACGTCTGAACTGAGAAACACGATTTTGACATTGTCAGTTGCCGTTGTTAATTCTCTCCCGAAATCCAAATATTTATCTATGCTTCGGTCTGCCCTGGAATTCGTTCCGGTGATGAACGCACTTATTATAACAGTGCTAAATCCGATGTCGGTTGGCTTAGTAAGCATTTCAAATTATGAATGCGTAATAATAGTATATGTATTCATCTACACTTAATCCCGGGGCAAAATACGTGTCTTTTGGATACAGATGCACTTCCGCTGGGTTATTGCGTAGGTTGGGTCTGAGGGAAGAGAGCCATCCATTTGATTGGATGATTAGTCGGTTGCCCGTTGTGAAAGATTGTATTGCCAATAAATTTAGTCAATTTAGGGGAGAGTTTGCGCAAAAAGAAACCTCGACAGTAAGTTATGACCCCGAATCGGGAGAGAGAGATTTGGTGGTGTGTGATGAAAAAGTATGGTTTAATACGCATTACTCGACTCCGGACCCATGCCATACGAATAAGAGATGGAAGGAGGGCAACGACACGTATGCATATTCCATGGCATTCAATCATCACGACATCACGCTTCCCGATACACAGCAGTATTTCGCCAGATGTATCGACCGCTTCTATTCCGTCCTTCTCTCCCGAAACGATATGCGGTTTTTGTACGTTCATCCGATTCACGACGAAGATGAACACGCGGAACACAGTAATACACTGTTGTCTCAATTCGCCGATTTTCACGGGTTTATACAGTCGCAGAGGTCCCATCCAGCTCGCGGTATATTCGTTTTGCCGGTGAGAACGAAAATAGAATACCCCATCACGAGTAAATACGCCGACCCCGTGGAAACCGTGGTCAGTGAGGAGGGGAGATATATTGTATTGCGTGTGATGTGCAACAAAGATATTGTGGATGCGGGAGAGATATGGTATCGGAATGGGTATATTGAAGAGGACCGGTTGCTCCGAAAAATATCGGAGTATTTCAATAAATGACCTCTCTTGCTCTCAGCATATTACCCAATCCTTGTCATAGTTTGGGGTCGGCCGTATTGCCGAATTGTCAATCCGGCACAGGTCCGGCTTGCTCATTTACTGCGGCTCAGTTGTCGATGTTCAACACAATTAAAACCAGCTATTCCGACCCGATGGCGAATGAAAACTACCACAAAATTCCGTGCGATGTGGTAATGTATATGAATTTGCTGGACGCGCTGCAAAAGACCAAGCGGGACACATGTTATAGTAGCAACAGTGATGTGATGTTATTGTTTGGAATTGTGGAAGATGCATTGAAGGGCGCAGTGAATGCGTTTCAACTGAATATTGATGTGGTCCGTCTTTCGATAGACAACAATTATTTGCATGAGGTGATACATGAGTATATGTCCGGCGACAACATTCGAAAAATGCCGTTCAACGCGGAAGGCAGCTATTCGCTTTTAAAGGGGTTTGAAATGTCTCCGTTGTTCAAAAATTATATTTGCATTTACGGCCTCCCGTCTCCAGGGCAAGGTTTTGACCTCGGACTGCTCAAGATTGTGTATGATTCGATGATTTCCGGAGGCCTTGACCCCGGCGTGGATAATTTCCAGTGTATTCCAGCAATATCCGAATGCGCCGCGAACAAAATAATGGTGAGCTTATATTCACGTCTATCAATACTTATGGATTCGTTCAAATTCTTGAACCAAATGTATTACAGCGGGCAAGTCGCATTATTGCAGGGAATATACACACAAACCGTGTATGAGGCTCTGTATTTACAGTTGGAAGAAATATCACTCGCTTCCCAAACAAAAGGACTGTCTTCGACAAATGCCCGACCTTTGGAGGCACGGTCTTCGACAAATGCCCGACAATTGGAGGCACGGTCTTCGAAGAAACCTACTGACCTCCAAAAGGCATACGCGGAATACGAGAATTTGAGAACTTATCTGAGTGTAAGTCTCGGTAGTTTGAATGTTGCGGTGAGACACTACGATGCACTTATGAAAGCGGAGGAGAAGATTGCGTCTGATGCGGAAAAACTGGCTATTTTGCTGGACCCGGTGAAACTCAAGGCATATGCCCAAGAATTCTTATTGAAAAGTCGCACATTACTGCCCGCGCAACAAATCCAGATTATTTCGGCAAAACTCAAGCCGCATTATGCCAAATATGTCGAATTATACGGATTCCCGGAAGGTGGCGCGTTCGACCCAGATAAACTCGCCGCCATCAAAAATGAATTGGGTATCGCATAGAGCCGCTCAAAAATTTGGTGTTTTTTTTCTTACCGGCATAGCATATACAGGCATGGCTACTACTACTGCTAACTTCGTCTTAGAAGCTTTCGAGTCCGCTTTCACAATGGACCTCTCCGGTGTCCTTCATGTGTTGGACCCTCTCCCCTCTTTGGATGTGAGCGCTAACGCAACCATCCACGTCGATCTTGCCGCTATGCGCTCGATTTTCACATACCACACCGATTCTGCGGATGTTGTCAATGCGCCCGATACTGATTTGTTGTTCTATGTGAATAGTTCCGCTTCTACTGGGTTTGGTGGCGATGTTGTTATCAACCCCGTGAATGCCCTTGTTGATTTGAATCCCATCTACGAAGAATCGGTTGAGTCCAAGCGTCTTGTTTGCCACGATTTCATTCGCTACATGGCTAAGATGCTTTTCAACAGTCATTATGGTACTGATTTGTTCGAAAATGAGCAGGCCCTCCTCAACAGTCTTCGCACTCTCAGCAACAACGATACCGGCCACGTTTGGGCCAATATTGTCGGAGTTGCGTCTTCTGCGGCGGATGCTTCTCCTTCTGAATACAGTGATGCCAGTGCCAACATCTGTTGCCAGGTTTTCCGTCAGATGATTACTCAGTTCCCTGACAGATTCGCCAACATTGCTGCTGATTGCGTTGATGAAACCCCTACTGCCACTTCTCAGTATTACATTCCTTTCCATGAGGATGATACTCTCCAGTTCAAGCTCTCCATCTCCCCTGCCGCTGGTCAGGAGGCTCTTACTGGCGTTGCTGCGTTCGGTGCTCGTACATACAGTATTACGTTGCTCATGAAACAGACTGCCAACATCGCAAACCCCGACGTTGTGGATGACCCTGATGCTCTCAGTGTGATTTAAACCTTACACAGTGAAACGGCATGGTATCTGAAAACATAAAAAATTGAAATGGATTTGTCCGATAATAACATCATCAAACAAATCATAAATTAACGTTTAACCCCCCAAAAAGAAACAAAAACATGTCCGACAAGAAGAAGATTGTTATTCGCGTTCCTATAAACACCTGTGCATTGAAAACACAGGTTAATCGTGTGCGTCAAACAAAACTTCCCGAACGCGTTAAACAATTAGTCAATCAATTTGCTTTAGAACATTTGAATGATGACCGCAAAACATTCAAATCCGCATGGAATCAATGGATTTGCACAGGAGAAATCAAGCAGTTGTTATCCGAACAAACGGATTCTGAAATGCAAAACAAAATGTATTTCAGTGCAAGATATTACCATCGCAAGAAGATTGTCAAAGAACAAGTTTCGGTTCAAACAAATGACAACCATTCGGTTCAAACAAATGACAACCATTCGGTTCAAACAAATGCCGCGAGTTGCATCGACCCGAATTCTTCCACCGAACCAAAAAAAGAAACAACTCGCGCATACAAAAAAAACGACCCGTCCATTCTTCAATCCATCGACGAACATTTAGCAACTTTACAAACCGGACCAAATGGCTTCCTGATGAAGCCGGCGGATGCATACGAGTCGTTTGTTTCCGCTGCACATATGCAGCCAAACTTAAGACCGTTGTTGTATGTCGAACTCAGCCGAATTGATCGCCCAATTGAGAAGAATATAATAGTCGTTCCCAGTCTGCCCAGCACGGTTAAAAAGACGTATAAGAATCGTTTCTACATGAAAGAAAAACGCATAATCTCTGAATTCGGTTCAAAATAAAGGTGAGTGAAAATAAAACACGTTATGTTGTGTTTTTTTCCGCGCTGACAACAACGGATTTCTGCGCGTTGATGTATTCTTCGGTGAGATTGGTTTCGTTTGCGTTGGATGTGGTGTATAGAGGGATTCTCGCATTCACGTTGATTACTGTGTTGCGTTTTGCGATGTGGGCTGCGATTGCCGCTTGGATTCGCATGTCCCTAACAAGGGCGGCTTGATGTGTGTTCTGCATATACATGTTAGGGGATTTATTATACGGGTGCAGCCATACTCACGTTTCCGGACCTATTGCGTCTGGATGCTGTGCTCGGTCCTGTTCCGGCATTTCTTTCAGCAGCTGCGACTCTTGCTTTTCTTCTATCGTTTCCTTCTCTAAATCCTTCGAATGTTTTGTATCCCAATAAAGATACAACGATACAAGCAATTACGACGAAAAATAGTCCGGATACAAGTTTAAGGGTTAGACGTTGGAATGCCATTATACATTTTGGGCACACTTTTCGTGTCCGGTCTTTAACTTTTATCCTTTATTTTCTCCGGACCAGATTATTTCGCGTTTGCCATTTCGTGTTTGAGCGATTTGGCCAATTGCGATGCACATGCCGGATATTTTTCATAGATGGGTCTCTTGCGCACACCCATTACTTCGACTAAAATATGGTCTGCCACTTTTGGCGATGTTAAGTCTCTCCCGTTTTCTGTGTATAATTTACGCACCTGTGTCCCTTGATGGATAATCAGGCTCTTGGCATCCTTTGTAATATCGGATTCCTGTATTTTCAAATTGGTGTCCGGGTCTCTACACTCTAATGGAGAATCTTCCATATTCTCTTTATTCCATTGCATTATTTGACCCATCATTACTAATATAATAGAGAGCAACACAGCAATTATAATCCATATTTTACTCATAGTATAACATGGATTGGGTTTATTTTTTGGCTTTGGTAGTAGTAGCAGCTTTGGTAGTAGTAGCAGCTTTGGTAGTAGTAGCAGCTTTGGTAGTAGTAGCAGCTTTGGTAGTAGTAGCAGCTTTGGTAGTAGTAGCAGTTTTGGTAGCAGCGGGGTTATATGCTTTTGCAATGTCCTGTATGTATAAATCACAATTGGCTTTGTATTTTGAGTCAATTTTCACAACGTTATAATTAATGTTCGATGCATCTTTCCAGACAGCTGATTTTTGAGCATCCACTGTTGTTTTCAGGCTCTTAAAATCTGTTTGGGGGATTCCACTCTTTTTACAAGTATCCTCCTGTGTTGTGGCGCCTTCCTCAAACCCCTCGATTTTTATTCCTCCAGCCAACATGTTCGACAGGATAAGCGCGACCAATAGAATACACATCAAAAACAGGAACGAACGCAAATTCATTTTCATGACTCCTTATACAACATCTCCACATATTTCCCCATGTCATCCACATAGTCCAATAAATATGCATCCGTTGGTATTTCTTCGGGCATTCGGGATATCCACCCAGAAATATCTCTTGGTGTTAGTGCTAAAACTCCCCGGTAATTCGTCGGATGTGAATACACAGTGAATTCTTCTGACGTTGGACTCACCTCCCGGAAAAACATAGATATCGCCTTCCAGACGTCTCCCGTCCATGGCGTTCCCGCATACTTTAAAATTCCATCTTCCTTCACGTGTTTCCGCGGAATGCGCCACTGCTCATTCTCCGTCTGCGGCAATACATCATCTATCAATATAACCCCATCGGGAGAGAGATGCAACAACGAGTTTCGCAAGTCCGACCACACATTCTCTGCACGATGCATCCCATCAATGAACACCACATCGAACGTTGCGTCGGCGGGTAATGATTCAAAGAATTCGTCCGAAGTTTTGCGGACAATTGTGCCATCGTCCCATTTTGGCGACGGATCGACGCCGGTTTTCACAACGCCAGATACTCGTGAGTATGTGTATCCCCACTCGACCCCAATTTCGAGATATGTATTTTTATGCGAAGTTGAAGTTTCGAAGGACCGAGAAAGATTGTTGTCTATATAACTATTTATCACATCGTGTCTGGACTCTCTCCCGGTCGTTGGTCCCAAGAATACCGGTAAGGCCGAACCATCGGAGGAATGTTTCACAATCTTCATATCGGGAGAGTGTTGCAACATCCGCTGGGCGAATCTTTCCAATTCATCCCACGAGCAATCCTCCATTGCATATGCGCGTATGTCCATTGTGTGCAAATAGGGCTGAAATAATACCTCCAATTGTGCGCATAGCTCTTCGGTAGTTCTCTCCCGGTCTAACACAATAATTTCGGTCCCGGATTGGTAGACTGGACTCGATTTCATGAAACGAATCAGTGTTGTCAGACCCATAAAGCATATCTGGCGTTGAGCATCGCGATGCACGACACTGTTGGCATACACATGTTTGTATTCGCCGCGTTTCCATATTGGACTATGATTGTGTAAATATGCGGGGTCTTCGTGCGCACCCAACCGTTCGAATATGCCATGCATATCGTATTGTCGATAGAGCAATGGATACAGAAACTGTGGGCCAATGCGGTTTATCTCCCGATTGCGAATAAGAGAGAAATTGTTCCCCCCATGATTCATGTATTGGACATACAGCGGTTTGTGTATTTTGACAACTTTGATTCGGTCAGGGATTTGCGGGTCCATTAGGGCGAACGTCCTTACGAGGATTTCCAAATCATCGCATATGGGCAAGTTCTCCGAATAGTTTCCCGCGCGTTCCAACACAGTTCTTCGCCAAATTCGGGGATGATTCGGGAGAGAAATAAGAGCGGAAGCAGTGATGTTATTCACATTGGGAGTTATATATACGTATCTCCACTGTTTGTCGTTGGGCACATAAATACAATAATATCCTCCATATCCGAACGATATGAAATCGCTGTATTTGAAATTGCGGCCCGTATCGGAGGCCGTCTCCTGATTGCGGCCCGTATCGGAGGCCGTCTCCGGCTCATATATGTTGTAAAAATCGGAATATACGAACCCGACCGCGTCATCCACATCCATTATGCCGGCCGCTTCATCGAAGAGAGTAGGCATGATTTCGTCGTCGTGGTCCAGCTCCAACACGTATTTGCCACGGCATAACGATGCGGCTTCGTTCTTCACGTTGCCAATCGACCCGCTGTTCTTCGACCGGCGGTAGAGCCGGACGCGGGGGTCTTGCAGCACTTGTCTCAAAAACGCGAATGTGTCATCATCGGGCGAGTCATCCACGACGACCCATTCCCAATCGCGTATTGTCTGTTTCAACAGTGAGTAATATGCGCGATATATTTTGTTGCCTGTATTGAAAGTGGTCGTGAATGCGGAGAACCGGGGCCTAATTTTGGTGCGGTCGGGGTTGATGAGAAAGTGGGCAAAACAGGTATTTACGCGACTGTTGAAGCTCGCCACGGTATGTAGCAACGGGTCGAAGTCAATCCATTGGTTTCGTTGATAGTCGGCGATATGGTCGGTTATTATTTTATAGTTCGGGAGAGAAGTAGAAACCAATACATTGTATGTTTGGTCGCAGAGTTTTGTAAGCTCGTCGGGGTCTGAACTTACATGGACGGTGCATTCGAGGCTGTCTCTATTCTGATTCACCCATTCGTGCAGCTGGTGTGTGGTTTGGTCGGTGGAAAATAGTAAAACAGATGGCGTGCGCATGGAGATGGTGTTTCGTTTTTAATGGAATAGTGATTAATCTCTATATTATATAAATTAATGCCAAGTATTAAACTCATAAACCAAGGAACATATGGTTGTGTGTATCATCCAGGAATACAATGCAATGGCAATCCGATGACATCTGCGAAATTCATCACGAAAATACAGCGCAATGACGACACAGTTCAAAATGAAATATACATAGGACAACTTGTGAAACACATCCCCCAATTCTCCCGGTTCTTCGCACCCATCATTGCGTCTTGCCCGGCAAAAATCACCAAGAAAGTATCCGATGGATGCACCGTAATTGAGAATGGTTCGACGTCGTTTGCCAGCAATAAAATCCGATATGTAGGCAAACAAACACTCGGCGAATACGTTATAGAAAAACCCGAGTTAGTTCGAGAGCGGTTTGTCCGCTCAAAAAAGCATTTGGTTCGCGCGATTAATAAACTAAATGGACACGGCGTTATTCATTTTGATGTGAAACAGAATAATGTTATGTACGATGCTCGTCTCAAAGTGCCGGTCTTCATCGATTTCGGTCTGTCGATTCGAGTCAAAGATATTTTAGGCAGCGCGGGTAGAGAGAAACTACACAAAACGTTCTACACATTCAATACATATGATTACTGGCCAGTCGAAGTGTGTATGTTCGGGTTCGCATTCACTGAATTGGGCGTAGATGAAGCGTCTCAGCGGCGCATAACTTCGGCCGACATTGACCGCGTCCTGGACGTGTTTGTCAATGGAAAGATGGACCGTGATGGAAATAAATTGCCCAATAATCTGTTCAGCTCCAAATACATCGGATTATCCGCCGACTCCTTCATTCTGTCTGCCCAAACGTATTTCGGTAAATATGTGGGAAAAACATGGACCGCGATGTATGATGAAATGATGGATGCAGGTGTGTGGAAACGTTGGGACAAATACGGACTGGATGCCACATACATTTTTATGGCCGAAGATGCGAATGAGGATTTGTCCGATTTGGTGCCGAAAATACAAATGTTGCCATAAGGGGATTTATCGGCTGTTGATAAAATAACAATCGCGATTCGACCGATAGAACTACAATAGTCTTCCCCTATCGTCTATGTATTTCGCGGTTGAAAAATACGCTTTGCTCGCGTCTTCGAAACATTTGTTAGCATGTTCCCGGATGGTGTTGTATTCCTGTAAAAACCCCATGTGTTCGTGTTGTTTATCTCCCGGAGATGCGGTATAATCCAATAATCGGCATGTTATATCCAACACGACAGTCAAATACATGTCAATAATTTGCGAATATTCCCTATATTTCTCATATCTCCGCTCCTTCTTATCCACATATTCCTTGAATTCCAGTTCCGTCAATTTCCCAGTCATATAAAATATTCGTTGCTGCAAATTCGATTCCTCAGCCTCTTCCCTGTCCGCAACACGATATCGCGGCAAATCCACATACCGCATATGTATTCCGTTCATGATTATTTCCGACGCGACATCTCCCCATGAATACTCGTGTGTTATCTGCGGATTCATATAATAGTAATCCGCCGCACGGCCAACCAATTGTTGCGCCATACGGTGCGTCAAAACATTGTTGCACAACCCTTCATATATCTCCCGCTGCTCATTCAAAAACTCATTGCGCGTTTGATTGTTTTGCGCTGCCTGCTGTGCCATCCATTCAAAATAATGCGGATTGTGTATCCGGTCTTCTATCTCTCCCGAATTCCACGAAAAAGCCGTATGACATTGGACACACCACATCTGGTCGCATCCCGATATCTTGAATATGGCTACATTGCATTTTGGACACGGCCGTGTGTCTTTACGCAACAGCTTGGCAGTTTCTATGTCTTCCTCTTTGCATTCGTGCGTAGAACCGATATTCAAAAACACATCGCATTTGGGGCATGATTTTTGTCCGCAAATCCCACATTCGTGTTTATCGTCCATGAACCCGCGACAGTCGTTATATCCACATGGCCGCACATATTTGCGTGATGCGAGTTTTCCGTTCGGGTTTCCGTTGCCCAATGCCCCGTATTCGCGATATTTCTCTTGTATTTTTATGCGAATTTCGGCAATTTGCATATGCAATTCTTCGATTTCTCGCATTTTCGCATCACGCATCTTCTGGAGTTCGATATGCGGCTGCGTCGCCGGCATAAACGATTTCTCGCGTTCGAAAAGGGTGTTCTTTACGTGTTCTTTGTATCGGCTGGTGAGAAACGCGGTGGTAAATGCATCGCGCAAAAACCGTCGAGACCACTCTTTCTTGCAATTCATGCACTTGGGCATTGTTTGCGACAACACATACGTCTCGCAACATTCGCGACAGGCGACGTAATCACAAAAGGGGCATTGAACTTCTTTGCGGTTGCGTTTCGTATATTTAGAAACACAAACCGTGCATTCATTTTTTGTTGCTTCCATTCCGAAATATTAGTGCCATTTGTCTATGTGGATTTCGCTCTCGTTGTATTTTGTTTGTTTATTTAACATACATTTGTAAATGGACGATGTGGAAACCAGTTTGAACACAGATTGGATTACTGAAGCTGAAACACTTAGCTATGCGTCGGATGTGTATGGGCCGATTCCAGAAATCCGTCTGGTTTTGATTCTTCCTTCGGGAGAGTATCGAATACATAACATTCCCCGGTCGGAGTTTGAGTCGCTTAATATATCGACATTCTTTGACAAACGCACAGGGGTCTTTGACAAACGCCCGACCAATCAAGGAGGGATGGTCTTTGACATAAAGGAAAATAACATGGTGGTTCGAGATATTGCGTTGTTTTCGTTCTCAATTCAAAAACATCAATTGACAACATTAAGTGCGTCTGCATATGAATCTATTGATTCCATTGAACAACTTCGGGAGAGATTGATTGGATTGAAATCTTTGCCATACTTTGTTGATTTGTTTGAAATCATAGTATCGTTGGATACAGTTAGCATATTGAAAGGTAAAGGTAATAATAATGGGAAAAAAACGCGAAAACATGTGAGATTTCATCATTCATGCACGCGGCGCCAATTAAACTAGTTTCTTACATATATGTCTTTATCATTCTCTTTCTCTCCCGACTCTCCGACAGTTTTCATATATGTTTCATACGCAGAAGCTGCGATTTTCTTGCTTTCTTCGTAATATGGGAACGGTGTGGTGTCCTTATTTGTGGAACCTTTGCTCAAGTGCTGGAATTTCTCCGCCCACGCACCAAACGAACATGAATCGAAATGCAATACATGCAAGTCTTTGAACTCTATACGTATCGTGTTTTTATTGTGGTCGCCATTATATCCGAAATTATGCGGACCTTTCAGTGAAACACCCGGCTCTATACGTCCAGCGGATTTGCCATTTCCATACGACCTGCAAATGTTTTTTTCTGCGCATCGTTTAAACCGGCGTGCGTCGAAACAAGTTTTCTCTGTTCCATCATACACCGCTTCGACATTCTGCATTGTTATTGTTTTGATGTCGGGAGAGAGTGTGTCCAATGTCGCTAAATCGCCTTCCAACAATTCGTCCGCATCTATGTGGAAAAGCCATGCAATGCCATCTTGTTGGGCCTTTTTTATGGTTTTATTCACAAAATCGAGTTGTCGCGTCTGTAGCGTATTGTAATTGTTCGCTTTGTCCGATTCTGCCAGCTCGAACTCCACATCCGGCTGCGCTTTTAAAAACTCATCCCATCCTGGAGTGTCTTCCATGCGTATGTAGAACTTGGATATACCTAATTCGCGATGGTGTTTTATCCAAAGCGGGAGGTCTTCTGGTTTCCGCATGAGTAGAGCGATGGCTTTTTTATTCTGTTTTTCGTGGTCTCTTTGTTCAAACCCATCCTTTTGCGTTGTAAATGAAATACTACTGACAACTATTATCGCTATCAATATCAACGCAAATATAATACGCATTATTTCTATATTTACATGAGATTTGAGTAATCGGAATTTATTTTTGCCGGGTGGAGGACAGACACAGATAGAGGATTTTTGCCGGGTCGAGTACAGACACAGATAGAGGTTTTTTGCCGGGTCGAGTACAGACACAGATAGAGTTTTTTTGCCGGGTCGAGTACAGACACAGATAGAGGATTTTTGCCGGGTCGAGTACAGACACAGATAGAGTTTTTTGCAGACACAGATAGAGGATTTTTGCAGACACAGATAGAGGATTTTTCCCGTACCGTGGCACCCACAAACCTTATACCAAAGCGCGTATATATATGTGTGTTTCTACCCCTGTGTTAAATCCACAATATAAGAATAGTGTGTTATATTCTATGTCTAAACGGGAAATGAGTGGGATAACGGGAAATGAGTATGATAATGTTAAATGAGTTTTCCTACAGAGTGTATGTACTGTTCTGTTGATAAATTATTATTTATGTCGATTTATTTATTTTATATCTGCCCGGTAATAATGTCGATTGACGGGCGTATGCATAAAATTGAAATGCTTTTTTGTTGATTGGTGTGATTCAACGACCCAATTAAATCAGTACAATACCAACTCACAAAGCGCTCTAAAATGAACTCTGTCGAATTATTAGCCGAACTTTCCAAGTTTTCCGCAGATATGAAATTGGCGGATAGCAAGGTTTATTTTGACAATATTATTGTCGAAAAATCCCGCATAATTTTCGACAACCGCGGAGACCAGCAGTCTATCACTGTCGGCGAGGCAGTCGAAATATTGCGGCAACAGGCTGCGTCAAAATCTGTATGGATTATTTCAGATTTCTGCGAAATCCCCGCCAGCTATATTAAGCAGGCCGATTATGAAGGCGAGCCATATATCCAGTTCCATATTGAATATTAACGCACCATATATATTTTAGCACATACCATATATATTTATATTTGTAATTTTAAAATTCTAATTACCCTTTTAAGCCCCGCCACTTGGTGGGGCTTTTTTACTGTCCCGCCAATTCATTTCCCGTTATACTATTCATTTCCCGTTATGCTATTCATTTCCCGTTTCACACAGGTTCTGGTTGTGTTTGCAAAATTGAAATGCTTTTTTGTAGATGTAGTGATATTATACCATACCTAACTACGATTAACTAACTAACTAACTGCTACCTACTGTCTTAAATAATGGATATCTCTCAGCAACTTCAGCGCGCGTTCTTGGAATTTGTTGTGTGTAATATTAGTGATGACAGCAAATCTCTGAGTTATGAGGACGACTCTGAGCCGGGTTTTGTGTCTGGATTTACTGTGTGTTGTGGCGATGACTATGACGACGAGGGTCGTATCCATGCGGTAGTGGATGTATATATCCGCGACCGGGTCAAATTTGAGGATATTGGCGGTCCTTCATACAAATTTACCTGTGCGTTTAACCCAAAGAAGAAGAATATCCGCGGATTTGTCCGCCACGTGATTACAAAATTGGACGACCAAGTAGATTTATGGGGCCGGGGACTTTAACTTAAATTTTAACACTTAACTTAAATTTTAACACAACATATAATTTTAACACAACATATAATTTTAACACTTAACTTAAATTTTAACTAACTACCTTTTTTTACCGCAGAGTTGTTAAAAAAGAATCGTGTGATAGATTCAAATTTTACTACTAACCTTTACGTGTGTGTTGCTGTATGAAGTAAATCCGCCTTTATACACACACGTTATTACTTTGTTGGGACATATATCATTATTATATGTATCGGTGTTCTCGTTTATCTTTGATACCACTAAATTTGCCATACGGTTTATGGAGTTCGAGCAACACTTCATGACAATCGTATAGGGTGTGGCAATGTCAATTCCGTTAATATTGCGAAGATATACTAACGCTTCAACTTTTACCTCTTTATTTTCATCATCACATAACACGCTGTTGATTGTAGCTCCGCACTTATGTCCGCGGTGATTCATGTTTAATTCGATGGTGGTGTGGTCGTCGGACACAGACATCACGCATGTATTCGACATGCGGCTGTAAAAGGCTTGTTCGATTTCGGATAATAGGCTCATATTGTGTCTTGTTGGTTTGGTGTGGAATGCCGATGTAAAAATCATTTCATTTTTACACCTTTGCAACCGATAAATCCCCTTATCATATCCGAGGCCAGGTTATATAAAGTGCAAAGGTGTAATGACCTATAAGGGATATCTAATCGCATATAAGGGATAACCCCGTCGTATATCCTCCAGACGGACAAATACTAAAAATTGAAATGCTTTTTAGTTTGAGGTGTGTATGCAATCTCCTTGAATCTAACTAAACATGAATACCTACTACAAAGTAATCGTCCTTGGCAACGACCGTTCTGGTAAAACGCGGTTTTGCACGTCTGCGTTGGGGAACAATTGCACGATACATGAATTGCGCGGATATACGGAAGGTGTAAATACATATACGAAACGAACCGATACGGCCGAAATCGAGTTATGGGACACTGGTCGTGGCGGGCTTCGGGGCGGGTATTTCATAGGCACCGATGCAGCCGTTATTCTTTCCACAAACGATAATGACACACGTAAGTACGTAATCGAGCTTAGCCGACATGCGCCCGACGCGCGATTTGTCGTTGTAAATCCGACACAAGAATACGACGCCAACCAAATACTCCGAACTTTTAACTTTTAACTTTTAACTTTTAACTTTTAACTTTTAACTTTTAACTTTTAACTTTTAACTTTTAACTTTTAACTTTTAACTTTTAACTTTTAACTTTTAACTTTTAACTTT
>JACCDO011970563.1_pt1 | contig 38121 bp, 37 predicted proteins | sample 7446101 | NCBI WGS metagenome assembly JACCDO01 (sample SAMN15323440, study PRJNA562643) | freshwater metagenome | isolation source: river surface water | place: USA:Blue River Watershed | collected 2017-08-16 | reverse complement strand
TAATTTTAATCAAGATATCAAATTGGATAGGGTTAGCTTTCATTATCATTCTGATTTTCATAACGTTATTAAGCATCTAAATTTGACTATTCGTAAAGGCGATAGACTAGGAGTCATTGGCGCTACTGGAAGTGGTAAGAGTACTTTGATTGATATCCTGATGGGCCTTCTTGAACCAACATCAGGCGCTTTAAAAGTGGACGGAAAAGCTATCACCAAAAGAAACGTTCGCGGTTGGCAAAGACGCATTGCTCATGTACCACAAGCGATTTTTTTATCAGATACAACGATTGCCGAAAATATTGCATTTGGTGTTGATAGAAAAGATATTGATTTTGATCGGGTAAGTTATGCTGCAAATAGAGCACAGCTTCAAGATGTTATCGATAAATTACCTAATAAATTTAATACGATCGTCGGTGAGAGAGGGATTCGACTTTCGGGTGGGCAACGTCAGAGAATAGGCATTGCAAGAGCGCTATATAAAAACGCAGATATTTTAGTATTTGATGAAGCCACGAGCGCATTGGATAATAAAACAGAAGAATCTGTGATTAAGTCTATTGAGGCGCTTGGTAAAGAAATTACGATCATTATGATCGCTCATAGAATTACAACCTTAAAAAAATGCACAAAAGTTATTGAGCTTGCCGATGGAAAAATAGTCAACGTTGGTAGCTATCGCGATATTATTAATTCTTCTCATTAACCTTAAATTTAATCAAACATCTTATGCTAAAAAATTCATCCATTCTAATTACAGGCGGCACTGGTTCATTTGGAAATACTTTTGTTCCTATGACGCTTTCAAAATACAACCCCAAGCGCTTGGTTATTTTTTCGCGTGATGAGATGAAGCAATGGGAAATGGCACAAAAATATCAAAATGATCCTCGTGTAGTATTTGTGATTGGTGATGTGCGAGATAAAGATAGACTTTCAAGGGCTTTAGATAGTATTGATTATGTAGTTCATGCAGCTGCAACTAAGATTGTTCCCACAGCAGAATATAATCCTTTTGAATGCGTAAAGACTAACGTAGATGGTGCGATGAATGTCATCGATGCTTGCATTGATCGCGGGATTAAACGAGTGGTAGCTTTATCTACGGACAAAGCAAGTAATCCAATTAATCTTTATGGAGCCACTAAACTTGCATCAGATAAGCTTTTTGTGGCAGGTAATGGATATGCAGGTATGCATGATACTCGATTCTCTGTTGTACGCTATGGTAACGTTATGGGGTCACGAGGGTCCGTCATTCCATTTTTCCAATCTCTGGCAGCAACAAATGAGTTACCCATTACGGATGAACGCATGACACGTTTTATGATTACGTTAGAGCAAGGTGTTGAGCTTGTTTGGCATGCATTTGAAGATATGCAGGGCGGTGAAATTTATGTAAAAAAAATTCCATCCATGAATATTCTTGATATCGCAAAAGCTGTGAATCCTTCTGCTAAATTAAAATTTATTGGCATTCGACCCGGTGAAAAACTTCACGAACAAATGATTGGATTTGAAGATGCCCCTTACACATACGGATATAAAGATCACTATAAAATTTTGCCCATGATACATAATTGGCATAACGACCCCTTACGAATAAAAGATGGAATAAAAGTTGCAAATGACTTTATATATTCTTCTGATAACAACGTTGAATGGATGTCAATTGAGACGCTTAATCAATGGATCAATCAAAATAAACCAAAGATGGGTGTGAATTAAACTTAAATGAAAGAAGATATTTTAATCACTGGAGGTTCAGGTTTATTAGCTTTAAATTGGGCTCTTACTATAAGAGAAAAATTTAATGTAACTTTAGGGCTCCATGATCGCAATATCAATCTTAAAGGTACTAGAAGTATTTTATTGAACTTAGATTCAAAAGACGCCTTAATAAAAGCGCTTGAAGCATTAGAGCCTCAATTCGTCATTCATGCCGCAGGCTTAACGAGCGTTGAGCAATGTGAAGCCAATCCAACATTGGCAAAATATATCAATGTAGACCTAACAAAGAACCTTGCCACAGTCTGTGCTAAGTTAAATATACCATTGATTTATATATCCACCGATCATTTGTTTTCGGGAAATGAATCATTAGTTAATGAAGACCATCCTGTTTCGCCACTGAATGTTTATGCCAAAACAAAAGCCGAAGCTGAAGCTCGTGTTTTAGATTCTGATGTAGAAACACTCATTATTAGAACAAATTTTTATGGTTGGGGCACTAGCTATCGACACTCTTTTAGTGACATGGTCATCAATCATTTACGTGTCGGTAAAAAAATAAGTTTATTTAAAGATATTTATTACACGCCGATGCTGATCGAGCCTCTTGTTAATTCAGTGCATGAATTAGCCCAAAAAAAAGCCCAAGGGATATTTAATGTGGTTGGTGATGATCGTATTTCAAAATATGATTTCGGATTAAAACTTGCTCGAGAATTTAATCTTGATAATGATTTAATCAATGTAGGAAAAATAATTGATAAGTCGTCACTAGTTGCGCGCCCGCATGATATGAGTTTATCTAATCAAAAAATTTCAAATTATCTAGGCAGAAAAATGGGTGGACTTGATGAACATATCTTAAAACTTAAAGCTCAAGAAGTGAATGGACTCGCAAAGGAGTTGCAAGCATTATGATCCCCTATGGAAAACATCATATTGACGAAGAGGACATTCAAGCTGTAGTGGATATTTTAAGGAGCGGTGCTTTAACACAAGGCCCTGCTGTTGAAGCTTTTGAGAAAGCTGTCGCAGAATATGTTGGCGTTAAGTATGCGGTCGCGGTGTCAAGTGGTACTGCTGCATTACATCTCTCGGCTCTTGCGGCAGGGGTTGGTCCTGGAATGTCTATTGTGACTAGCCCCATCACTTTTGTTGCAAGCGCAAATGCTGCAAGATATTGCGGAGGCGATGTGCTTTTTGCAGATATTGATCCCGAAACAATCAATATGTCGCCTAGTGCTCTGCGAGAAGTGCTTTTAAAAAATTCTAATGTTAAAGCAATAATTCCAGTTCATTTTGCAGGATTACCTTGTGATATGGTTGCAATAAAAAATTTAGCTGATGAGGCTGGAGCTGTTTTGATTGAAGACGCGGCACATGCATTAGGTGCAACTTATCCAAATGGAAAGCGTGTTGGTTGCTGTGAAAATTCATTGATGACCATTTTTTCGTTTCATCCAGTCAAAGCAATAGCTGCTGGTGAAGGGGGGATGATTACTACAAATGATGAGTCTACTTATCGAAAACTTATAAGACTTCGTAGTCACGGTATTAATAAACTTGATGATCCATTGCTGGACAAAGATCAAGCGAACACAAATGGAGTTATTAATCCTTGGTATTATGAAATGCAAGAGTTGGGTTTTCATTACAGAATTACCGACATTCAGAGCGCACTAGCATTGTCTCAATTAAAAAAACTGGATACTTTTGTCAGTCGTCGACGTGATCTAGCTTCTCAGTATGATAAACTCTTTAGAGAAATCAGTCAGTTTAAGCCCATTCAGATTATGGGAAGAATGGAGAGTGCTCATCATTTGTATGTTCTGCGTATAAATTTTGATGCAATAAAGTTGAACAAATCTCAGCTAATGAGCCACTTAAAATCGCAAGGAATTGGATCTCAAGTGCATTATATTCCAGTGGCTAGACATCCCTATTATAGGACCCTTGGTTTTCTTCCAGAGAGTTATTCAAATGCAGAGTCTTATTATAAAGAAGCTCTGACAATTCCATTATTCTATGATTTAACCAATGAACAACAACATAAAATTTTTAATGCATTTCAGGAAGTTTTGAGTTAAAAAATGAGACTTGCCCTTGGAACAGCGCAATTTGGTTTCTCATATGGTGTTGCAAATAATTCTGGGCAAATCGATTTGAGTCAGGGTAAGTTATTACTTGATTGTGCGCTCAAAAATGGGATAAATACTCTTGATACTGCAGTAGCCTATGGAAATAGCGAAAAGCGACTTGGTCAAATCGGCGTTGAAAAATGGCATGTTGTGTCAAAACTTCCCGCCCTTCCTGATGGCTGTGAAAATGTTAAAGGATGGGTTGTTGAGCAAGTTCATCAATCAATTAATCGATTAGGGATAGATCAGCTATACGGACTCTTACTGCATGAACCAAAGCAACTTTTAGAGTCTAGAGGACAACTTATCTATCAATCGTTAATCCAACTCAAAGCTGATGGCCTTTTAAATAAAATTGGTATTTCTATCTACTATCCGTCAGAACTTGATTTGCTCTGTAAAGAATTCGATTTTGATCTCATTCAGGCTCCATTTAATATTCTTGATCGTCGTATCCTCGATTCTGGTTGGCTCACTAAATTATCAAAATTAGGAATAGAGGTACACACTCGATCCGTTTTTCTTCAAGGTTTGTTATTAATGTCAGAAAAAGATATTCCCACAAAATTCGATCAGTGGACTTTATTATGGCTTGAATGGTTTAATTGGCTAAAAAAGTCAGAATTATCCGCATTAGAGGCCTGTTTAGGCTATGCACTTTCATTTTCAGAAATAAGTAAAATTGTCGTTGGCGTGGATAGCATAACTCAATTAAATCAAGTTATTCAAGCGATCCGTGGCGCCCCCTTGAACGTCCCTGATAAACTAAAAATAGATGATATTAATTTGATTAATCCAACGAATTGGGCGCTTCTAAATTAAACCCATATGGATTTTTTACTAATAACTAGAGGCCTGTTAGCAATTTCTGTTGTAAATTGGCATTTTTCGGGATATCAAAGTAAGATTTTTCCGTTATTAAATTTGCCTGGGCGCACTGCTGTATGGCTTTTCTTTGGAATTTCTGGGTATGTTATATCCTATGGATTTATTCATAAAAGATACAAGTTAACACTGTCTGACCTAAAAGATTTTTATATAAATCGGCTACTAAGGATTTACCCTTTATTTTTTTTTATAAGTGTAATTACATTAATTACTCAATTTATAGTTTCTGGAGTCTTACCCATTGGCTTTAAAGATATTGCATCACAATTTCTATTGATACAATTTAATCATAGCTATGCTCTTAGTGGCGTTTTTTGGACGCTCGGAATTGAGTTACAGTTTTATTTAATGGCACCATTCATTGCATATCTTTTATTCTTAAACCCGCATAATAAGATGTTTTTTCTATCATCCCTTTTGTATGTAATTTCCATTAGCACTATATATTATGCAACGCATGTGATGCATTGGTGGTCTTTTGATAGTCGCAATATTATTGGTAATCTCCCGCACTTTATAAGCGGTATGTTAGCCTGCTATTTTGTATCAGAAATTAGCCCCAGTAGAAAAAAGATGATTTACTCAGTTATTTTTGCACTTATTTTACTTGGGTATACAAATTGGATTTACCAATATAACTCAGGTAAGTATTGGTCAATTAAAGGTATTCTTTTAGTAGATATGATTATTTTTCTACTGGTATACGCTCATGCAAATACTAAAAGTATAAATTTTAGATTTAGATCGATTGAGTATTTTTTTAATATGATTGGTATCTTGTCTTACGGTATTTATGGGTGGCATAGTTATCTTATAAAGTATGTTCCATTTATATCTTTTGGCCTACTGAGATTAACCATCGCCACGTTTATTTTTGCTTACTTTTCTTATAGGCTTATTGAGTTGCAGGCCTTGAAACTTAAACGAGAGAAAAATCACGCTCCCATAAAAATGACTATTAATTAGGATTAGGATATGACAATAGAAATAATTGCCGAATTGGCTCAAGGGTTTGAAGGCAAACCAGAACAAGCTTTTTTATTAATGAAAGCCGCTGCAACTTCTGGCGCAACTGCTGTGAAATATCAACTCGTGTTTGCTGACGAACTAGCGACACAAGATTATAAATATTTTGCCCTTTTTAAATCATTGGAAATGTCAGACAAAGTTTGGGAGAGTCTCTCAGACTTCGCTAGAGAATTGAAAGTAAATTTGCAACTAGATATATTTGGTACTCGCAGTTTGAAACTTGCTGAACATTTAAATGTTTCAGCAGTGAAATTACATGGGACTGATATTGCTAATGTTGGATTATTAAAAGAGGTTGCACAAAGTTCTATCGAAAAGATTCTATTGGGGGCGGGCGGAGCCTATTTAGATGAATTAAAGCAAGCTATTGATATACTTAACGCGAAAGAGGTTATAGTTTTGCTTGGATTTCAGGGATATCCAACACCTAATAACTCCAATGAAATAAGTCGTGTTTTGCTTTTGAAGCAATTCTTTTTAGAAAATTATCCCAATGTCAAAATTGGATTTGCAGATCATGCCTCTCCAGACTCAACTCTGCGTTTTGCTTTGGCCAGTATGGCAATTGGCGCAGGAGCTGAAGTAATTGAAAAACATCTCACGCTTGGAAGGACAATGAAGCTAGAAGATCATGAATCTGCGCTCAATCCTGATGAGTTTCTGGAGTTTTCAGAGACTATAAAAGAGTGTGCATTAGCATTTGGGCGCTCAACTTTGACAGAGGATTTTGGTATGAGCGAATCAGAGAAGGGGTACAGAAAAATGATTAGAAGGCACGTCGTAGCCACTGTTAGATTGAATGCTGGTGAAAAAATACAACCATCTCAATTAGCCCTCAAACGCACTTCGGCTGAAAATCCAATTACAGAATTATCATCTGTTTACAATAAAATAATAAAATCAGCTATTGAGATTAATAACCCAGTTTTATTGAAAGATATCAAGTAAGGATTTTATTTAAATGAATAGACGTCTTATTGCCGCAATAGCATGCCGAAATCAAGGTTCACGCCTATACGGTAAGCCTTTGCAAAATCTTGACGTTGCTTCAGGAGTTCGAATAATTGACAATATCATTGATTGTCTTCAATCATTAGAATGTATCGATGAGATTGTTTTAGGTATATCTGAGGGGATTGATAATGAGGTTTTTAAGAATGTAGCTAAAGAAAAAAAGTTGCGTTACATAATTGGCGACGAACAAGATGTTTTATCTCGCCTCGTTAAATGTGGACAATTAGCGAGTGCAACGGACATCTTTCGTGTAACGAGTGAATCACCTTTTCTTTTTTACGATCAAGTTATGTCATCATGGGAAAAACATATATCAGAAAAAGCTGACGCTACTTTTATGGATAATGTCATTGATGGATGTGGTTTTGAGATCCTCTCTCTTAAATCATTAGAAGAATCTCACCTACATGGACAAGAAAAGCATCGATCAGAGCTTTGTACTCTCTACATAAGGGAAAATTATAATAAGTATCGTATTATCAAGGCATTGCCACCTGAAAATCTAGTGAGAAAAGATTTAAGACTCACGGTAGATAACCCTGAGGATTTGATTCTATGCAGAGCGGTCTATGCAAAGTTTAAAGAATTTACACCAAGGATTCCACTGCAAGAAGTAGTTAAATTTTTAGATAATAATCCAAAACTAAAAGAATTAATTGCACCATATACCGAGGTAGGATACGCCACAATGTATCTTTAAAATAAATTCTATTTTCAAGACTTTTTAAACTATGAATAAATTCGATAATTTTACCAAATCCCGTGACTTTTCCCGTCAGATTCATGACTTAATCCCGGGAGGAGCACATACATACTCAAAAGGAGATGATCAGTTCCCTATTAATGCCCCTGGAGCAATAACCCATGGTAAAGGTGCTCATGTTTGGGATATAGATGGTAACGAGTTTATCGACTGTAGTATGGGTTTAACATCGGTTTCTATTGGTCATGGATATGAGCCGGTTGCTCAAGCAGTTGCAGATGATGCATTTCAGGGGACAAATTTTCAACGCCCAGCTTTGATTGAGTTAGAAGCCGCTAAATTGTTTCTAGAAACAGTTCAATCTGGAGACATGGTTAAATTTGCAAAAAACGGATCTAATGTAGTCACTGCTGCAGTTAAATTAGCAAGAGCTTTTACAGGAAGGAATCGCGTAGCTATTTGCAGAGAACATAACTTTTTTAGTTTTGATGACTGGTTTATTGTCACAACACCTTGCGATAGGGGCATCCCTGAAAAAACCCGAGAAATCACAACATTCTTCAATTATAACAATTTTGAGTCTGTAGAAAAATTACTTTTGGATAATGATCATGATATTGCTTGTTTAATTTTGGAACCAGTTAAATTTGATCCGCCAGAAAACGATTTTTTACAAAAGGTGGCTGAATTATGCAAAGAGCGCGGTGTTCTATTAATTCTTGATGAGATGGTTTCTGGATTTAAATGGAGCTTAAAAGGTGCGCATAACTACTTTGGAGTTAAGGCTGATATTTCAACATGGGGTAAAGGCATAGCTAATGGTTTTTCTGCTTGCGCTTTAACAGGGCGCGCTGAAATTATGGAGCTGGGCGGAATCCGAAATGAAGGCCAGGATAAGCTATTTTTAATGTCGACAACTCACGGCGCTGAGACTACAGGATTGGCAGCTATGATTGCAACAATTAAATCATTTGTGAATCACAACATGATCCAAAGCAATTGGGAGCGGGGCTCTTCATTAAAATTAAAGCTAGAGCAAGTAATAGTTAAACATGAGCTTCAAGATGTACTTAAGTGGGTAGGATATCCATGCCTTTTAGCGCTCGTATGCAGAAATGCTGAAGGTAATACTGATGATTCATACAGAACATTAATGATGCAAGAAATGATTGCAAGAGGTATTTTATTCCAAGGATTATTTTATACAACATGGTCGCATCAACAAGCTGAACTCGATTATTTTGTAAAGGCGTTTGATGAGTCTTGCGCGATATACAGACAGGCTATTAATCAAGGCAATACCAATCACTTGTTAATTGGTCGACCTGCAAAAGCAGTCTTCCGCAAAAAAATATAACTCATTAAGATTTTAAGATGAAAATAGCCTTAGCTTCTTTAAATCAAAAGTGGGAAGACAAAAATGCTAATCTTCAGCGCTGTCAAGATTTGACAGAAAAAGCCAAACTCCTGGGCGCAGAATTAATTATTTTCCCAGAAATGACACTAACAGGCTTTTCTATGAACATTTTAAATTCTGAAGAGTTGGCAGATCAATCACCAAGTGTGAAGGCATTTTCTTCAATTGCTAAATACAATCAAATTGCAGTGATTGCAGGAGTGGTCCTTAAGTCCGGAGCTAAGCCAAGCAATGCTCTGGTAGCATTTTCTGATGATGGTAAAGAACAAGCTCGTTATTTTAAGATTCATCCATTTTCGTTTGCGAGAGAAAATGAGCATTTTCACTCAGGTAATCAGTTGGCTAAGATGACCATGCCTGAGTTTAAATTTGGATTTTCTATTTGTTATGACTTGAGGTTTCCTGAGCTCTATTCAGCGATGGCTAAGGATTGTGATGTGCTTGTGAATATAGCAAATTGGCCTAAACGTAGGGTTGATCATTGGCGAACATTATTAAAAGCGCGTGCGATAGAAAACCAAGTATATGTTATTGGTGTTAACCGAGTTGGAATAGATGCAAATGGTTTAGAGTACGAACACAGTTCGTTAATCGTTAATGCGAATGGTGAATTTCTTCAGCCTCTTCGTAGCGAGACAGAGATTGATGTTTACGAAATTTGCCAGCAAGATCTTATTGATTTCAGGAAGTCATTTTCAACACGCCAAGATAGACAAACTTGTTTTTACCAAAGCATTCTCTAAATACTAGTAACTATGAATAAAAAAAACGTGCTTTTTAGGGTTGATGCATCTGTGGATGTTGGTAGTGGTCATTTAATGAGGTGCTTGACGCTTGCTGAGCGCTTAAGTTTGGATGGATATGAGGTGGCATTCGTATGTTTGGATTTACCTGGTGCTATGTTTGAATTATTGGATTCAAAAAAAATCAGGGCTGAAAAAATTTCTAAAATACCTAATTTGTCACAAGAGCTTGATGCTTTAATGACAATTGAAGCTGCTCATAAGTTATTCCCTGATGGAATAGATTGGCTTGTTGTAGATCATTATGGATTAGATTCAAAATGGGAGAGCGCTTTAAGAAGTAAATGTGATCACATCATGGTAATAGATGATATTGCAAATAGATCTCACGACTGTGATATTTTAGTTGATCAGAATTATGAAGATACTTCACGATATAGTAATTTAGTGAATAGAAGATGTATTTTATTATTGGGACCAAATTACGCGCTTTTAAATCCAGAGTATGCTCATTATAGAAAGCTAAGGCAAAAAAAGTACAATGCAAGAGAGGCTAGAAAAGTGTTTGTTTTTTTTGGTGGCTCAGACCCTTCCGATCTGACAGGCAAAACTTTAGAAGCTTTAACATTTCCTAAATTAAATAAGTTGAATGTAGATATTGTTGTGGGTAATAGTTACCCTTTTTATGACAAGCTAAAACGCTCGGCTGATATGCGTGACCGAACAAGAATTTATAAGGCACAAAAACATTTAGCTAATTTAATGGCTGATGCAGATATTGCAATAGGTGGAGGTGGAGTCACAAATTGGGAGAGAATGTGTTTGGGGTTATCTAGTATTGTTATTACATTGGCTGAGAATCAAGTTCCTATATGTGAAATATTGAGTCGCAAAGGAGCAATTCGGTTACTAGGAAGCTCAAAAGTTGTGAGTGCTAAAGATATATATAAGGCTTTTTTAGAAGAAATGGATTTAAATTTAATTCTCAATAGAGCTTCAATTGCTAAGGATCTCTGTGATGGCTTAGGGTTAGATAGGGTTGTTAATGAAATGAGATTGATTTAGTAAATCACTAGCGCTATGTAGAATAGATAAATTTAAGATAAGACTTTCAATGAAAACTAATTATAAAAAAAAGAAAACTGCAGAGGGCTTTATATCCGCAACACCATTGCCCTCGGATTTGGAATTGAAAAATTTTTATGCAGAGACTTATTATCAGTCTCCAAAATCTAGCACTTATCAGAAATCTTACGATAGCCTGGAAATTGATTATAAAAATTTAAAGTGCAATGCTTTATTGCACGCACTTAAGTCTTTAAATTCCGCAAAAGAAAAATCTTTTTTAGATATTGGGGCTGGTGAAGGTTTTTTATTGAATGCAGCAGATCAAAAAGGCTTTGATGTGACAGGTTTAGATTTTTCGGCTTATGGCATTAGTAAATTTTTCCCAGATTTATCAGTTCATCATATAGCTGGAGATGTATTTCAAAGTCTCTCGAATTTGATAGATAAGGGTAACCAGTATGATATTTGCACCTCAACAAATGTTCTTGAGCATGTAATTGACCCTGCTTTATTTTTAAAACTTGTCAAACAGTTAATTAATGAGAATAGTCTTTTGGCGATCACCGTTCCCAATGATTACTCTGATATCCAGCAATTAGCCATTAAAAATAAAATGATTGATGAAGAATTTTGGTTTTTACCTCCACATCATCTTCATTATTTTAATACGGAGAATTTGCCTACTTATATGAATGATAATGGTTTCGAAATCTTAGATGCTTTCTCAGATTTTCCAGTTGATTTATATTTGCTTCATTCCGGATCGAATTATATAAAAAATAAAACTAGTGGTTATGAAGCAAACAGGGCAAGAATGCACCATGATTTGATGATTGCTAATAAGTATGGGTTGGACAGATATTTAGACTACTATCGCGCTATGTTTAAGGTCGGTTTAGGTCGAGATATAACTGTTATCGTTCGGCTGCTAGGTAATTAAATGAAAATTGGACTACTTGGGGATGTTCATGGCAATCATCGCGCTTTAAAAGCGGTACTTTCTGCTGCTATGTTATCAAAAGTGGAAGTGTTACTTTTAACCGGAGATTTGATTGGATATTACGATTCACCTTTGGCTGTCTTAAATATGTTGAAGCTCTGGAATTGTTATATGGTTAGAGGAAACCATGAAGAGATGCTCAATCAGGCTAGAATTGATTCGAGTTTTTTAGATGAAATTGATGCCAAATATGGGACAGGACTGCGCTCGGCAATTCAACAATTGAATAAAGAACAGATTGACGAGCTGAGCAATTTACCTCATCCCTTATTTCTTGAGATAGATAGCCGTAAAATTTTGCTTTGCCATGGATCCCCCTGGGATATTGACCTTTATATATATCCCGATTCCAGCCCAGAGTTATTTGCTAGATGCGCATCAGGGCAATATGATTTGGTTGTATTGGGCCATACACACTACCCAATGATTCACGAAATAGGGAACACAATAGTAGTAAATCCAGGCTCTGTAGGACAGCCGCGCGACCGAAGGCCAGGAGCTCATTGGGCCTCTTATGATACAAAAACTAAAGCTGTAGAGTTTTTTAACGAACCATACGATTGTACTGAGCTTGTTCAGGAATGCAAAAAAAATAGTCCAGAATTACCTTATTTGACAGAAGTGCTCACGCGCAAGTGAAAAGAATATTAATTTCAGGCATTGGTGGAGATATTGCGCAAGGGGTTGCTACAATTTTAAGAGAGAGTCGTCCCGAAATACAGTTGTTTGGGGTTGATGTCCACGCGCAACACGGCGGCCATTTATTTGTTGATCATTTTTCATTGATTCCAAGTGCGAGCTCATCTGACTATTTGGGTTCGCTCAAAAAAATGGTTATAGAAAATAATATTGATACTGTTATTCCAATGTCTGAACCAGAGTTAAATGCTGCATTACCATTTTTGGAATTGGCGTCAGGTGTAAAATGGATTACAGCGGGAGCAAAAGTTGTTGCTGCGGGGTTAGATAAATTGAATACAATACAGGCGCTTATTGATATTGGAGTGCCAGTTCCGTGGACAGCTCTTGTTGATAACGGTTATCCGATTGCCTATCCATGTATTTTGAAAAGTAGAGTAGGTTCTGGATCACGTGCAGTGTTTGTTGTCAAAAATTCTGAAGATGCGGATTACTTAGTAAAACGCTATCCTGAAGCAATTTTTCAAGAGTTGCTAGAGCCAGATAATCGCGAGGTGACATGTGCTGTTTATAGGCGCAAAGACGGCGAAGTATCGACGCTACTTATGCTTCGGCGCCTCACAGGTGGTTTTACTGGTTGGGCAAAAGTTATTAAACATGATGCGGCTACTGAAATGTGTGAAAAGATTGCAAAAGGACTCGATTTGCGGGGAAGTATGAACATCCAGATGCGACTGACTGAAAAGGGGCCGCGCGTATTTGAGATTAATCCTCGCTTTTCATCTACAGTATTGATGCGTCATAGATTGGGCTATTCGGACCTGTTATGGGCTATTGATGAGGCAGAAGGCAAATCTGTTCATTTTCCAAAAATCGCGCAAGACCAAATGATGGTTCGCGTTCAGAACGCGACTATTTACTTATGAGATCCACTTTATGAATACTATAAAAATCGCTGGCCGTGAAATTGGCTTTAATCATCCACCCTTTGTGATCGCCGAGATGTCTGGTAATCACAATCAGTCGCTAGAGCGTGCCTTGGAAATTGTTGAGGCTGCCGCTAAAACAGGCGCACACGCGCTTAAGATACAGACATACACGCCTGATACTATGACTCTAGACTTGGATGACCGCGAGTTTCATATTGGTGATCCAAAAAGCTTATGGGCAGGTACTTCGCTTTATAAATTATATGGTGAAGCATATACGCCATGGGATTGGCATAAGGCCATTTTTGATCGAGCGCATGAGTTGGGCATGATTGCTTTTAGTACCCCCTTTGACGACACATCCGTAGATTTTTTAGAAAGTTTAGATGTTCCTTGCTACAAAATTGCTTCATTTGAAAATACAGATTTGCCATTAATTCGCCGTGTGGCGGAAACTGGTAAGCCGTTAATTATTTCAACGGGTATGGCAAGTATTGCTGAGCTTGATGATACGGTAAAAGCAGCTCGTGAGTCAGGATGCAAAGATTTGATTTTGCTTAAATGCACCAGCACTTATCCAGCTGCTGCAAGCAATACCAATATTCTAACAATCCCTCATATGCGCGAACTTTTTCGATGTCAAGTCGGTTTATCTGATCACACTATGGGAGTGGGAGTTTCGGTTGCTAGTGTAGCGTTAGGTGCAACAGTGATTGAAAAGCATTTCACTTTAAACCGCGCTGATGGTGGAGTTGACAGTGCCTTTTCTATGGAGCCGGCAGAGATGAATCAGTTGGTAGTTGAGTCTGAACGAGCATGGCAGGCATTGGGTCATGTTGCTTATGGGCCAACAGATGCTGAGAAAAAATCTCTACAATACCGACGGTCTTTATATATTGTTAAAGCTCTTAAAGCTGGTGATTTGCTGACAAAAGATAACTTAAGGGCAATTAGACCAGGTTTGGGTCTGCCAACAAAATATCAAGAAATAGTTCTCGGTAAGATCGTTAAGAAAGATGTGGCTTTAGGCACGCCGCTTACATGGGATTTGTTGGAATGAGTCCTGATGTTACGTTGAGATTTGAAGGTGGATATGTTCGTCCTTTATTAATAAGTGATATTCACGACGGTTATGTAGATGGTTTAAATAATCGAGATGTGAATAAATATCTAGATGGTGTTAAGCACATACATCAAACTTACCAAAGTGTTCTTGATTTTGTGGTTGCTAATAATCAATCCTCTAATTCAGTGCTATGGGGCATTTGGGAAGGGGACTCTGAAAAGCTTTGTGGGACTGTTAGGCTGCATGGGGTTGAGTTTCAACATCGTACCGCGCATATTGGTATCTGTCTTTTTGACCAATCTATGTGGGGGAAGGGGTTGGGGAAAAAAGCTATATCAATTGTTACTAAGTGGGCTTTAAACGACTTGAACCTAAGGTGGATAGAGGCTGGGGCTTATCAGGAAAATATAGCATCTCAAAGAGTATTTCTTTCTGCTGGTTACTCTTGGAAATACGATATTAATGGAAAATATATTCTAGAAGGCAAGCCTTCAGTGGTTAAGATTTTTGTTGCTGAAAAAGTGTATTAATTGAGTGCACTATTTCAATAACCTAATTGTAATTAGATAAATTAATATTTTGTTTTCCTTATTTGAAAAATATTTTAAAAAAATTAAACGCGCTAAATTGCGCAGGATAATGCGTGGTTATCGCTTATTAAAACAATCAGGGCGAATAGATTTAATTGCTAAAGTAAAAGAAGCCCTTACAGAACAAGAGTTTAGTTTGTCAGCTAAAGACTTCTCTCCTTGCATAATGGGAGCCGGGTGTTCGTATGGTGAAATTGTAGTTAGACAGTATTTGTTAATTCGTATTGGTGGGCTAAATCTTAATCAAGCTTTATTACATGCTCTAGGTAAAAGTGATGGAAAAGTAATTTTTCCTTTGCCTAAAGAATGGCGAGCAACTATTAGCAAGTACGGTTTTGATGTCGCTAACATTAGGTCAAGCTTGCTTTGGCAAATTTATATTTTTGGCGTGTGGCTATATGGGGTTTTACAAATTGCTAAAGTTTTATTTTCTGGATTTAAGTCACTAACTCAAGAATCCAAGAAGTTAAAAAGGTATGTGTATTTTGCCAATCTTACCTCTGGCAATTTGCCCTATGGAATTCATAGTCAGAAAAGTTACGATATTGTTTCATGGTATCTGCAATGGACTGGAAGGGCTCAGAGTGTTGAAGCTGTTCATCATAGTGTTAGCAATTTCCCGAATAAAGTAGTTGATGGAGTTGACTTAGTTTTTCAAACCCAACTCCTACCTCCTTTATTCGGGTGGAAACCTATTGCAAAATACACTGTATGGAGTGTAATTTCATCTTTTATAGCATTGATGGAATGTTTTCGGGGCCGTTGGTGGCATGCATTATTGCTAAATCAAGCTGCTTTATCTTCTCAGGTCAGGTTTTTGGCCAAATCTAAATTAGCACATGAGTATTTATTTCATAACTCTGGTTGGATTTATCGCCCTCTATGGACTTATGAGGCTGAGAAAAAAGGATCAAAAATTACATTTTATTTTTACTCGACTAATTGTGAGTCTTTCAAGTCTCACAACGGATATCAACCAATACCTTACGGTTGGAAAGTAATGAGTTGGTCTCGCTATCTAGTTTGGGATAAATATCAGGCTGATTTTATCAGGCGCTCAGTTATTGGAAAACCAAACATAGTCAATGTTGGACCAATTTGGTTTCAAGATGCAAATAAAAAAATGCCAATTTGTAAAGACATCAAAATTGCCGTTTTTGACATAACTCCCCATAGAAATTCTTTTTATTACATACTAGGGCTTGCACAAGAGTTTTATACGCCTCATATTGTAAATAAATTTTTGGAAGATATAGTCTTTTTAGCTAAGGGAAACTATTCCATTCTATGGAAAAGGAAAAGAAATGTTGGTGTTTCAGCGCACCCACTTTACAGGTCTCTAGCAAGTCAAATAGCTATGTTGGAGAATGTTATTTTGATTGACTCTGAAATCTCTGCAGTAAATGTTATTGCGCAAAGTGATATTGTCATATCAATGCCTTTTACTTCAACTGCATTGCTGGCAAGGTTTATGGGCAAGCCAACAGTGTATTATGATGCTAAAGGCATAACCCAAAAAGATGATCGTGCTGCTCATGGTATCGATATAATTATTGGTAAGAATGAATTGGCTGGCTGGCTGAAATATCAAACCAAGAAGAAATCGACTTTCATTTGAGATTCAAAATAATGGAACAAAAATATATTTAAAATGCGACTCTTCCAACATTTAAAAAAATACAAACTTAAAGAGCTTATTTATCATTTTATACTATGTGGCTCGCTGTAGATTTCTATTAACTTATTCAATTTTTATATTCGCTATTAAATGCAAATTAGCAAATGTAACATGTGGTAAATCTCCCAAGGTTTGGGGAAAGCTGTATCTTCAAAATTTCCCAGGCATTCAGATTACTTTTGGTGATGGTTTGCGAATAGTTTCTGATCCTTATAGATATGCATTTAATATTTTTCCTCAGCCTAAAATTCGCACCTTTTCATCAACAGCGAAGGTTGTGATTGGAAATAACGTAGGATTTATAATTTGGCTATTGTTGCGAGATCTCAGACTGTTTCTATTGGAGAACAATACAATGATTGGAGGTAATTGCCAGATTATGGATGCAGACGGGCATCCAATATGTCTGCCTCATGAAAGATGGAGCTATTCCGGCAAGTATTTTGATAAGTCAGTTGAAATTGGTAATAACCTATTTATTGGCTTAAATGTAACAATTTTGAAAGAGGTTAGTATCGGAGACAATTCAATTGATGCTGCTGGTAGTGTTGTTGCATCAAATGTTCTCCCAAATTCACTCGTTGCAGGAGTTCCTGCTAAAATAGTTAAAATTTTTAAGGGCTCTTGAATTGAAAATAATTATTGAAGAAATCAATTCCTGGATCGAAGCTTTTTTTTCTTCACTTCCCGGAAAAATAGGAAGGTTGATAAGACGATATTATTTTGGATTGCGATTAAATAAATCAGGACCTCGATTATCAGTAGGAAGGTTTGTTGAATTTTCATCCCCTCAAAATATTTCATTTGGTAATGAAATCTATATAGTGGACGGCGCAGTTCTTAGAGCTGATGAAGGACAAATTGTAATTGGAAACAAATTTTCATTAAATGGTAATGCTAGGATTGTTGCGGACTGTGGTGGAAAAATAATCATTGGTAATTCAGTAATGGTTGGTCCAAATACAATTATTAGGGCAAGTAATCATAAATTTGAAGATTCTTCGATCGATATTCGGCTTCAGGGGCAAACAGGAGGAGAAATTATTATTGGAGATGATGTTTGGATTGCTGCAAATGTCGTCATTTTGCCAGGGGTTAAAATAGGTTCCCATTCAGTGATAGCTGCAGGAGCTGTCGTAACAAAGAATGTACCGGATTACTCTGTTGCCGGGGGGGTGCCTGCAAAATTAATTCGAAAAAGAGTTGCGCGCTATGATTTTTCATAATTCAAGTGCTATTAACTATCTTTATTCCAAATTTAATTTGGAAGATTCGAGTGCATCGTCCCATTGGAGAGAAATGCATCTAACCCTTAAACTTCAGGACGGAAGAATACTTTCTGGAATGAGGGGGTTTGGTGGATTCACTAATCGATATAATTTAATTAAATATGCTGGACACCTCATCTTGAGACGTAAGCTTATAAAAATTGGAAAAGAGTTTAAATTATTTCCCAAAATTTTTAAATTGGCTAAAGTGATATGCCAGTCTCAAAATAGAGTAGTAGATCAAGATATGCTTAGACAAATAATTACCATTGCATATCTTTCTGAAAAATTAGAATCATCATATTTCGATTACAGCCATAGTAATATTTTAGTGATTGGCGATGGCTGGGGAAGTTTAACTAGCCTGCTGCTTGGAATTACATTTTCTCGTATTATTCTTATAAATTTGAATAAAACATTATTGATAGACTTACTTCAGATTCAGAAAGCATTTCCAGATCTAAATTTTTGCTATGTAGATGATAAAGATGGTCTCAAGATTGCGATGTTAGATAAATCAGTAAGATTGATTTCATTAACGGCTGATAATTTTAGTTTGCTTGCAAGTATTCCAATTAATCTAGCCATTAATATAGCTTCTATGCAAGAGATGAACTATCAATCAATTCATGGATATTTTGATGTATTAAGAAAGTCCCCTGCAAAAACTACCTATTTATATTGCTGTAATCGTCAATCAAAGATCTTACCTGATGGAGCTTTGGTAGAATTTAATAATTATGGGTGGTTGGATAATGATAAAAATCTTGCTTTTGAAGAGTGTCCTTGGCATAAAGAGTACTATGCATTTAAGCCACCATTTTATAGAAAATTTGATGGCATTCACATACATAAGCTCACTCGATTGGTAAAGAACCCTTAATAGTAGCTCTTATCCACATTCCTTTTGGATTAAGTTCTGCCATTTTAAGTGTTTTTATTAGCAGCCTTGGACTTTTTGCAATCACTCGAATCATGAGTGACTTAAGTCCTTCTTTAAATTTTGTGCTTACTGAAATATTTTCTGTAGAAAGATACTCTCTCTCTTCTTTAGGTGTTGCTCCAAAGCACTCTATATTTAAAATATCACCATAAGGTTTCAATAACCTTTCCAGGCTAGTTTCGCTAAAAAATAGTATGTGTGGCTCAAATTCTTTTTTAAATAAATGATCTTGATTTGGGACTTCAATATAAAGAAATCCGTTAGGTTTTAACATTGAACTTATTTGTTGGATGAACATATTTGGTTGGCTCACATGTTCTAATACATGTGACAATATTATTAAGTCGAATTTTAGCCCTTTTTCTAAATCTTCAATTTTAGAAAAAACCTTCTTTACTTTATTTTTTTTTAATAAAATTTTTGATTGAATTAAATCAGGTTCAATAGCAATGTAATCAATATCAAAGCCTTCATGATTTACAGCATCAAGAAACATTCCAGAGCCCGCGCCAATGTCTAAGACTTTAATTCCATTGACTATTCTTATTTTTGATTTTAGATATGAAACTCGGTTTATTGATTGTGCTAGATAGTATCTTAATGTACTCGGGTTTATAGTTGCAACATTACCGTTCCAATAGCCTTGATAGTAGGACTCTAATTTACCAGAGCTTGGCATGGGGTATGCATAAGTTAATTCGCATTGAGCACAAGTTGCTATTTTTAATTTAGAAAATAATGGATGGCGGCCTTCATATTGTTTTAAAAGCTCTTTTTTTTTATTCTTGCAGATTGGGCATGTCATCTTAACAGTGCATCACTGAGATTGCACCATTTTTAAAATGGCGCATGATTGCAGGTCTTCCCCATGGAGTGGGGATGCCTGAGATTGAAAAATAGCCCGAGTCATTCTCTAAAATTGACAGATCATCTTCCGTTAAGGTAAAGATGGCCACAGTCTTACTTGGAGCCATAAAATCTTTACTAAAAAGCTTAATATTTCCATTTTTAAAAACATCTAAAGTAAAGCTTCTCGATTTCATGCTTCTATTTATCAAAATAATGTCTATTTTAATTTCAGATGATTTGTTTAATGGAAATTCAGCAATCCATGTTTTGTTGTTGTCATATTTATAGAATAGATCGAAATCGATCAGAGATTGTTTTTGAAAAGTGGAGTATCTATCAATGCCGTGCATAAAAATTGGCTGAACCCCGTTCTTTAAAAAACAAATATACCCTCTATCGGTAAAGTAAATTTTTTCTTTTTCTACCTCAGGAAAGTTTGCGACACTGTGAGGAATGGATATGTGCCACATAAATATACCAAGACTATCTTTCGGGGTAAATTTATTGATATTTAGCTCGTAGCATCCCATATGTGACAATGTGAAAGTGTGATCATCAAGAAGGTTTCCTTGATTATCCCAGATCCATACATGGCCTTTAGTTTTTGTGTCTAAATTTGGAAACAAAGGAGAGTAGAAATTTTGTATTGGAGCAATCGTTTCTATTTCATCATCTGTTCGCCAAAAATATAAATCGTTGATGACCCCAAATTTTTTAAGGTGTTTTTCTCTTTTCAAGTGATCTGGAATTTTTCTTGAAATCCAATGTCTCAGGCTTCTTGGTACTGGAATTTTTGTGTAAATAAATTTAAGCATTTCTTAGCCTAATATCTTAACCGCTGCTTTTTTAATATTGGCTGTTATAAACCATGGTGCCATTATGTAAGCTTGAGGTGGGTGAGAATGCTCAATTGAAACTCCGCCATTGCTTGTGCATAAAGAGACGCTTAGTGGAATTAAACTTAATCCATCGGCTGCCGCAGTAAAAGTTAGAAACTTTTCTTTTGTTTTTAGCTTTAATGAATTAACTTCAAACACAGAAAAGCTAAAAGGCTTTACCTTGAATGACTCGGTTTTAAGGTTTAAACCATCCGAGTTATAAATAGAAAGCTTCACGTTGGCAGTTGAATCAAAATTTCGATTTGTTGAGTAATTAATAAAGACTAAATTATTCTTTACGCTATCAGTTAAATAAATTTTATTAGAAAAAGATAAAAAATTACCTCTATTTTTATTTTGATTAAAATTTGGGGGGGTTTCGTATATTACACTGCCTTTGTTAAATTCTGGAGATGTGTACTGAACTACCATTCGATACATATCAAAATCTGGCAATTCTTTAACTTCAACAATTTCTGGTATTTCATTTAAGAGCATTAAATCAGTCGGCACTCTGTGTAAGACGCAAAAATCAGCTTGATCTAAGATATTAAGTTTTTCCAGTTCTTCATCAATCGCATAAAATTTGTGAGAGTTGGGTTTGAGAGTATCGATCACTTTTCTTGAAATTAGCTTAGAATTGCCATAAATACTCAAGATCACATGCATTTCTAATTTTAAATTTCTTTCATTCTTCGGATCGTCTGAAGAAACCCCAACCGAAGTTTTTAAGCCGATATTAGATAGAATTGCTACTGGCGTTGAGGATATATTTAAAGGGTCTATCAGCATGAGTTTTCCAAAGTATTTTAAAAAATGGCTTGGAGTTGGTTATGATCAAGGACCAAATCAACTTGTAAAGTTTATTTCTAGCCAAACTTCTTTAAATCAATTATCGTTTAATTCAAACCAAAATGAAAGTATTGGGCACTTTGCTGATTATTTAAGTGAAAATGATTATCAAGGCTTGTTGTGCAGCACATCTCAAAGTAAACGTGGTTTTGATTTTGAGTCAAACATCAGGCAAGCGTCTACTTTATTAGGTTTACCGATCATTTGTATAGAAGATATTCCTGGAAATTATAAGGGTATTGTTGGAAGTATTACGAAAATCTTGGTTGTAGAAGGTGATTTTTCAATAAATCTTCATAAAGACAAATCGCCTCTACCTCCTCATATAATAGTGTGTCCTTCAATAAGATATGATTACTTAAGAGGACGCCATTCCCATTTTAAAGGGGTCGAAAAAAAAAGAACATCGCAATCTATCCTTTGGGCAGGCCAACCGGAATTTAAAGTTAATTTTTCCACCTTAGAAACGCTCATTCCAGCATTAAATGAACTTTCGGTTACCTTGTTATTTAAAGCACATCCAAATGATATGGAATATCGAAAAGGCAGTTACGAGCATTATTTTAATGAAGCTGGTTTGCGTTGGTTTGATGTTTCAAATACCAAGATAGATTCATGTTTATTTAACCAGATAGATTTGGTAGTAACCCAGTTTTCCTCGCTTGCCATTGAAGCGGGGTTTTATAATGTCCCTGCATTAAATATTTTATTCGAAGATGCAGGAGAAAAATTATTGTTAGAAAGAACAGGCTCATTGACAACCAATACAATTCACCATGGTGCAAGTTTTTTTATTTATGAGCGTTGCGATATGTTGGATTACCTGAAAATGGCTTTGAGTGATTTGAATGCTCGTGAAAAAGTGCTTTTGAATTTTGATCGTATATATGAGACTCATAAAGTGCAATTACCCAAACTTTTACAAGAAATTAGCGATATAATTCCTAAAATTGCTATTAAATAGGCTCGATTTATGACATCTAAAATTATTCCAATAATCTCCGAAAGTAGGTATTCGGATACGACCATTCTAAATGACGGTAGCGTCGTATTCCCAAAAAATCAAGGTATCGAATTTATTAACTCAATTCCTCAGGATCAGCCTATTACTAAGCTATTGCATCCAGAAGTTCGTTATGAGGTTACAGACCATTGTAATGCAACTTGTATTATGTGTCCGCGTGATAAACATGAACATGCTCGTGAACATGGAATTATGGATCAAGAATTATATGAAAAAAGTATTGATGAAATTATTCTTTTGGGGGCGGAAAAGGTTGTATTAACAGGGTTTGGTGAGCCTATGTTAGATAAAAAATTGGAATTAAAAATTAAATATGCTAAATCCAAAGGTTTATCGACTTATATTATCTCGAATGGATCGGTTCTTAATAGCAAAAGAGCCCGAGCAATTTTAGAAGCTGGTTTAGATGAAATCAGGGTAAGTTTTTACGGAATGCAAGAAAAAAGTTATAACTCAGTCATGAAGGGGTTAGATTTTAATAAAACTATTTCAGGTATGATGGATTTTATTAATCTTCGAAATGAGTTAGGCGCTAAAACTAAAATCCAGGTTTCCTATCTGGAAATGGAAGAGAATAAAGAAGATACCAACATTTTTAGAGACTTTTGGGAGCCCAAGGTTGATGCTATAGAAATTTGGCGTCCTCACAACTTTGGAGATGGACGTGATTATAGAGAGAGGCATGAAAGTTTAGAAGTTAAAACTACTTGCGGCAGGCCAGAAAATGGACCCTTACAAATTCAGTGGAATGGTGAAGTTATACCCTGCTGTTATGACTACAATAACAAAATTATCCTAGGCAATGCGTTTACTACACCTGTTTTAGAGATATTAAACGGACCTAAATATAGGCTTCTTCGTTATGCTCACAGAGCGAATAAATTTAATTTATTTCCTTATTGTGATCAATGTGATCAACTTTTGCCTCATGCCGATGCTTTGATATATACGAATCGACATAATTTGCCACCTGAGATTGCTGTTAAGCTATCAAATACTGATTTATATAATCTTGCAGAAGGAAAGCAGCTTGAAAAAGAGAAAATGAGTGAGCGTTATTTAAGCAGGACTTCTAAGTAGGATTAAAAGTAAAATTGTATATATGTTCTGATGTTCAAGATTTTAAAAAGACATTTATTGGACTTAAAAACCCAAATTACTTAGTAATCCCAGCTGGTTCATCGTCTCAGAAAAAAGAAAATTTAGAGCTTAATGATTTCTTAAAAAATAAAGAATCTTGTTGTTTAGAAAACGGCTTTGTTTTCAAGGATGATATTCTTAGTCAAATTAACGATTTATTCCAAACAAACGTAAATAAAAACTGGCTTTATTCCTACACTTCAAAAGTTCTTCTTTCTGTTAAGCAAATTGAAGCATTAAATAAAGTTTTTTTAATTAATTCTTTTGTAAAAAAAAATTCCACATCTAACTTGATTATTTTTTGTTCTGACAGGCGAATTAATAATCTTCTTGCAAGTATTTACCTGAGACGTAAGAAATTTTCAAGAATAGAATTTCCATCAGTCTATGCATGGTTTAGATTTTTTAGAACATTTCTGAGGGTTTTATTTAACTGGCAATCCAAAGTTAATGCAAATAGGGTCATATTAACGTCCTCATCACCCACTTCAAAAAATTATATTGATCCATATTTTGGTGATCTGCCATTAATCTCTAAAAAAGGAAAAAAGTCTATTTTTATATATTTAAGTAGTGGCTACAAAATACAACTTTATAAAAACGAAAACATACTTCCGATTGAGTCATTTGCAAAGGTTACAGATGTTTTGAGCGCTTGGTTTAGTTCTTTAATAGAAGGATGCAGATATTTTTCTCCAAAAAATGAGGATACGCACTTATTTTATTATGAAATAAATAAATTTCTTAGAGCTTCTGAAATTTATTGTGGCGATTTTTTTTATCATAACTTCTTAAAAGCATCTTTTAATAGAATTTTTAATTCATTAAGCCCTGGTACAGTTTTGTACCCCTTTGAAAATAGAAGCTGGGAAAAGTTATTATTGCATTCCGCACATGAGGCTGGGATTAAAAATACAATTGGATATCAGCATTCATCAATCACAGAAAGGCATCTTGCCTTAAAAATTTTAGATAATGATCTAGACTCCAAAGATCTCCCACTAAAAATTATCACTTCAGGGCAAGTGACTTTCAAATGGCTTAAACGCCACAGTCCTGCAATCGCAAAGAAATTAATTTGTGGTGGAAGCTTAAGAAAAGTGAAGGAAAAGCTAAAGCTTCCTACTCAAAAAGGAATTTTAGTTCCAATTTCTTCGAGCATAAATGAAGCTCGATTAATATTAACTGTATTGAATAAATTCGCTGAGAAAATATCAATACCAGTCATTGTGAGATCTCATCCTACAATCAATATTTATCAGCTATTTAATTCTATGAAGTGGAATTCAAATATTACTTTATCTAAAGAAAAAAAATTAAGTGAAGATTTGATTTATTGTCACGTTGTTTTATATAGCTCTTCTACAGTTGCAATTGAAGGGATGCTCAGCGGAAGATTACCAATTTTTTTAGATATAGGAGATATTCCTTCCGGAGACCCGCTTCTTGGAAATGCATTTTTTTCAGTTAAATGTGAAAATGGCATTGTAAGGGCTTTGAAAAAAATTGATAGCTGGCCTAGCTCTAAATTAAAAAAAAATCAATATAAGGCAATGAATTTTTCCAAGTCTTATTTGCAGGATATCACACCAAAAAAGTTTCTTTCTCTTTTAAGTTAATAAATTACTTTTTGAATCCAAATAATAAAAATGTTAACAGTTATAATTCCAACACTGAATAGGCCAAGCGATTTAATGAATGCAATTAATTCTCTATGCGTTCAATCAAGACTTCCTTGTGAGCTAATTGTAGTTGATCAAAGCATTGATAAATTATCGTGTCAAGCTGTTACTACCAAGATGGTTCAATTTCAGCAAATCAAGCTTTTATATATTCACGATTCAACAGTATCAGGTCTGGTAGACGCTAAGAGAGTCGGAGTTAATCACGCATCAGGAGATATTGTTTGTTTTTTAGAAGATGATATAGTTTTAGAAGCAGATTATATAAAACAGATTGAATTAGGTTTCATTAGCAATCCAAATATGATTGGATGTTCTGGTGTTATTACAAATCCACCAAAAGTAAATTTCTTATATAAATTCTTGTTTGTTATATTTCATCGAGGTATTTTTAAAGATAATCGTATAAATGTCCATGGAAATCATAGTGAGCACGGTAATAATTTAATTGAAAGTGATATGTTATCTGGCGGCGTATCAGCTTGGCGACGCGAAGTTTTTGATAAAGTTGAGTTCGATATCACTAATGGCTTTCATATGTTTGAGGATATTGATTTTTCAACTAGAGTGGCTAGATATTTCGGCAAACGATTATTTATTAACCCAAATGCTAGATTGGCTCATTATTTTTCACCGATTAATCGAGAGGTACTCGATGAAAGGCAGCGGAGAAAACTGAGGGAATGCTTTACTTACTATAAAAAAAGAAAAGACTGGCCGTTTGCAACAATATCTTTTAATTGGCTATTGTTAGGCATGTTATTAGAGTCAGTTTTTGAGTCTTTTTCAAATATGTCTTTTAAGCCAATTCAAGGTTATTTTCTTGGGGTTAGCGAGGGGTTTACTAAAAAAATTATCTCATAAGTCTTCTCAAGTTAAACAAGTTTGTGTCACCGGTGTATCTGGGTTTGTAGGTAAAAATCTCGTTGGGAGATTATTGAATGAAGTTTGTATAAATATTAGTCCTCTATATAAGAAGAATAATATTATTTTCTTTTTGAATTTAGAGGAGTTATTCAGTAAATTTAGAAGTTTCAAAGGATTCAAAGTTCAGCCAAAAAATTTTTCTATTTTAAAAATAGTTTAAGACAATGGAAAAGCATTCTAAATATCTAGGCTGGCTATTTTCCTTTTGCTCAAAATGGTTAGATATTTATAAACGTAATTAATAGGAGATATACTAAAATTTTTAAATCATATAGGGTTGATGAGGTTAGAAACTTAATATTTAAAATTTATTTTTTTGGTTCTCTTTTTCTTGCTTTTTTGAGTTTGTATGGTTTATTTTCGGGCGTAGGCGTATTAGCTACCGCTTGCGGGGTTTTGTATCTTCTTACTGCTTCTTGCTTTGTTTTGAGCCGACCATTTAGAAATAATTCTTTTTCATTAATTGTATGCTTTTTTAATTTTTGTTTTTTTCATATCCCAACTTTTTTTGTATTGTTTAAGGGGATAAATTATAAATATGCTGATGGAATAATTTTTTTACGTATATTGCCTGATTTCATTCATAACTTACCGCTGGGTTTTTTAATGTTAACCCTCTGTTCAATAGCAATATGGTTGGGATTAATTTGTCAAAACAATCAAACAAAAAAAACCACACTAACATTTTTGTCTATGATAAGGCCTAATGCTATACTTATTATGGCTATTGTGGTGGCAATAATTTCTATTAGTGAGGGTAAATCTTATCTTGATGCCCATACATTTTCTAAAGTAAAACATGAGAGTTTTTTAGCTTTTATTTATTTTGACACAGCTTTTGAATACCTTGCGCCTCTTTTCCTTTTTTTAATGGTTAATAACAAATTTAGAGATAATATAAATAAATCACATATTTCAGCGTTAATTATATTTTTATCAGCAATGTTTTTGAGTCTGTCTTTTGTTTTAGGAAGCAAGGGGGGGATTCTAAATATATTCATGGCTTTTATAATTATACCCTGTAGTATTTTTTACAAATCATCAAATTTAAGAATCCTTGCCCCAACGAAGTTCTTTTTTTATTTACTGATAATACTTTTGCCTCTTATTTTTAGTATCATGGATTCGAAAAGAATTTCCATGGCCAATAATTACAACTTTGCATTAGCTGATTATTTTAGTGCGCTTTCAAATCATTTTTTAGAGATATTTTTAGAAACTGTAAATCATATTTTATACAGAATTTCCTGGCAGGGTCTAGATAGGTTTTTAATCATATTGAATACTTATCTAATTCCAGATCTAAGTGCTACTCTTGATTTCCTTCAGTATGTAACGAACAATTTTTTTAATTTGATAGCGCCAGGAACTATTTTCCCAGAGGCGTATGCTCCAAGCTCTCAAATTTTTTCTCAAATCGTTGATAAGAATGTAAATCCATATAATTTTATAGAGCCATCTTTATTGGTTAAACGATTTAACACACAGCCTTTTACAATCTATGGAATTTTTATAATTATCTTTGGCTTTCTTGCGCCATTTTTTTTATTTTTATTTTCATATCTTTGTTCGTATTTTTATAATACTATTAGTGGAGCTCTATATAGGTTATCTATTTTGTATTTTTTTTGGGCGATAACTGCTTGTTTTGGGTTTGAAGTTGTCCTTGCAAATACTATTCATCTTCTCTTGAGTATGATTAGTATGACCTACACGATGAATTTTATTTCGTATGTTTTTTCATTTTTAGTCTCTAGAAAGGAGACGTAATTAAAGATAATCTTAATCTACTAAATGTAGTTTATAATTTATTTAAAATTAAAATTAAAAATAGTCATCATGTCACCTGTTAAATCAAAATTTCTATCATTAAACTTTAGTGCAATTTTCTGGTCCAGAAGGTATCTGGTTTTGACGATAACATCGATTGTGGGTTCGGTAGCCCTGGTTCTAGGGCTCCTGTTTGGTAATCCGTGGTCTACAGTTATTAATCTTGCTTTTGTTCGGGAGTATGTGTCCCCGGTTGATGTTGTATCTAGATTTGATCTGGAATTCGCTCGTGATTATCCAAATGCTAGGTTAAAAGTTTATGATAGCCTTAATGTTATTCAAATAAGAGTGGATGGAAATTCATCTAGTGTTGTTAGATCAGAAGCTTCAAGTTTAAAGAATTTGATTATTAAAATTGCTTCAGAACAAATTGAATCACAGTCACGTATGGCTTCTTTGGAATATGAGAATTTAATATTCAATATAAAATCACTTTTCTATAATGATAATATAAAAAAAGAACTGTTTAAGGAGTATTTCTCTAATTTTACCAAATTGAGCAATAAGGCCACTGTATACAATGAGTTAATTAAAACACAGAATTTTTTAAGTTGGTCAAATAATAATGTAGATGTACGAAAAGAATGGCTACCTTACAGCGTCTTGGCTTTTTTTGTTTTATCTTCCGTTGCAAGTTTTATTATAAGCATAGTTATTCTTGGTCTGCTTGAATTAAAGAAGAAAAAGAAAAGATAGAGCTTGTTTTTTCATAATTTTTTGTAAATAAAGATTTATTGAAATGCTGACGGCTGTAATTCCAACACTTAATCGTCCAAATGATCTATTAAATGCTATTAAATCAATACTCACGCAAACAAGGTTTCCTGATGAACTGATCGTAGTCGATCAAAGCTTTGATGAAAAGTCTTTGGTCGCTGTTAAAAACTTGATGAAGAAGTATGAGGACCACATCAAACTTATATACGTTCATGATCCGGCTATATCAGGACTTGTAAACGCAAAACAAGTCTCGTTGGCGTACTCAAGTGGAGATATTATTTGCTTTCTCGAGGATGATATGATTTACGAATCTGAGTATTTTGAGCAAATTGAGCTAGGCTTTATAAAATATCCAACAATGGTAGGGTGCTCTGGATTTATAACCAATCAACCAAATTCTAGTAATATTTATAAATGCTTATTTACCATATTTCATCGTGGAATATTTAAAGATCCTCGAATGAGCCTTAGTTATAAATACAATGGATACAACAATAAACTAATTCCAAGTAACATGTTATCAGGTGGCATCTCAGCTTGGCGAAGTGAAGTTTTTAATCAAATTCAATTTGATGTGAAAAATAATTTTCATATGTATGAAGATATCGAATTTTCCACGAGAGTAGCAGAGTTGTTCAATGATCGGCTTTTTATTAATCCTAATGCAAGATTGGCTCATTACTTATCACCGATACCGATTGGGCGTTCTTTTCATAACCTAAGGTAGTGAAGAAAAATCAGAGAAAGCTTCATGTACTATAACAAATAAAAAATTTTGACTGGGCAACAATATCCTTTGTTTAGTTGTTGATGGGTTTCTTTTAGAAGGATTTTGGCAGTCATCTAAAATTAAATCATTTGACCCTCTTCGAGGATTTTTTAGGTTTAACATATGGTAATGGGAAAAAGGTTCTTTTTAGGAAAAATGAAAACTGGCAAGCATGTGTCAAAGGGGCTAGTTGTTTGTTGGATCTGCACTTATTGGACGCTTTCATTATTCTTATTTATAAACTTTTCTTACAAATACTGCTCATTGATCTGGATGTGATAAATAATCGTTGAATTTATATGGATACCTCTAAATACTCTAGCTCTGATTTGGCTTTAGTTGTGCCTTCAAAAAATCGGCCAATTCAAGTGGGTAAATTATTAAGAAGTTTACTGGGTCAAAGCATGATGCCAGGTTTAATAGTGCTAGTTGATTTCGGAGGGGCGTCTAAGAAGGTATGTAAATCTTTTCTTGGACAGCTAAAGATAATTTATATTAATAGCCCAGTACCAGGCCAGATTTATCAAAGAAATTTAGGTCTCCAATTTTTAAATGATAGTTTCAAGCTAATAGGATTTATTGATGATGATTTGGTTTTTGAGCCTAAAGCTATTGCTGAAATGATTAATTTTTGGAATAACGCGCCTAAAACTACAGGTGGGGTTGGATTTAATGTCATTAACTCACCCCCGTTCAAATTTTCTCCATTACTCTATTTTTTTGGTATGAGCTCACGCTTTCCTGGTAAAGTTCTTAAAACAGGGTATAACGTAAGCATTCAAAATATTTCAGATAATATTCAGTCCGAGTGGCTTGGCGGTGGATTTACCGTTTGGTCAATTCAAATATTGAAGCACTATAAGCAAGATAGTATCAAAACACGCTGGGCAATAGGGGAGGACGTGAGGTTTAGTTACCAGATTGGGAAGAGATTTCCACTTTTCATATGTTCTTTAGCAAAAGTAAGGCACGAACATGTAAATGACCAATATGCCAGAAATATGGTTCACTTTTATCGTGGTCGACAGGGCATCATTGCACATCGTTATTTTATTGAGCAACATCCCCAGGATTTTTTGGTGCTTTTTTTCTTTTGGATGGTGTGGGGAAAATTTATCTTGCGAATAATCAAATCGTTATTAAATTTAAGTTGGCCGGACTTAATGCGAGGAGTTGGCGAAATGACCGGGCTGATCTTATGCTTTATTTCTTTAATAAGAGGTAAAAGTATTCGCAATTGGTTGGAGGATTAATTTGAGATGATAATTGCAATCACAGGGGCAACAGGGTTTGTTGGGGAGGCTCTTGCTTTGAAATTATGTGAGAAAGGATATATCGTTCGGTTATTATCCCGATCTCGTCCAAAAATTTGTGATAATTTCGCAACGGCACAATATAAGTTTTGTGATCTGGAAAATATAGATGTAGATCTTTTAAGAAGTCATATAACTGGGGTATCAGTTTTATATCACTGTGCCGCTGAAAATACTGAAGTTTCAAGAATGAAATCAGTTAATGTTTTGTGCACCTCAATATTGACTGATGTATGTTCTGGTTTAATAGAACATTTTATCTATGTAAGTACCGTTGGGGTATATGGAACACAGAAAAATGGGATTATTACGGAAGATACACCATTGCAACCAATGAATGAGTATGAAAAAACTAAAGCTATAGCTGAGTCTATAATTGTAAGTGCGTCTAAAAAGGGTAGATTTAGCTACACTATCCTCAGGCCCTCTAAGATATTCGGGGTAAACATGCCCAATAAGGAGCTCTTTACTTTATCTTATTTAATAAAGTATAACTTATTTTTCTTTATAGGGGATGGTAGAGGCTATGCAAATTATTTACACATTAATAATATAGTTGACGCACTAATAAGGAGTAGCACTTGCCCTGCCGCAAAGGGAAAAATTTATAATGTATCTGATCACTGCACAATTTTTGGATTAGTTGAAATAATAAGTTCTGCTCTTAAAAAACAGATTCCGTCAAAACATCTACCTGAATTTTTTGTCCGAAAGATTGCATGGTTGACTAGTTGGATCCCATTTAATCCATTAAGTGAGCGGAGGATAAATGCATTAGTAAAGAAAACTCGCTATTCATCAAGTAAAATTGAGGTAGAGTTAGGATATAAACCAATAATTAGTATTGCACAAGGCATGACAGAATTGATTACCGTCCACGAAAAAAGCTTCTAAATAGTTAGACACGAGTGATTGTAGCAATTTAAATGTGTGTAAATTTGGGGAAGGAGTAAGACTAAATAGTATTAACATATACGGAAATATAAGTATCTATTTAGATCTATTGGCATTTCTTAATCTGTGGAATTTTTTAGGGCTTCTAAATTTAATTATGTTCACTCAATCACACCAAAGGCAGGATTGGTTTCGATGATGGCTGCAAGATTATGTGGGGTGCCTATAAGTTCACACACCTTTACTGGTCAAGTTTGTTTAAATAAATTGCTAGAAAAGAGCTTTTCAATTCGTCTTTTAACGCGCAGCAAAAAAAAAGATTTTTCCTCAAGGCGTTGATATTTTTTTAGGCGATTTAACATTGCCAGACACTGATATTGAGAAGTTTTTAATCGGAGGTGATGTATTAATCAATCATGCTGGAGAAACCTCAAATTTAAATCAGATGTAAAAGCTTTATGTTGAGGGGGGGTTGAGAGACTAATCAGAGCGATTTGTCGTGTAAACAAAAATAATGCTAGACCTTTTCATTTCATTCAGCTAAGCTGGATTTTCGCATGTTGTGCCGCAAGAATTCTTAGTTATCCTAAAGTTGTTTTAGAAACCTCTAAAGTGGAGCCTCAAGGCGTATATAAGCTAACTAAAATACATGCTGATGAAATTATTAAAGAAAAGTCAATATTAAATTCGTATACTTACAGCATCTTAAGACCATCAAATATTGTGGGTCTAAAGATGCCGAATCAATCTTTTGGGCAGCTTTTAAATGCAATTAAAAATAAAAGATTTTTTTATATTGGGTCAAAATCTTCCATTTCTACTTATATACATGTTGACGATGTGGTTGATGCCATATTGATTTGTGCCAAGGACAATAAAGCAAAAAATCAAGTTTTTAACTTGTCGAATGATTGTCCACTAACTGATATTGTCGAGAGAGTTTCAAACCACTATGGGTTTACTGATAACTTTGCATGTTTACCTGAGAGCCTTGTAAGATTTACTGTCTTCATTCTTAATAAATTTATTCGATTTCCCCTTAATAAGAGCCGAATCGATGCCTTGACCTCAAAAACAACTTACCCAACTAATAAAATTGAAAATATTTTGGGATTTATTCCATCTAGGCCTATTTCGTTGTTTGCTGTTGAGTATTTGAAAAAGTTGAATGAAAAATAGTAGGACACAGATTTATTTTGTTGCAACTGTGGAATATGCGGTTAATGCATTCTTACTCAAACATTTAGAGGTTCTTTCTAAACATTTTGATGTATCTGTGTTGGTAAATTGTGACGATCCATTTTTTTTAAAAAAAAGAGGGGTTAATGTCAAAGTAATACCTTTGAAAATTAAACGGAATATTAGCTTAATTTCAGACTTTTTTTGCCTTATTGAAATGATATTGATCTTCTTGAAACGCAGGCCTGCAGCGGTTCATTCGATTACACCTAAAGCAGGTTTATTGGCAATGATGGCTGCGGCTTTTATTAGGATTCCTCTTCGAGTGCACACTTTTACAGGTCAGGTGTGGGCTAATAAAACAGGCGCCAAAAGATTCGTTCTTAAGTTTTTAGATTGGCTGATCTCGCATTTGGCAACCTTTAACTTCGTTGATAGCCCCTCGCAAAAAGATTTTCTTATTCGAGAAAAGGTGATCCTCGACAAAAAATCCATCGTTTTTGGAAGTGGTTCCGTTTGTGGGGTTGATTTGAAAAAATTTAAGTCTAGCACAAAACTTCGGGAAGAGATTAGAGTTCAGTTGTCTATTCCTAATGATGCACTCGTATATATTTACCTTGGCAGGTTTACTAAAGATAAAGGTGTACTAGATCTTGCCTCTGCATTCTCTAATATCCGAGACAATCGAGCTTTTCTAATTATGGTTGGTCCGGATGAGGCAAATTTAACTGATCAAATTGAAAGTTTAGTTGGAGATAATCGAGATAAATTAAGGCTAATTGGGTTTTCTAGTGAACCTCAACACTACCTAACAGCTTCAGATATCTTGTGCCTCCCAAGCTATAGAGAGGGATTTGGTTCAGTTATTATTGAGGCTGCAGCGTTGGGATTGCCTTCTATAGCTTCAAATATATATGGCATATCAGATGCTATTCAAAATCACAAAACAGGTCTTCTTCATCCTCCTGGGGATATAGATGCAATTTCTGAATGTATAAAGAGGTTTTTATTAGATTCTGAATTGATTAAATCATATGGTATAGCGGCTAAGAAAAGGGCAGTAAGTGAATTTGACGCTAATCTACTTTCTAAATATTGGTTGGATTTTTATTTGCATCATTTGCATAAAGTCGCAAATGAAGAATCGGGTTATCGATGTAAATGAGGGCAAGATGCTAAATTTAAATGAGACGTAAGTTCAAATAAGAACTAGTTTGATTTGAAAAAAGAGAAGTACGCTAATGCCTTAATTTTTTCGGCATTGTTCTGTTAAAATTCCTTATATGAAACGTTTTTTTGATCTCAGTCTCGCACTTTTTTTTGCTGTGATATTATTTATTCCCTTCGCATTTATTTGGCTTGCTGTTCTTCTTACCTCAAAAGGTCCCGTGCTCTATTGGTCTATTCGAATAGGTAAAAATAACCAGCACTTCGAGATGCCTAAATTTAGAACTATGCAAATTGGCACTCCAGAAGTTGCTTCTCATCTTCTTCAAAAGCCCGCAAATCATCTTACTCGAGTAGGTTCTTTTTTGCGTAAAACAAGTTTGGATGAAATCCCTCAGTTATGGAGCGTTTTAAAAGGTGATATGAGTTTCGTTGGGCCAAGACCAGCTCTTTTTAATCAATATGATTTAATTGATTTAAGAACAGTTAAAAATGTACATCAATTAATCCCTGGCATTACGGGTTGGGCTCAAGTGAACGGTAGAGATGATTTGTCAATTGCAAAAAAAGTAAATTTTGATGCAGAGTATTTGAAAAAGAAATCTTTTATTTTTGATTTGAAGATTTTATATTTAACTTTCATAAAAATCATTCGAAGTGAAGGCATTCAGCATTAATATAATTTTATTAATAAAATAAAAAAATAATGAAAAACATAAAAATATTTTTAGCTTTTTTGCATGATTTTTTTGCCATTATTTTTTCTTGGTTATTAGCCTATATTTTAAGATTTAATTTTCAGATTCCAGATGAACATATACAGCCTCTTTTGAGTGCTATGCCACCTATTCTTTTAATTTCATCATTTAGTTTTTATTTCTATGGCTTGTATCGGGGTGTTTGGCGTTTTGCAAGCATTATCGATCTTAAAAGAATTATAGGCTCTGTTTTCTTGGCTAGCTTAATCTCAATTGCATATTTCTTTATGCACAAAGAAATCGGCATGATGCCAAGATCTGTTTTAGTGATTCATCCGCTTCTTTTAATTTTAATCATGGGCGGAAGTCGTTTTATTTACAGGGCTATCAAGGAGCATCAGCTCTATAGTCTCAAGGCTAGTTTAGGCGAACCCGTTATTATTATTGGCTCGGGCCAAAATGCTATTTTACTAGCCAAGGAGCTTAATCGTACTAATGATTGGAGAGTAGTTGGCATTCTTAATAATGATGAAACTATGCATGGACGAGAGCTCGCTGGTACTCGAATACTGGGCTCGATTAATCAATTATCTAAATTTAAAGAAAGATTTAATTTTCATAAAGTGATTATTGCTTCAGCTGAACTTACGCATCATCAGCGAAGAGAAGTTATTGAAATAGCATTAGATTTAAATATCGAGGTTTTAACAATTCCTCTTATGGGTGACCTTGTAAGTGGCAACTTAAATATCTCTCAAATGCACCCTGTTGAAGTTGAGGACCTTTTAGGTCGAGAAAAAGTAGATTTAGATAATTCAGGCTTAAAAAAATTAATAAAAAACAAAACTATTTTAATCTCGGGTGCAGGTGGTTCCATCGGGTCAGAACTATGTCGTCAAATTGTAAAATTTAATCCAAAAGTACTTATTTGCTTGGACATTTCTGAAATTGCCTTATATAACATTGAACAAGAATTTATCAATTTAAAATTTAAAAATACTATTTACATAGTAGCGGATGTTAAAAATAAAGAGCGGCTAAAAGAAGTATTTAATCAATTCAAACCTGAAATAGTTTTTCATGCGGCAGCTTATAAGCATGTACCCCTTATGGAGACTTTTAACGTTTCTGAGGCTTTAATTAATAATGCAATAGGTACATATCATTTAGCTCAGATTGCAAAAGATTTTAAGGTTGCAAGATTTATTTTAATTTCCACTGACAAGGCAGTGAATCCGACTAATGTGATGGGGGCGAGTAAATATCTTGCAGAGATTATTTGCCGAGGTCTTCAATTAGGATCAAAAACAGATTTTGTGATTACACGATTTGGTAATGTGTTGGGAAGTAGTGGAAGTGTCATTCCTAAATTTCGTGAACAAATTGCAGGAGGAGGTCCTGTGACTGTAACGCACCCACAAATCACGCGTTATTTTATGTCTATTCCTGAAGCTGCTCAATTAGTGATGCAAGCCTCATTGATGGGTAAAGGAGGTCAGATTTTTGTATTAGACATGGGCGAATCTGTAAAGATTGCTGATCTTGCAAAAGACATGATTAAGTTATCAGGGTTTGATGAGAATGAGATTAAGATTAAATATACAGGCTTAAGACCTGGAGAAAAGCTTTACGAAGAGCTTTTAAGTGATAATGAAGCTATTATCCCAACAAAGCACCCTAAGCTTAAAATCGCTACCTCAGAAAATATTTCCGAAAAGACCGTTAAAGATATAATTAAGTGGGCTTTTAGCACAACAAGTAAAACCGAAGCCCAAATTAAGAAAGAGTTAAAACGTTGGGTTAAAGGTTATTCAGTGAAAGAAAATAAAAAAAGAAGCCCCATAAAAATATAATTCACCGTGTTAAACAGATTTAGCTTTTTCTAGACGTTTCTTTTTTTGTTTTGTCATGAACTGAGGTTTAGAGCCGATATGTTCAATACCTCGTTCCTTGGCTAAGATTACTTGTTTTTGTCGTTCGGTTAACGCCTTTAATTTTCCAGGAGTATGTTGATCGTAGCAATGGGGGCATGAGATACCTGGTGTGTATTTTTCACTTCTCATATCATCTGCCGACAAGGGATAACGACATGCGTAGCATTGATCGTAATCACCCACTTCTAATCCATGTTTAATCGCAACCCTTTGATCAAACACAAAGCATTCACCTTGCCATAAACTAATTTCAGGATTGACTTCTTCTAGGTATTTTAAGATACCACCTTCTAGGTGATACACCTCATCAAAACCTTCCGACATCATATAAGAGGAGGCTTTTTCACAGCGAATGCCGCCCGTGCAAAACATCGCGACCTTCTTATGTTTCTTGGGATCAAAATGTGTTTTCACATATTCAGGAAATTCTCGGAAGGTCTTGGTTTTAGGATTAATCGCATTTTTAAAAGTACCAATCGCATATTCATAATCATTCCGTGTATCGATCAAGATCACTTCTGGATCTAAAATAATTTTATTCCAGTCTTGAGGTTTCACATACTTTCCGACTACTTTAGTAGGCGACACGCCAGGCACGCCTAAAGTTACGATTTCTTTTTTAAGTTTCACTTTCATGCGGTAGAAGGGGTGCTTATCGGACCAGGATTCTTTATGACTTAAATTTTTAAATTTGCCCTCAAAAAGTGGATCATTTTTTAGATATTCAAGAAGTTCGAGGATAGATTTTTCAGGGCCCGCGACGGTGCCATTAATGCCTTCATCTGCCAAGAGAAGGGTACCTTTAATATCCCATGATCCACAAAACTGAAGTAGGGGTTCTCGTAAAATTTTGAAGTGAGGAAGACTCACAAAATGATACATCGCAGTGGTGAGGTAAGTGTGTTGCATTGCTAATTGTTATTTATTAATGCGCTCAAAAATGTTATTTTAACAGTCTTTTCAACGTTTTTTAAATCTTACCGGGGTGAACTTACATGGCCATTGAACAAACCTTATCGATTATTAAACCTGACGCTGTTAAAAAAAATGTGATTGGTCAAATCTATTCACGTTTTGAAGCTGCTGGTTTAAAAATTATCAAAGCTAAAATGACGCACTTAACCCAAGCTGAGGCTGAAGGTTTTTATGCGGTGCACAAAGACCGTCCTTTCTTTAAAGATCTAGTGAGTTTTATGATTTCAGGCCCTGTCATGATTCAAGCTTTAGAAGGGGAGAATGCTGTCATAAAACACCGTGATTTGATGGGTGCCACCAATCCTAAAGAAGCTTTACCTGGCACCATTCGTGCTGACTTTGCGGAGAGCATTGATGCGAATGCGGTGCACGGTTCCGATTCGTTAGATAACGCTAAAATTGAAATTAAATACTTCTTCGGTTAATTTTTATTAATGACTAAC
>JACCDO011702552.1_pt1 | contig 38167 bp, 55 predicted proteins | sample 7446101 | NCBI WGS metagenome assembly JACCDO01 (sample SAMN15323440, study PRJNA562643) | freshwater metagenome | isolation source: river surface water | place: USA:Blue River Watershed | collected 2017-08-16 | reverse complement strand
CCACAACCACAGCAGGTTGAAAAGCAGGAGCCGGTGTGCGACACAGACCCTAGAGGTTGTTGGAGCGTGCGTTGCCAACTTGGGAATAAGTGCAAGAACACACCCGCACCACAGCGTGAATGGGTTGAAATCACAGATGAGCAAATAGCAGAAGCAATTGGAGACTCAATTGATGACGTTTACTTTGCTGATTTTCGTAAAGTTATAGCCAAAGTTAAGGAGATGAACACATGAGCATAGAAGCAATGAAGCAGGCGCTGGAGGCGTTGGAATCGTTTGCGCCGCACAACGGTGTGTTTTGGAGAAACTTGCATAAGGAGGATGCTGAAATTGCAAACGTCATCGCATCCCTACGCCAAGCCATAGAGCAGTATGAGAAGCAAAAGCCGGTGGCATGGCAAGGATGCGATCTTGATGGAATCGTTGAGGCTTTTGAAAGAGTGATTGAGGCGCACTTCTTTAGAAAAAATCCGTTTCACAATCCGATTGATGCTGACGCTCAAATGGCTTTGCGTATTCTGCGAGGGTTCATTCCATACATGAAGCAATACACCACCCCACAACCACAGCAGGCTGAGAAGCAGGAAATCGACTGGAAAGATCAGTACGAAAAGCAAAAGCGCCGCAGCGATATGTGGCAACGCAAGTACGAAAAAGACATTGGACCGATTGAGAAAGCCGGACCAGTAACAGCACAGCGTGAATGGGTTGGGCTGACGGATGAGGATCGCCTGCATTTGGTTGATACGCACGTTGGTTTTGTTAGCCCATCCCATCCTTTGAGCAATGATGATTGGATCAATTACGCCAGCGCAATCGAAGCCAAACTCAAGGAGAAGAACGCATGAGCATAGAAGCAATGAAACTGGCGTTGGAAGCGTTAGAACGTTATTGCACCCCGTATGCAGATGGGACACATCCAGCAGATGAAGCCATCGTATCCCTACGCCAAGCCATAGAGCAGGCTGAGAAGCAGGAGCCGGTGGCGTTGCAGATGGATGTGATTGTTGTCAATCTGGTTCGTGAAGGTATCAACAAACATCGAGCCAGAGAACTTGCAGAGCATTTCATCAAACACACCGCCCCACAACCACAGCGTGAATGGGTTGAGGTTGAATGCCCTCTTTGCGGAGAAATGGCTGTTGCACACACGCATCCCAACTTAAAGAAGCGTGAATGGGTTGGGCTGACAGATGGACTAAAAGTGATTTTGATAAAAAATGCGCCAAACTGGACAGTAATTCAACTGATCGAAGAAACCGAACTATTGCTTAAGGATCAAAACACATGAGCACATTGCAAGAATACTGGGATGCTTGCATCATCAAAACATGGCGACAACATGGCAGTTTTTTAGACGCCGTGATTATGTTTAGATCAATAACAGGAATTGATCTAATGCTTGAAAAAGATAGACGTGCAGTTTTAAGAACGCCGAAACATTATTTTCCTGCACACACAGGAATTAGACTTTTTGTAGCGCAGTACCTTCCTAAAATCAGCGACAGATTATTTAATCAACCACCTGAAAAAGACGTGCTGTTGCTTCGTAAATTATCGACTTCGAAGTATGACGTTGAAGATAAAGCATATACAAATGCACTCGACCATGAACATAAAAATTTGTCAAACAAATTAAAACGTAACCGATTACGTATGGGGTCCGCAACTTTATCAGTTCGAAACCGCAACCATGACACTAATTGGAATGTAGTCAAAGGCAGTAGGAGAAAAACAAAATGACAGAGCACGACATTTCGCCATTCCAGGCACTTGATTTCATTCGAGACAACGCCAAAAAATTGGGCGCACTCAAAGGCCGAATGGTCTACATGACCGAAAAGCGCAAGACCATTAAGGCCATGCTGATGAGTCACTCGTCAGAAAAAACAGAGTCAGCCAAAGAAACCTATGCGTATTCGCACGTCGAATACAAAACGCACCTTCAAGAACTTGCCGACGCAGTTTCCGAGTACGAGACTATGCGAATCTTGATGGTTGCCGCCGAGGCCAAGATTGAAGTTTGGCGCAGTCTCGAATCTTCAGCCCGAGCCGAAGGGAAAGCCACGCAATGAACCACAATAAACGCTTCCTCGAACAGCATCTAACGGCCAGCGAGATTGCAATCTGCAATTTCCTTGGCAAGTATCGTCACCAAGAAACCAGCAAACACGGCACAGAGCGTCGCCAGGATCAACGGCTCGACTCTTTGCAAATGTCGATTGACGGAGTCATTACCGAGTACGCCGTGGCCAAGGCACTCGGTTTGTTTTTTGACTTGAATTGCGACTATCGAAAATTTGGGGCCGACCTTGTCAGCAGAAAAGGCAATCTGATTGACGTCAAGTCAACCAAAGAACCCGGAGGAAATCTCAATGCTGTCGGTTGGTCTGAAAGTAAACCCGTAGACGTTTTTGTCTTAACCGAAATTCGTCCAACTCACGTTCGGCTCGTCGGATGGATTGACCGTGATTCGTTATTGCGGGACGAAAACATCCGAGATGTTGGCAACGGGCCTTTTTACTCTGTCCCACAATCACAGTTGTACGCATTCGATGAACAATTCCACAAAAAAACATTATGAGGCAGTCGCCAGTCTTGGTTGTATCCTTTGCCACCACCTTGGACACCCAGGGACGCCCTGTGAAATTCATCACATTAGACGCCTTGGTGGTCGACGTGACTTGGCACCCGTCATTGGACTGTGTCCTGAACATCACCGAGGCAACACGGGTGTACACGGCCTCGGGAACAAAGGTTTCGTTACACGCTACGGAATCACGCAGGAATTTTTACGAGAATTGACCGAAACTTTGCTCAAGCGTACGGACGGGTTCCAGTCTTGTCGATAATCAATGCTTGCTTACGGGCAGGCGTTCCCTGCACATTTGGGATGCTGATATGCGTCCAGCGGTCAAACTCTCGAATGATTTGATCGTAGTCCAGCCCCGAGCGCATCACAGCCTTCACCACTTCGTCAGGCGTCATCCCAGGCACGCGAATGTCGGCAGCACACCCTACCCTGTGCTGGCTGGTGTTTTTGCTTCCAACGGCTGTATTTACCGCCTCACTGCGGAAAGCAGAGTTGACCATGATCGGCTTGCCACCAAGCACTGTTTTTACGGCTTCCAAAAAGTGAGCCAGCCGCTTGAGGTTTTCGACTTCCACATCGTTTGGCGTGTTGTCTAATTCACGATGATCTGTGTGAGTCAATTCTTCCAGCGTGAAATGTTCAGTCAAATTCATTTTTTACCTTTCATATCCATGATTTTTTCAAGCGTGCGTCCACCAAAGTAGAACGACATGATGAGCATGCCCCACTGACCAAGCAATTCGACATAACTTTGATTGGTATCTTTGCCAAACGCAGACATCATGGCAAAAGTGAAATAGCCGCCCAAAATAAACAACAAGGTCAAAGGCCGAATGTTTTTTGACAGCCACGAATCACTGCTCATGTCGGCTTTAAGCCGTTCAGTCAAATTGACTTGCTCAATTTGATACGCCTGAAGATCAATGTTCATTTCGGCGATGCGGCCATCTTGAGCCATCTTTTCGAGTTCGGCTTTGGCCTCTGCTGCCTTGCCGGGGTCAGGCATAAATCGGTCAAGCAATTTGCTTCCGACTTCAAGCAATGCGGGAATTGGAATCATGGCATCCTCTTTGTCAACATTGTTGCGGCGATTTCCAGCATCGCTTGGGCTGAATTTATATTGTCAGGTTCACTGTCCCACCCAACCGTGATCTGTCCAATGAAGCGCGTTTTGTCTGGGGGCACGGATACACGGCAGGTGTAGGCAACTCCACGGGCCACGTACCAGAGGCCAATTTCTGACTGGGGGTTTTTATATTCACCGCATGGGGTTTCACCAGCCATGAGTTTGACAACGTCAGCATTGTTCGCTTGATTATTTGTGAATAGACCAACATCAATGCCTTCCATTGTTTTGTCACGACCATCTTTTGTGAATGCTCGATATAGCACCCGAGTACCGAACAACGGATTCACCTTAAAGATGGCCACCACAGTTGCACCCGTTTGCTTCATCAGCATTGCGCTGGCATCTTCGACTCGGGCCTCGTTAATCTCTGGCAGTTTTTTGGCTTCTTTGTACGCGCCGATCAACATTTCTTGATTCTGCCAAACAAAGTAACCAGCAAAAGCAACAATGGCCATGATGAGGATGGCAATCAACTTAAACGGGCTGTCAACATAAGCCAGCACCTTTGACAGCGTGTCGTTAGCGTTTAGTTTGCCCTCATCACTCACGATCGCACCTTTCAATGACTGTCTTAATTTTACGTTCGATCATTTTGTTTGCGCCTCGGGCAGATTGCAAGTCAGCATACAGAAAACCAGTAAGCGTAATAAATCCAACAAGGCACACCATACATATTATCAACCCCACGGCAATGACAACTGATTCTCCCGATGCAGACGAATTGCCCATAGCAGAGCCGCCAGATACACCAGACCGAGCAGAACCGTAACCGCCTGCGCCACCCACACCACCAAGTCGTCGATTGCCTTTTTGCGTCGCCATTCGGCTTGAACCCTTTGCAGTTCGGCCAGTTCTTTGGCCTCTTGATCTTCTTGCTCCATTCTTTGCAATGTTGCCTCAAAGTCAGACCAAAAGCCACCAGGCAAACCCAGTTCATAAATAATCATATTTCGCAGTTCGGCGTACTGCTTTTTTAATTCCAACTTGCGCGAGACTTCCTCAAACGCTAATACTTGCAGACTTTTACCTTTCGGCGGATTTGTCCGAATCTCTTGTTCTGCTTTTTGTAATTTGTCCTGGCCTTCCAGAACCTTGCTGACGAATCCCGTGACTTGACCCGTCAGGTCTGCGACCTCTTTCCCAGCCGCTTGTGCTTCCCGAACAACAGCACACAATTTTCGGATGCCACCAATAGCACCCTGAACCATTGCGAATGCAGTGATCGGGTCCACATTGGATCACCTGTGTAGTGAAGTCCAAATAACGCCAGCCATACCAACCAACATAACGCCACAAGCCTTAATCAAAATGCCCTCAAGCCTTTTGAGTCGCGCATTGATTTGCTCATATCGCAAAGCGCACACCGCCTCATGTGAGTTGAGCCTTGCTTCTGTCTCGTTGATCGTCGCCATCATCTGAACCTCGGACCGTGAAACCACATAGTTGCTGAGTAACGAACGCCGCTAGTCACTGGTGTGACGCGATGCTCAAGAATTGACGGAAACGCAATAATGCTTCCCTTTTTCAAAGGCGCAGTGTAATCAGAATACAAACGAATTTGAAACTCGCCGCCCTCAAATTCCGAAGGGTCATTCAACAAACACACCACCGACACTTTGCGGTCAGTATCTTGACCAGCCAGCGGGAAATAATCAACGTGCCAATCGTAATGCTGACCAACGTCATACTGTGCAAATTGAATTGCCTCGCGACTTGGCATGTCATAGCCCCATCCGCATTGATCGTTTGCTTGCGCGGCATGGGCTTCCATTTCTTTAGAAAGCCAAAAATCAAACGGTGCAAACACCACAGAAGTATTGCGTTGCGTTTCTTGTTTTACTTCACCATCAATGCCCATTGCGGCATCATGCATTGGCAACTCAAGCAATTCTTTTTTTGCTTGGTCGCAAACATCAGTGGGCAGTTTTCCTAAATACCAGATTGGCAGGTGTGTCATATCGTGTTTTGTATTTTATTGATTGATGAGGTTTGCTACATCAGGATTTGCCAAAAGAAATTCTTGCAATTTTGTAACCGGATCAACCATTGGCACAACAGCAATTTGCTCTGCTTTTTTTTGATCCAAAATTGCTTTTGCTTCATCATTGGTGATTGCAACAAGATTTGGTTTTATCCATTCATCTTGTGAACCATCCAATTCATAAGCATAAATTTCATTTGTATCGGGGTCTTTGTAATGTTTCATCGCAATTCCCACCACAAACTCAAAGTTATATAGTTTCCACCAACACTGTTTGCGGAATATGTCGCGCCAGCAGGAACAATAAGAGTACCGCTTTGATACGGGGTGCCCGTAGTTCCAAAAGAACCGTTGAGCAATACGTTGTTGCCGTTGATATACATAGCCAGCGTTTTATCCCCTGCGACTCCACTAGCATAGCCAGAGCAGGTAAACATAATGGGTTTTCCTGTACTGTTTGTATATGTAGTGCCCCATGCGCGTGAAGATGTTAAATTTTGCCATGTTTGACCTTGACCAATAGCACCTGTAAAGGCAGTACTTTGTGTACTGCTATCATTAAATGTTATGGTCGTGCCACCGTCTGTCCCAACAAGGATTGGCATTTTTTACTCCTTTATGGTCCCGGCGGGGTAGGGGTAGCCCAAGGCAAAGGTTCTTCAACCACCGGGTCAATTTTATCGGCGATCTGTTTAGCAATCACACCAACCATGTGTTCCTCAAACATAGGCGTCACTGTGGACTGAATCCAGCCCAAAACAATTTCTTGTGTCAGTTCATCGTACGGGGTGAAATTAGGCTGCGTAGGGTCAGGCGCAAAAGGCGTTGCCCCAGTAAACGTGCCGGAAATTCCGTTTTCATCCGTGCCAGTGCGGGTCCAATACGTTTGAACAACGTAGTTTTGCAGGGTTCCGGCTTTGGTTACTTTCATTCCGGTGACAGCCCAAGTGTATGTGATTGCCATGATTTATTCCTTATTTAGCAAATGGAGGAGGGGGAACATCTTTCGGTTGATTGCCTTGGGTTTCTTGTTGAATACCACTCATCAAATTGGCAACTTGTTCAAAAGGTTGCTTGACAAGAAACGCAATAATTGCATTGACCAAATTCACAGACAATTCAACTTTTTTATCATTCACAAATTTCTCCTTAAAGTTTAAGATTGGATTGCATCAAGTCTTGCGGAAAGTTCTTTGATTGCTTCCACAAGAAGTGCGGTAGTTTCACCGTACGCAATACTATAATGCGATTCTTCACTGCCGCCAACAAGTTCCGGAACGATTGGCAAAACTTCTTGTGCAATCATACCCATGTAGCGTTGCGTTTTATCTTGCAAATCCGTCCGTGTATAGGTGTATCCAGCAAGTTGTTTCACTTTATCCAAAGCATTACGAATCGGTTCAATGTTGTCTTTGACGCGCCGATCAGAATTTGCCCGAATAGTTGTTGCACATTGCAAATAATAAATATATGAAGCACCAGCCGGGTCAACGTAATATGCGGCATCGTTGTAATCGTAATAAATTGGCGCGTAAAAAGCATTGTTTGACTGTATGTTGTCACCCGTAGAAAACAGCGAAGGGGCTGTAAATCCGGATCTGTGAAACGCAATACCGACCCATCCCCCATCCGTATTTCGAAGTTCTAATTGAGCGTTGTAATAAGCGGGGATGGTGGAGCCAATATTGCTCCCAATGGCGGTGGTTGACGACCGACCTACACCGCCTGACGTAAAAGTATTCGTGACTGTGTTCGAAAGATTTGATGTGCCATTGGGGTCAACGTAATATGAAGCGTTGTCACTGTCGTAATAGATTGGCGCATACATATTTGCGGTAGCGCGGACAACAGAAGCAGAAACGCCGTTGCCTGTTGCCGAAGACCATATATCATTAATAGTACCAGTTGTTGGGTTGTCTGTCTGCCCACCATAGGAATAGCCGCTGGTATATGCGTTAATGCTGGTATCCAAGCCAACAGTTTGAATGTAGTAGCGACCACCGCCCCGCAGCCAGACAAATTCCATGCTGGCTTGACCGTTTTGTGAAATACCACCACACGGGTTGACGGTAGCAAAACCATAAGTAAATGTGTTTATGGTTCGGTTAATAGATGTAGTTCCCCAACCGGCGCCGTTTGAATCCCAATCCATTACAAGCGTAAAACCGCCGGGGTGTGTGGACCAAGAAGGGTTTGAGCCGGAATTCAAACCGACGTTAATCTTTATTTTGGTCTTTTGGGCTGCGGAAAGCGCAATACCAACAGGGTAGTATGTGCTTTGGTCAAAACCTGTCAGGTCAATCGTTGCGGACCCATAAACGTTATATCCCGCAACATTCAAACGGGAAAAGTTTGAGGTGCTGGCAGGGTCAGCGTAATAACCGGTGTTGTTGCTGTCATAGAAAATGGGAGCACGCCATGAGCCGCCAGCATAACCATCAGCACTACCTTGGTAAAACGCAAATTTTGTGTACGCCGTGCGATTACCAGACGATCTGGATGGCACGGTATTTGACCCAAGATTGCTTGTACTGTCTTCAGCAGTAATTAAAAAAGCATTGTTGGGGTTGTCATGGTACAAGCCCCATCCGGTATTAGGTTCAAAATCAACAAAGATTCCTGTCCAGCCCTCAGAGGTAACCTGTTGAATCGCAAATGCTGCGCCAGACGAACTTGTGCCACTTGCGTTAACAAGAAGTCCGGCATAGTTATAAGTGGCAGCGTTTACTGATCCAAGAAAATTTGCGGAAGTTGCTGCGTTGGGATCAACGTAATACGCGGCATTGTTGCTATCGTAAAAAATAGGGGCGCGAAATGATCCAGCGACAGTGTTGTTGCCGGACATATCCAATTCCCAACGATTGGCAAGGGCTGACCAGCCACCAATACGAAGGACATTATCCGCATCCAATCCCATGTTGACGGCGTAATTGCCACCTCTATGGAAAGACATGAATGCCGAATTGCTGCCTGTTGAATAAGCCTGTAATGGAGGGCTTGAAAGACTACCGCAATAACTACCCAAATCACTTTGGAAATAATTGTTAGCAGTCCAAGTGTTATTTGTACCCAAAATGGACGCGCCTGACGGACCCGGGGGGCCAACCGGACCCGTGGGTCCGGGGCTTCCCGCCGGGCCAGGGCTTCCCACCGGGCCGGGGCTTCCCGCCGGTCCTGGGCTTCCCGCCGGACCCGTTGCGCCCGTGGGTCCGACAGGAATACCAAAGTTGAACACAGCCGCAGACGACGTGCCAGAGTTCGCCACACTTGCAGGCGATCCAGCAATCAAAGTCGAAGTCGAACCAATGCTGATTGTCGCAGCCGTGCCTGCACTGCCCGTCGGCCCCGTCGGCCCCGTAGGGCCAGTGGGAATGGTGAAATTCAATACAGCCGCAGACGACGTGCCGCTATTGGTCACACTTGCAGAACCGCCTGCCGGACTGGTCGTGGTTGGGCCAATCGCAATACTTGCCGCCGATCCTGTTGCCCCCGTGGGGCCGGTGGGGCCGGTGGGTCCGACTTGCGTGTACATCACTTGTTGAGCAGTGATGATGACGCAAGGAGTGCGCGGTACAGTCGGATTTACTTGCGATGAAATTGTTTGCAAACTGACGTTGACGTTTGTCACAGACCACACAAACTGAATGTAGTCTCCACCAGTTACGCTAAAAACATAATTGACTGTGCCAATGATGTGACCATCAACGCCGCCATGACTGTTTGGCACACTGAATTGGCTGTTAGAGTCAGCAAGGTCTGCTCCGTTTTTTCTTAGCCAAATATTTGAATCATGAATTGAATTTGACGTATTGACAAATTGAGCACTGATTGTGATTGAATAAGTGCCAGTGTTTGCAAATGTGATTTTTGTGCCGTCAACAATCGAAACTCCGTTGCCTTCCAGCACAGAGTTGATGTTCATCACATAGGCAGTTGTAGTGCTAGTCGCAGTTTGATTGGTCGTGTCATAAAACGAACCATAGTAACCAAGTGCGCCGCCTGCGCCGGTAGGCCCGGTAGGTCCGGTCGCCCCAATTTGAATGATCTGTTGCGTGCCGTTGTCCTGCTTGATGAACAACTTGCCGTCTCGCGTGTTGATTGCCAACTCGCCCAAATCAAGGTCGGCAGTCGTGGGTTGCTTACCCAGAACCGCCGATCGTTTCACCTGAATTTTATTTGCCATTTGGCATCCCCTTTGTTGCTATGTAGCAGGGCAAATTTTTTAGTATGTCCCGCCGTCCACGTTGATCTGGGTGGTTGCCAATGAAGTCAGTTGACCTTGCGCGTTGACTGTGGCCAGCAACGTATCGGTGGCAGTGCCATACGATCCAGCAGTCACCGCCGTATTGCTGATGCTGAACACAGTACCAGTCAACGTCAAACCGGTTCCAGCAGAATATGTGCCAGCACCCGAGAATTGCACAAAGGTTACAGGCGTGACACCCAATGTGCCACCAGCATCCACGTTACATACCCAGCCAGTATCGGCCAAGGTTGTACCGGTTTCAACAAAAGTAAACGCAGCCGGGAAATCGCTCCAGGCATCCATGTCAGATGAACGTGACCATGCACCAGCCGCTGCAATATAAATGCCGTTGTCAGCAGCCGTTGTTTGGTTTTTAACCAAAATACGATCGCCTGCGGTCAGAGTCGCCGCCCAGTCACCACCGGCTTGAGTTGCAAGGCCAGACAAAGTGATGTTGCCAGTCGTAGAAGCCGCGCAAGATGCTTTTGCATCAAGACCTTGGGCCACACTGTCCACATAGTTTTTGGTTGCCGCATCTTGAGGATTAAGAGGATCGGCGAGGCTTGTTAGGTTTTGATTGTTGAAACTGTATGCATTGGTGGGATTTGAAATTTCATTCAAAGTCGCCATTGCGCCAGCAGTTGCAAGACCTTTGGCATTGATGGTAATTTTGGTGAATGTGCCAATACTTGAATTGACCGTTGCCAAAGTGCCAGTACCAGTGACGTTGCCAGTGCCATCAAACGATCCGCTGGTGTACGCCATGTCGCCAGTGATGCTGATAGTGCGACCCGTGGCCAATGCAGTTGCAGTTGCCGCATTACCAGTAATTGACCCGCTAATCGGACTTGCAAAAGTTTTTGTGCCGTTGATGGTTTGATTGCTGGTCAAATCCATGAATGCGCCGTTGCCAGCGATTGCAATGATCGACGTCGCAGTACCACCCGCACCACCAGTTCCGGTGCCGTAATACAGAATATTAGTTTGTTCGTTAAACGCTAATTCGGCGTTCGCTAAACTGGTCGGCGCGCCAGCACCACCACCAGAAGCACGACGTTTGATGCGGATTGTGTTCGACATAGTTTTTGCTCCAAATTAAAAGTTGCCACCATCGGTGATTTCGGTCTGGGGCACGTTTACCCACTTGCCGTCCAGCCACATCAGCGCGTCGTAGTTGTGACACAGACCCAAGTCGATTGGGTAGCCACCGATGTTTGATTCCCCCGAAGGCCCAGGAGGGCCAACGATGCCACGATTCAACGCAATCACGTTGCTTGGCAACGGCGTGATATTTGCCGTGATGTTGTTTGCGTCCTGAACTTGTACCGCGATGTTAGGCATGATCGTTACTCCACCACGATGCCGTCAGAACGTACCAGGAACAACAAAAAAATGATCGCGTCATCAGGCGGGTTCGTCAAATCTTGCGGGAAACTGATCTTGATTCGACCAGAAAATCCCACGCAATCCTGCGCGTTAATGTCCAACTCAGGATCGGTGTCGATCAAATTCCAGGCATCATCATCAATCACCAATGTAAAAAAGCCATTGACGTCATCACGATTCACAATGCTAAGTGGAATTGAGGGCGGGGTCGGCGTATAGTTTGAAATATCAAACGTCAAGCCGTTGCGGGTATCGGTGATGTTGGAAAGTTGACGACGAATGATTTGTGCATCAATCGCGGCATCCGATAAGTTGATCGGCGTGATGTTATCCGCCGCAGTCATGGTCATGTTCCAATACGTTTTTTGTTGCCAGACCAATTCGCCAGCAATGATCGGATTGTTAAATCCCGAAACTTGGGTCAACGTATTTTTGTTGAAAACCGCCATGACTTCCCCTTCCTCGGGTGGTGACGCTCCCTATGTACTCACAGGGCTACGTTTTACATATTGTCGCAAAAAATAAAAAATTCGGCAACACTTTATCTAAGTTCTGCCCAATTTGACAAAGAGCCACCAATACCAGTCACGTCTGCGTAATACGATGTTTGATCGGGAACAGTAGCCGTCACAAATTGGTATGTTGTACCAGCGTTTGCGCTTGAATATTGACCGTTATATGCCGTCAAGACACCACCAACAAAAAGCCTGACGCCTCTATCGCCAGCAACCCCACTAATGACTGTGACAACACTGACCTGAATAGGTTTTCCGGTGTTATTTGTGTATACGTTTGAACTACCCAATGCTCGGCTACCAGTCAAATTTTGCCAAGTTTGACCAACTCCCAAAGAATTAGCCGCCGCCGTTGAAGTTGCCGCATTGCCAGTAATACTAATGCCCCAAGTTCCGCTTGCACCGCTACCAGTTGTAGACGGAACTCCCAAATTTGTTCGCGCATCAGCCGCAGTGCTTGCCCCAGTACCACCATCAGCCACAGCCAAATCTGTAATACCACTCACGCTACCGCCAGTAATCGAAACACTGTTTGAATTTTGTGTTGCGATAGTTCCCAAACCAAGATTGGTTCGGGCCGCAGATTGTGTTGATGCGCCAGTTCCTCCATTAGCCACAGGAACGGCATTGACCAAACCATCGGTGGCATCCACTTGACCTGCGGAATTCAGGTTATTGGCCAGTTGCGATAAATTGTACGCTTGTGTCATGTTTTCTCCTTATGCTGCCCCATCTCGGGCAAAAGTTTGTTGGTTCAAAAGTGTAAAGTTATTTGGGAAAGCAACTGTCAGGTTATACCCCGCCGTTGTTGCTGTGTAGTCATATCCCGCGCCCTTTGTCAGCAAAGCCCCGTTTGCATAAACCTCCATTGCCAAAGGATTATTTGGGAATGCGTAAGACAAATCACCAGCCACAGAATACACCGTGGTGTTTGTCACATTGCTGGCCGGGACGTTGTAGTTGTTTGGCGCATACATGATGATGTCAAGACTTCCCGTCACAGGCGCAGGGAAACCAGTTAAGGAACCATCGACCACATCGTAATCTGCTTCGTTAATTTGCGCCCCGTTTACATAGATGCTTTCGAATCCATTAAGAATTGCATAAGTTGTAGGCGTAAACGAATTGATTGCACTCACATCTTGCGTGTAACGCGCAAATGGCGCATACGTTGAGCCAGCCGCACGTTTGCGATACACATTGAAACCAGCCGTAGCCCCTGAAATTGCACCTGTAAATGTAATCACTTTTGTTGTCGTGTTTACAGATTGAACAGTGTAAGTTGTAGGTGAATCAGTCGACGCTGGTTGCGTACTTGCAAAGCAAAGCAAATCGCCTGCTTGGATTGGTTGAGGCGTTGCCGCTGTGCAAGTAATTGAATTTGACGTGGCCGATGCAATCGTTGTATTCAGGATTTCGTAATAATCACTTGTTGATACTGCACGCATATTTAGCACGACAATTATTTCGCCAGCGACACACGCACTGCCCATCACAATCGTAGTGCTTGTCTCCGTGTAGTCACTGGTGGGCAACAAAACACTGTTACGGAATACAAGCACATTGCCAACAGTATGCGTCACACTGAAAGTCGTTTGTCCTGATGTCGCAGAAAAAACAGTTTCGGTGAAATAGAACGAATCAGGTTGACTGAACCCAACGACGCGACCATAAATGTCCACCGTCAAAGTTGCCGCAGGAAAATTTTTGCTGTAAACGCCATTGCCAAAATTCAAGAATTTTTCTAAGGCAATAACCATTGAGCCGTTTGTGTTGTTTGTCACACTCAGCAAACCATCAGCAGAACTTGTCGACGTCGTCCCTGCTTGCGTCAACTGACCCGTTCGCTGATCTAGGTCAATGTAGTTGAGTCCATCTTCCAACGCTCCCCATACCGACGAGTCATAGAGACTTGTTTCCGTAGGCACAAACGCCCCACCCAGGTTGCTAAACCCAGCATTTCCCACAGAAAAACTGAATTTGCGGTTTTGGCGGTTTGCGTACAGCAAATAATTGTTTGTCGTAAACGAACCAGCGTACCAAATGTAATCGGCTGGGTTTGTACTACCCGTGGCCACAGGCACATTTTGCAGTCCGTAGTACGTTTTGTTTCGAGGATTTGTAGTGAATCCAGCACCAGTGATCGAATCAGCGTATCGAATCGACAAATACCGATCGGTGTATTGAAACGTCAGCGGTCGCCAGTTGAAAACGGCACTTGCAAGACTGTACGGCGAAGTTCCCAACGAATTCACCATGCGGCTGAAAAAGTACCAATTCCCTTGCGGGATGTTTGATAAATTCACAGCAGGCAAAGCCACCCCAGGCGCATACGGCGTTCCGTTAGATTGCACCGCAGTCGTTCCAGCAAAAATCAACTGGGCAGTTGTAGGATTGCTGAAAGCCGAGTACCAAACCTCGGCGTATTGAATCACACCAGCCGCACTTGCCGTTACGTTGACTTGGAAATACGGATTTGGCGCAGACGGATATTGTGACCCCACACTCGGAGTTGGCACAGAACCAAAAACCGTAGGATCGCCCAGGCCGGTATTCGGCGAGGGCTGAAATTCCGTGATGCTTTCATCGCTATACACAGATGCATTGAACTCAGTCAAGGTGAGTTTGGCCGTGACTGATCCATCATCCGCAAATTCTTCGATAATTTTATTGATTCGGAACGGCTTTGCTACCCATCCATAATTGGTATTTGTGATCGTCACAATGTCGCCTGCTTCCAACTGGATGCCAGTGAAATTGACGTTGACCATCACTTGCAAATCTTCACGGGATGCTTTGAGCATTCGGATTGAAATGTACTGCGCCCGAACGCTATTGTTTACCAAACCCAACGAAGCCGATTGTTTGTTTACCGGCTCATTTGGGAACAACAACGATGGGTCAATTTCTGCAAGGTCATACGTTGCGGTGTCGAACGTATCCTGAGTTGTTGTATTCGGAAACTTTGCTTCGATAATGTTGTATGAGCCAGCAATGTCGATTGGCGAAATCTGAATGGCCGACACCATGTTGCTATCGTTCAAAGCCATCGCCACTGTATAGGTCGACGACTGAACAACCGCGCCCCACTTACCTAAAATTTCGTTGTATCTAAGTAAACAGTCACAGCAATTCTGCATGTCTTGCAGGTTTTGCATAACTGTTCGAGCCGTAGACAACTGGCCATCAAAACGGAACCGAGGCTGTGTTTGCGGGTTGCCATCTGCATCCGTATACGCAAATGACTGATCGCAATATGTATTCAACGCAGTGAAACTTGCCGTGTCGATCTGTGACAACGGAACAGCCGCGCCATATACCTCGTTTGTCAGGTAATCCAAAAAGCAATCACCAGGCTTTGTGCGAGAGTTTGTTACCTCAAATTTTGTTTGCTGCAACCCAGTCGTGCCAGCATCATTGTTGTATGACAAGTGGACAATCGCAAACGCGCAATTTGTCATCAGTTTTGTCGAGTCCCATTGATAAACCAGCCCAGCGGTTTGCATAACCTGGATCGCAGTCTGCGAACTGTTCACCGGAGAGTTTGAGCCGTTGTCGTACAGGAAAATTTGCATTTTCCCAGCCACCCCAGTATCCGACTCGCCCGTTGATTCATCAGTCAGGCTGATTACGTTGTATTGATTCGTTGGGTCAAAACTAACTTTTTTGCCACCCCAATAAATGTCGCCGAATGTAATTGTGTCTGCACCGTTGTCAGTCACTTCGCACAGCGCAATGACATAATACATTTCTTGATTGTTGTCCGAGATGCTCAGGTCGACCACCATGCCGCCAGTCCAGGCTGTGCCATACACAATCGGCAATTTATTATCCGTGGCAGGTGGAAACTGCTGTCGATTCCCTGGGTTTGGAGAATCCACAATCCCAGGCTGAGTTGGCGAGAAAAACGCTTTTGAGATGATTGCCGTGGCCACCAAGTTGATTGCGAACGACGCCACAGCCACACCAGTCGCACCCAAAGCCGCCGCCGCCAGGATCATGTCTCCATAAACGGCTGACAAAACAATCGTAGACGGCATCGCCCAAACCGAGGCCGTTGCACATAGCAACAACACGGCCACAAAAAATTTATTGAATCCAGTTTTCATCGACTTTCCTGAACCCCAGTTTTTCGTATTTCATTGCAGGACTGGATACCATCTTGCTGAGTGTGAAATACGCAATTCGACCTGACTCTTTCATCCCGTTGGCAAAGTCTACATAAGCCTTGATAAGGCGGTATCCGGTTGTTCCTCCACGATGTTGCGGGTACACATACCACGCCAATTCGTGCAAACCAAAAACCTTGCCACTCCAAACGCTTGGGTAAACCATCGACAACAAAAGCCCCTTGTCATCCTCAATGAATACAGCCCCACGGCCAGCAAAAATGCTTGCAAGCATTGCGTCCCAATATTCCGGGTCGTCCTCTGCATACAAAGCACTGATCGGGCTTTCGGCCCTAAATGCCTTCATCATTTCGATGATTTGTGTTTTATCGTATTTTGTTGCCAATCGAACCATTAGGTCGTCTTTCCGAAACGATAGTTGATTGTTGACACAAACGCAACCCGATTCATGCTGGTGTCGCCAGGAGTAAAAAACTGCCACGAATTGTCGTTTGTATATCTGCCTGCAATCCGATTTTGCAAAATCATTTGAATTGACGATGCGCTTACGGTAATGAGTCCAGCAAACGCCCTTGCTTCCTCCATCCATTGCTCGGAAATAGAAAACGACGAAATGTATCCCGTGAAAAATTTGTAAAGTCCACCAGTGCCACCGGTCGTAATCAATTCACCATTCGTGTTGAAAAACCCGTGCCACATCTCAATTTGTGAGCCTTTGATTTCCTGGCCCAAAACCCACCCGAGCATTGCCGTGTCGATACCCACAAATGAAACCGTTGTCTCGTTGCTTGTACTCTTAATATCTCGCTGAGACTCACCGACTTTGACCAGTTGTCCCACAGCATCAAACGGTAAACCATCAACCGCAGGCACCGTGATTGCCATTGGCGTAGTCGCAAACCGATATGTCGCTGATGGCGTTGTAACCCTTACAAAATCAGCATAGCGAATATTGTTTGTTCCATCAACCGGGGCGATGACGTTCATAACACCACCTCATAGGCAACAAAGTCACCAGACCATTGAATGTATGCATCCGTGGCCATCGGAATCAACGTATACGTCGGGTACGATTTCAGCACCACAGGGAAAGTGATTCCCGTATAAGAATTGCCCCCCATGCTTACAGTCGTACCGTATTGACCCATCACCGCATTGATTGGTGAAGTCACAGTCGTCAACAAATTCCGATGCACCGGAATTGTCACGGTAGAGCCAGAACCTCGCTGCACATCAGCCGTGGCAATATAAGAATACAGTCCAACTTGAACAAAATCACCAGCCCGAACAATGTAAGCCGCTGAATCAATCGAAGGCAAATTCCCCAAAATTAGCGACTTGTTTGCCGATGATGATTGCCATTGACAAGCGGCGATTTGAAATGCAGTCATATCACCTTGATACCTAACGTACATTTCCCACCCAGTCGAACTGAAATTGAGATATTGCGTCAATGCTTTATCAGGAATCCGCAATGAATTAAGCAAATCACGATTTTGGCTATACAGCAAATATGCCATCGGTTGCATAGTGAATTGAAACGGAACAACCGTCAGCACTTCGCTGGTTGTAATTCGCTGGTTACGACTCAGCACCTGACCAATGAAACGCTGATCGTTTATCCCAACTGATTCGCTAATGCTCAGGATTTGATTAAGACTCATAATTTATTTGCTCGTCGGTAAAGAACGTGACGCCGACTGGTTAGCCGACCAAACGCTCATTTTGTTTTTGGCCAAGAACTGAGCCGCCGACTGAGTGTCGATTGCACTCATTTGCGCGATATACGGGCCGTTGTACACCACACTAGGCGCACCACCCATGCCAGATTCAAGACGGTTTGTCGGAACGATTGAGCCACCGCCCTGCGGCACGAACAACTCGGGGCCATTCTCGCCCACCATGTACGGCACGTTTTGACTGACCATGCCACCGCCAGCCTTTGCGCTAACGCCAGGAAAGTTAAACCCGAAAAACTTCATGCCCATATTGAACAGTTGCATCGCTTGCATACGCAACTGAATGGCGATCAAGTCCTGAATCAACGAACGGGTAAAGTCTTTGAAATTCAGTTTGCCAGTTTTCACAAAAGTCGTGATGGCATTTGTCATGGCATTGGCCATCGTATCGAAATACTGCTGGCCCAGTTTTGCATAGTTTTCCGAATCCTCGGCAAACTGTTTGTACGCCATATCCCACCCGTACAAAAACGAATTTTGCTGTTCTTGTTGAGCCGTAATTGCACGACGAGTTTGTTCTACAAAATAGTCCGTCCGATCCGCAATCATTTGCTTTTGACGTTCTAATTCTTGGGCCAATTCCGTTTCGTGTTTGATGATTGCATCTGCACGTTTGTCCTCAATCTCGGCCTGCTGTTTGCTTGACCGATCACGCACAGCGAGAACCGCTTCCTCGATTTCGCGTTGCTTTGAAGTCATCCCCATGAGTTTGCCGCGACGCTCGACCTGCTCTAATTCGAACTGCGATTGCCGCTCATACTCTTGCGAAATTTGCTTGGCCATTTCCAAAGCAATACGCAAACGCTCTGCCTCTTTTTTACGGCGTTCTTCCTCTGGATTTTTTGCCTCTATTACGGCGCGTCCAATAGGTTTGGTCGGAGTCTTTTTTTCTTCCGGTGTAAGGCCAAACAATTTGCCAGCGAACTCGCCAGTTTCTTGGCCCATTTTTTTAGTACGCGCCAAGTATTCTTCGAACCGAGTACCGGCCTGCTTGAAATTCAGCGTGAAAATGTCTGTCAGATATTTGCCAAGTTGGTCAAACATAATGATTGACGCTTTCACGGCGTCATACAAAAGCCTGAAGCCAAAAATCAGACCTTCCAAGAAACGGCCAAACCCGCTTGCAATTTTGTCTAGCATCCCGCCCGACTGATTCAATTCATCAAACAGAACCGACAATGGACGCGCAATCGCACTGGTGAATTTCAACAATGTTTTTTCGGATGACGCCGCAAGTTTGTCGTTAAGTTCAGCGGCCTTTTGTACAGCATCAGCATATTGTGCAAACTCTGCACGGGCCTCTTTTGAGTCAGCAGCCAGCCCAACAAAGTCCACACCCTTTGCCGCACGGCCAAATACATTCATGGCCAGTGCGTTACGGCTGATTGGGTCCTCCATGGCGGCGATCGAAGCCACCACCTTGTCAAACATATCTTGGATGCCCATCGACCCCAAATCTTTGAGGGAAATTCCAAGTCGACCAAATGTTTTTTGGGCTTCCAGACTGCCTTGTGCAGCCTCGTCAATCTTGCTTGTAAAAGATGACAGCAGTTTGCCAGCGTTGTCCGCTTCACCGCCGTTTTGTTGTAAACCCTTTGATAAAGCCAGAACGGACGAAATAGCCACGTCATTGGCTTTTGCAGTGTCGGCAATCGCATCGGCGTATTGCAATGCCTTGTATGTCATGGCCGTGAATGCGGCAATAGCCACACCAGCCACGTTGGGGATTTGCTGGGCAAATTGATCTAGCGATTTTTTTGCGCCAGTCAGCCCTTTTTGGAACTCTGCCGTATCTAGGCCAAGAACCACACCGAGCCTTGCTAACATTCCCATCGCTTACCCCTTCTCGAACAGTTTTTGCGGCGCACCAGGACTGACCTTCAAAAATCCCATTAGACTTTCGTTGACCTTCGCCTTTTTCTGCTCCTCACTCAATGGCGGATACAGATAATCGTGCGATCTTGGGATGATGTCATTTAACTTGTACGCTCTCTGGTTTTCAGACCTCATGTAATTGTAGACCCCAGCGGTCAAACTACCAAGGACTTCAAGCAGTCCTCGATTGCCAATGACCCCATCCATCCACATAATACAAATGTCTGTGAACCGTTCCTCGTCTACCAAATCAGGGTCAGTCCCGTGAGCAGTCAAATACGCTTTGACTTGCCGACGAACTGACCCCGTTATTTTCCCCGCGACTCTTGATAGTTCGGGGAAACCACGTTGGCGATTTCCTCCATCACTTGCATTTGAATTGGGAACGGGAACAATTCTTCAATCATTGAATACGTGATCGTTTGCATATCGAACCCAACTTCCTCGGGAACCAGCAATTTGAACATTTCCGTGATTCGGTTTTCAACGATAAATTTGTTCCGAGCCGCATCGCGCATCGAGCGGCCATCAATCAATACATCGTTATCCGTGATTTCGATCTTGGCCTCGGCAGCCATTTCCGATTGAACTTTTGGCATTTCCGCAGTCAATTCGGCGTAATACTTTTCGACTTTTTCTTCGTCGACTTGTTTCATCCGAGCCTGCATTGCTTCGAATTCCACAGTCAGCGGAACCCGAACCTTGAACGTATGACCGCCCATAGTGAATGAGCGTGTTCGCACCGAATCTTTGTGTTTGACGAAGTCCTTACCCAGTGCGTTTGCAAATGAATTCATATCTTATGCCTTTCGTTGTTGTCTTTTGTATTGAGTCACTCGATATTTTTCGAGTGCCATTTTCAATGGGGTCGCCAAATTGTTGACGATTGTTCCCGATTGACTTTCTAGGGCAGGACGCAAAAACGGCTGTGCCGCAACATGCGCCGTCCCAAATTCCATTGCGATTGACCGTGCATCGCTCTCAATGCCAAGCGTTTTGACATCCTTTTTTTGCTTAAAAGATTCCCGATAGTTATGAAATTTCTTTTTAGCCAATACATTGCCAGGCGCAGTCGTGACTGTGGCAATGACTGTGTCGGTTTCTTGGATGTAACGCGACCGCTTATCTCTACGGGTCGGTTTTCTTGCTTCAATTCTTAATGATTCACGCAGACCGCCAGTATCCACTGGTGCGTTCATTTTTGCGTGCATCAACGCAGGTTGCATTGCATCCTTGATTGCACGTACAAGAATTTTGTTTTGATCTTTTGGCCCGAAGTCAGCCTCAATCGTTTTGAAGATTGCCTCCAATTCTTCCGCACCGACGACGCCGATGGTGAAAGTCTTGGCCATCAATCCCCCCTGAGAATCTTGTGGAAAATTGCAGTATTCAGTCGCTGAACGTACTCGACAACTTCTTCAGGCGTCATCGTGTCTGCATGTACCTTTGCGATCTCGTACGCGAGATATATGCCTGCGATACGTTGTTGCGGATAGCCAAACCAGTTTTTTTGACCAGTCCCGGCTAATCCGACAACGTAGGAAAGCAACTCGTTTGAATTGTTTATTGTCGTCATCGTATAAAAACCCCCGAAGGGGCTTTATTAAGGAGTGTTGGACCAACCGTAAGAGTTGCCGCCGGTGGGATGCAAGGTGAAAATCATCTTGCCTTCAGCACTGGTCGACATATCCCACTGCAAGCCACCAACGCGAGCGTTGAAAGCATAGGCAACGGTGTTGGTGCCGTCATACACAGCGATGACATAGGTACGGATGATCGTGCCGTTGTAGCCGTCAGCGCGAATCAACAGCAGGGCAGGATCGGCAGGGTTCCAAGCAGCAGTAATGGTCAACGACGTCACTTGGTTTTGGGTGGTGATCTTTGCACCAGTACGAGCACCGGCCACAGCATAAGCGGCAAACGCATCGTCAGCACCAAACGAAGGAATTTCTTCCACAGGCACTTGAATGCCGGTCGTGCTGGTTCCAGTACCGCCAGCCGAAGTGCCAATAATGTTGGCGACTTGACCAGTCCAGGTCGACAGTTGAGCATCGGTCAAAGGGGTCGGAGACGCATCGTCTTGACACCAGAGGGTTGCTACGTAACCGGGTAAAACCTTGTTAATGAGAGCCATTTTGTTGCCTTCCTTTTCAAAAGTGAGTTGATCGTTCGTGTCTTATGTCGGAACATCCAACGTGCAATCGAGAATGATTTGATTCAACCCGATCTCATTATCGTAAGTGTTATACAGCCAGTCTACGTCGGCCTTGGCAATGAAAAAACCGCCAACGCCACCGAACTGCCCAGAATAACCGTGCAACGATTGTAATATCGTATTTGACAAATTAAAAGCGTCCTGCATGTCTTGCGCGAACACACTAATTTGAAATACCGGGCGGTCAATGCCCTTGTTGCTTTGCGTCTGACCCGTATACACAGGCTGATGCACATTCCGAAGTTGCCACGTCAGAAACTTAGACTGCGTCGCAAAATTGCGGTTGAATAAAGCATATACAGGCACGGGGTCGACAATGGTTGTCAACTGAATTTGAATTGCTTGCGCGTATACGGTTGGATTTTGTTGCGTACTCACACCGGCACCTCCGGGTCATTGCGGTAGCATAGGAACGTCACTTTTTGACGATCGTTTGATTCCCGCACATCAGTGATTCGCCAGTCAAATCCACGCCACGTAATACTGTACAGATTCTGGTTGTCCACCATCTGTTTTGTATTTCGCGTGTAATTCAGCGTGATGTTTACTAGATCGGTGTACACCCGATACCGCTCTGAAATACGCAACGAGTTGGCCACATCGTGTACCAGCCCCCGAGTCGAAAACCATTTTGTGATGGTCGTCGTGTATTGACCCACGGCATCCGTGCCATTGGTCACATTGTTGACGTCCAGGTTTTCGTATCGAACGATGGCCATTACATCACCAGCGGTTTGTACGGACGAAGCAAAGCAGAAATTCCGAACGGAATTTGATTCAGACGCTCCACCGTTGTATCCGAACGATTGTTATATAGGTGAGTCAGCAGCAACAATCCCGCCTGCTTAATCACCGGATATGTGGCCAGCACGTTTGCGTTTTGGGTATACGTCACCACAATCGGGTTTGCAATAAACTGATTGAGGTTGTTCGGTATCGAATTCAGAATCACACGATTGCCGGTCGGATCGTATGAATATTGACTCGGATCAATCGCCACCGGGATGGTGTTTGAATCAGAACCGTAAAAAGAAACCGTATTGATCGTCACACCAGATGCGCCCTGCGACACCTCTGGCAAGTCCAAAAACACCTCAGTGTTGTACACACCCAAGTTGGCGTAATACGTCCGATATTCGGTGGCAAAAATGGCCATGCCAAGGTAATCCTCAATGGCCATTCGAACCGCCAACTCCAACGAAGTGATGTACGTATCCTGAGATTCGTCATCAAACAGGTTGAGTTGTTCCGTACACTCTTGCAAAGTCAGCCACGGAGTGTCGACGTCACGTCCGATCTGCTCGATCTTTGCGTAGTTGTACGGACCCCGATTGTTCGCAAAAAATTGCGCGAGTGTTAGGTTTTCAACGGCCATGAGTCACCCCATTAGGCGGCACTTGCACGAACACCTGCAAACGGATCACGCACCGAGGACACCACACGCTTTTCGGCGTACAGGGTCACAAAGCCAGGGGCCGTTTGTTCCATCATTTGCACGTTCATTTCTTCCACGTCTGCGATCGTCAAGAAACGATCCCAGTTTGCCAGATAAATTGGGAATGCGGTAGACATGAATGGGTTGGGGATCACGGGCCAACCAAAGATTGAACCAACCGCGCCACCCTCACCAGGTTCGCCCAATTCCAAGAACAACGGCAAACCTTGGCTGTCTTTCAACTGACGCAAGGTCTGAATCATTGCCGGAGTCATAAACCACGCCGTCGTCGGCAAAGCCCAGTATTGCGAAGGCAACGCATTGGCAATGTCAGCCACTTTGTTGTACGTGATAGTCACGCCACCCAGAGACACCGTTGCAATCGAGTGAATACCGTTTGTAATTGCGGTGCCAGACGTGCCGTATGCGCTCGTTGACGCCGTGGTGTACATATCCAAGCCGCGCAGGCCATAAGTCCCGCCGGTGGTCGTTGTAGACGATCCTGATTGGTCATTGTTGACCGCCATCGAATTGCCCTCGGCCTCGGCAAATTCCAGATTCAAATCTGTGAGCAATTCAGCCTCAAGGCCATTGATGTCGTCCATTGCGGCAATACGGATCGGCAAAGTCGCTTGCAGAATACGAGTCGGCAACTGCCAAGTCGTAGTCGCGGTATTAGGCGTGCCGGTATTGGGGGACTGGGTGAAATCCCACGGGTTTGTTTGGTTCAGAGCGTTACCAGTTTTGGCCACGAACTGCACAGCAGAATTGCCGGGAACTTTGATGTTGCGAGCACCCATGCGGAATGGGTTTGCATAACGCAGTTTGGCAAAAGCGTCGTCGAAATGAGTACGGCCACCGATGTTCAAACCAGAGCCGGTGATCGCCGATGCCTCGCTCAAATCAACCGTCACCATGCGTCCCTCTGCGAGAGACAATTTCATTGCATCAATAATTTTTTGGTTTGCACTCATTTCGTCGAATCCTTTTCAAGTTAAAAGAGCGGGGCCGAAGCCCCGCACCTCTTTGCCCTATCAGGCGGCAGTCGCAGTCGAACGATAGCGAATGATGCTGAAGGGATCGACCACAGACGAGCACAGGCGTTTTTCGCCATAGTATGTGATAAATCCTGGCTGGGTCTGGTCGTAGCGACGCAGAACCATATTCAGGCGATCCACAATGGTATGGCCGCGAGTGAAGTCACCGAAATAGATCGGGTACAGCGAGGTCGTGCCAGCGGAACCGGCAGGACCAACGGGGCTGTCGCAATAGGCGTTGACGCGAACGTCGAAGCCCAACAGTTTGCCCACGATGCCGTCGTACACCAACGGAGACATACGCTCGAACACCGGAGTGCCGTTATCGTCCACCAGACCACGCAGGCCAGCCAGGGCCAACGGAGACATCATGAACGAGTTGCCGTTAGACCAGTATTGTTGCGGCAGGCTGTGAATGAACGTCACGATGTCGCCAAACGTGATGAGGTTCACAGAGCCAAAACCGTTGGTGGTCAACTGGTCATACGTAGCGATGCTATGCAGACCATCGGATGCGGCAGTACCGGAGTTGCCGAAGGCAGCGGTGCTGATAGTGCCACCGGTATAAGTGGAATTTTTACCGGGATAACTATTCAAGCCACGCAGGCCGTCAGTGCCGCCATAAGCGGTGGTGGTGGTTCCAGCCTGGTCATTATTGAGGATCATCGACTGGCCCTCCACCTGACTGAATTCTTGGAGCATGTCGTCAACGACGTTTGCATCCAAGCCGTCGATGTCATCCAGAGCCGCAGTACGGATCGGGAATTGCACGTTGACGTCTTTCAGGTTCAACTGCCAAATGCTGGTGTTTTCAGTTGTGGCCGAACCGTTGTTCTGAATTGCATAACCCCAAGCAGCACCGGCGTTACCAGTTTTTGCGCGGAATTGGTAGGTTGCGCCATCAGTAGACACATTGCGCGACAGACCACGCATCGGGTTCAACAAACGCAGTTTGTGGAAAACGGGATCGTAGGCGGTACGGCCACCGATGCCAGCACCAGAGCCGGTCAGGGCAGATGCTTCGTTCAGATATGCATCATACTGGTCGGTGGATTCGAACAGTTTGATTTCTTGATGAACGCGCTTGTTTTCTTGGTAGAACTTACGCAGTTGTTCTTTGACCATGCGATTGACATCCTGACGAACGGTTTTCGCAGGGGCACGCATGATTTCGGGAACTTGAATCGCAGACACTTTGGCTTCCAGAGCGGCGACCTTTTCGGAGAATTCAGCCTTAACCGATTCCACAGTCTCAGAGACTTTGGTTTCGACTTTGGCGATTTCTTCCAAGTTGGACGCTTTGATTTCGTCCACTTTTTCGAGCACTTTTTCGATTGACATGATGTTGTCCTTATTTAAGACGTTTGGATAATGCTTCAGACAGTTGACGCAATTCAAGTGCGGCAAGCAGTTCATCAGCCTTGGTCACTTCCGCATCAGAATCGCTCCGACTCGGCGCATTTTCAACCGGCAACTGTTCAGCATCTCGCTGCTCAATCACACGCTTGAATACAGATGCGGCAGTGACCGCATTCTGCTTTGAAACCCCTGCATCTCGCAGGGATCGTTCCAAAACCCGAAGGTCAATCTCACCATCCTTGGTGAAATATTCCAATTTGTGAATTTCAGCATTTGGGTTGTTCGGATACATCACGACAGACACTTCGCGCAATCCGCCCTTAGTGATTTGAAAGTATGCCTCAGTGTCATCGTCGCCAGACATAATCGGATTGCCTTCGCCGTCGACCCAGCATGCCTCCTCAGCATAAGCACCCACCGAAACTCCACCAAACATTTTGGGGGACTCTTTCAGGATGTTATACAAATCAGAACCACCGACAGTGTTCAAATACAAACGACCCGATGCGGTCATTCCTTCGTCATCGAAGTTAAACTCGGTCCATTCGCCCATCGGCATTCCGTGGTCATTGTGATTTAAGAACATTGGCAACGGTTTATCATTTGCCATAAATTCTTTGGCCCAATCCATAAAGCCTTCGGGCTGATAGTTGAATCGACGGCCATCTGCGCCTTCACGGGCACCCCAGGTGGTAACTCGGGCCTCAATCTTGCCGCTTGGGTTTGCGGCCTCGTCTGCGGACGGTGCCAGTTTCACCTGTGCTTCGCAAATCAGCGTTAGATTTTTCATTTATCACCCCATTGTGGATAGATTGATTATCGTCTCGTATCGTATGGGGTTTCTCTATTACCGGAAGTGTAACATCGGACCCCTTAATTTGTGAAGTCAAAATTGCAAGGGCCATTTTTAGGCGATTCATTTGACCGCCCCGATATTCATTCGACTGCGTTGATTTCCGCCGCCGCCTCCGGTGTCTTGGGGCGAACTCCCAGGGATTTGCCCGCCAGACCCACCACCAGATGCAGACAATTCGTCGCCGCCTTCATGCTCAGGAATATTTAAATATTCCCGAGCCTCGTTGGGTGTCATAATCCCCGCCTTCACGCCAGCCGTCACAAAATTCATTTGATCTAAGGGCGCACCCTTCAAAAAATCTTTTGTGTCAAACCGCACGTGCAAGTTCGGGTATCCCTTGAACAAATGCTGTTTGAGTTTTTGCTCCAAATTGATGACGGTGGGATACATCGTCGTTTTGTGGAATTCATCCAGCATGGTTTGCGTGTTGTTGTATTTTTGATCGGCAATACCAATCATTGCAGGCGGCACGCCAAACAAACCGCAAATTCGCTTCATGGTCTGCTCTTTCAGCGCGGCGGCTTCAGCATCTTGCAAGGTCAGCATGTCGATTGCCGAATATTTCATGCCTTGGTCAAGCAACATGCCTTGGCCAGCCTTGCTGGGATCAACAGCGCGACTGCCAGTCATTGCGTTCCAGGTTTCCTTGATTCGTGACGCAATTTCCTTGAACTTTGCATCAGGAATCACCTGATCGGTGTAGAAAATGCCAGACGGCTTTGCGCCGTTCTGCATAATGAAGTTGGCGTAAATGTCGATGTCTTGGTCCAAAGCCACCAATTCCGTGGCCAGAATGCCTTTGTTGAAACCGGATGAACCTTGCCATGCTGCCTCTTTAATGTGCATGACAGTGTGAGCGTCCAACGGCTCATCTTTGCTGAAACCATAGGACGGGGTCGACAACCGATATGACGGATACCGAGCAGGCGTCAACACCACGGTGATGAGCGTTGCATCCAAGTTGTACATTTCCAGCGGCGTCTGCATTGAATCCGCTTTGTCTTTTCTCCACCACAAAGTAAATGATTCACCGGCCAAATCTTGCCACATGCACCACTGATACCAAAACTCGTAAGACGATTGAAAGTTGTTCGGGTTCATCAAAAGATTGATGACCTGCTTGGCTTTGGCTTTTTCCCGAGCGCCGATCGAGGGGTCTTTGATTGCATCCACAAAAGTGCCATCGTCTTGTTTGGACACGATGCTGATGCCGCATTGCGCCAAAGATCGGGCCTTTGCTCCAACGCACGCCATTACGGTCGAATTGCGCGTTAAAGCGGACATATCAAGCGTTCGACCGGCGGTGGTCGTGCTTGACGTGGTCACATACAGTAATTGTTGGCTGGGCTGGCCCTTTTGAGACGTTCCATAAAGCACTTGGTTGCCGAGTTGCAACTGGCCAAGGACCGTGTTCGATTCATTTTGAACCGATTTTTTTCTATTGAAAATGTCCAAAATTCCCATTTTTTACCCCCAGTTTTCGACAATGGTATATCAAAACGACCTAAAACCGAAACTGTTGCTCACGAATGGATTGTCCAAAGCACAATGCGCGGCAATAATCATAGAAATAATTCCGTCAACTTTTGCGGCTTTGTCCGCTTCGTTCTTGCGTACCTTGATGTTTCCGTTGACATCTTGGAACACAGAGCAGTTGCCTAATTGCCAACCCAGGAACGGATTGCCATCATGCTTGATTTTTTTGTTCAGAATCAATTTTTCGACATATTTGCTTGGATTATTCAGCACAGCCATACCCTGACCGACTTTTTTCACGGGAACTCCATTGTCATGCAATCGAGCCACCAACGAGGCGGCGTTGTATGCGTCGTATCCCACCTCTTTGATGTTGTATTTATTGCATTGCTGGTTAATTATGTAATCGCTGATCTCGCGGTCGTCCATGACGTTGCCTTCAGTTAGTTTCAAAATTCCTGACTGAATGGCCACGTTGAAAATATCTAGGTAATGCTTGGGAATGAATTGCAGACTTTCCTCGGGCAAAAAGAACTGCCATTGTGCTTCGTAGTCATCTTCACTGAATCGGTTCAAAGTGCAAACCGAATTCAAATCTCGGGTTGCCGCCAAGTCAAACCCAATGAACGATGCTTCCGGGTCTGGCCGTCTCGTCACAATATGACAAACGGGGTCATCCCAGTGAGCACGATCCAGCCAAGCCGCATTTGCAGAAACCCAGACGTTGAGCGTCTTGCATAGGAATTCGTTTAGCGCGGCTGGTTTGTGCTTTGCTTCTTCGGCTCTTGCCTTGATTGCATCCTCAAACACGCTGATGCCGTGCATTGGATTGGCCTTGGCCCAATTTGCCGGTTCCCGCCAGTCGTCTCCCAGGTCAAGCCCATAAAGCAGGCCAAACCATCTCGGATTGTCTGTTGCCTCGCCTCTCAACATCGACTGCAACATCGACAAATCTTCGTAAAACTTGGTGTCTTTTGTAAACGACGCCGTTGTAATATAAACCCGCAGCGGATTCTGTCTGGCCACCATACCCGAATGCAATACTTCGATTGAATTGCGGTCAACAATCTGTGCCGCCTCGTCAACCACCACGCACGACGGGTTTTTGCCGTCACCCGATTTTTTCGTGTCTCGACTCAAAGCCTTGAACATTGACTGCGAGTCGCCTCGTTTGCCAATGCTGTATTTACTTGGATTAAACAGGTCCGCCAAATCTTTGGGCATTCCTTCGACAAATCCCTTGGCCGCATCAAACACAATGGTGGCCTGCTCACGGTTTGTGGCCAGGGTGAACACCTCCGGCCCCGCTTCTCCGCACAGCAATTCGTACAGGGTCAAAACCGCAGTGAATGTCGACTTGCCAGCCTTGCGCGGAATGAACAGGATCACGTCCGTCACCATGCGCTTGGTCAAATCTTTTTTGGACCTGAACCCATAAATCGCGCAAATCAGCAACAGTTGGAACGGCTCCAAAATAATTGGTTCGCCAGCCTGCGGCCCTTTCGTGTGTTTCAGCGTAGCCGCGAACTGGATCACGTGCGTAGGAAACCTCGGGTCAAAAACCCATTCCCACTCGGCGTTCTCGTATTGGTTTATAAACCGCTGGCAAGCCAGCCGCACGTCGTTGCAAACATTGATTTCGCCCTTGGCCACAGCATGGGCATACGCAACCCCATCCTGCCAATTCATTGCGCCAGCGGTCCACGCAGAAATTGAGCCACCGGGCTGTTGTCCTCAGTCTTGCCTGCTGACAATCGACTTCTCGGGGTTAACCCTAGTTCGTTCATCAGTTGAATAATCAATGTCATGGTTTTGTTCCGCACGGTCAAATACGGATTCGGGCCAACGGTTTTGCCGTCATTAAACGACGACACCAGCCCCTCGATTTTGATTGCTTCCGTACATTGAACGTAGGTGTCAATGTGATCGGCCAGCATGGCCAACGTATGTTTGTCTTGATCGTTGCCGATGCCATAGACGTCATACAAAAAGTTGGCGGTTTCCTCAATGAATTTTGTTTTGTCCCACGCACTCGGGTTGTTTACCCACTCAGCCTGGGGAATTCTTTTTTTGATTGAGTCAGGCAAAGCCGCAGGCATTCCCTTGCGCGGGATTGTTCCGTCAACCAAATGCAATTCTGGCGGTTTTTTGTTCATAACCCCAATAATACTTTGCAATCCCCCCCTTCGTCAAATTACCTTGCACGAAAAGCGGGGGCCGGCGTTGCTCTTTGTTAGGTCCAAAGATTTAAGTTTCTCCGGAAACGGTCGGGGCTGGCGGCTCGGACCCAACGATTCGAGCGTAGTCTGAAATTTTGTAATCGACATCGGGTATGCCGAAACGTCTGAAGATTCCGTGCTGTTCTAGTTGGGTCTTGGTTGCATGATGCCTATTGCACAGGGATTGGAACTTGTTGATGAAGAACGCAGTCTCACCAATCTGAGTCCAAGGGAACAGGTGATCGACAACTGTTGCCGCCATGACATAGCCCTCTGCGCTACATCCTACGCATAGTGGGTGTCTGCTCAGTTGTATCTGGCGCAGCGTGAGCCATTGCCTTGTCTTATAGAACTTGGACTGCTCTGTGCGTGCGGCGTTGTACTTGGGTTTGTACTTTTGTGTGTCCCTTCCCCCGTGATCTAAGCAGAACCCATTGAACTTAGATCGGGGATTCTTGCACCCCAGTTCCGAGCAATATGGGGTGGATGGGATAGTGGGCATTGTTACTTCAAGAACCTGAGTCGATACACAGTGCGGTTGAGCAGGGTTGCGATGCCGTCGATTTCGTTTTGAATCTCTGAATCTTGGGGCAGCATCTCACGATTCTGTTTGACAAAGTCACGCAATCCTCGGATGTACTCAAGGGGATCGCGGTCGATGTTGCCAAATGCTGAAGGATACGGCTCAACCAATTCCTCGTATGCGCCTTGAATGGATTCGGTCACGGTATCTACCAGATCGGGAATGGCGTCGTAATACTCTGCCAGTGCTCGATGCGCGGCATCAGAGCCAACACCTTCAACTTGGAAATGTTTGAAGTGAGCCAAGGTTGCGGAATGCAACAAAGTCCCGATGAATTGAGCGGTTGCGTTTTTGTTGAGCATTTCGTTTTCCCCTTTGTATCCAGACGCATGAGCGGCACGGCCCACGTCGATTGCTTTCTGTTTCGTAGCAAACGGGCCTTTGCTTCCCCAATACCATCCGTCGGATTTTTTACTTATAGGCATATCGCACCATTTTCTGATCGTCTTTACCTTGACGCACGTATTGTCGACGTTTGCATGACTGCTTGCAACCGCAACTCGGTTCGCGCCTCCAGTCTGGCACATCCCCACCGTATTTCTCCAGCATCTTGGCCAAGATTTCCCGATACAGTTTGCACGGCTCGCCCATCAATAAACGATCACGGCATCCAAAGCACCCAAAGTCATAGCCACCATGAATCGGGTTTTCTGCCGCAGCCTGGCACGTCTTACACTGCGTCATTGGCAGGCAATCTGGTTTCGTGGAATGTGTACATCCAGACGTTTTTGCGGCCCTTTGTGTTTTCGTTCTTGATTTGCTCACGGCTTACATACCGCTGACGCCGGAAATAACACAAAGCCATCGAAATCTGACTGGGTTTCAAGTCGGGCATTGCCTCGTTAATTTCCACCAAAGTCAACGGGCATCGTGCCGCACGAAATACGTCGCGCACCTTTCGTACCGCATTTGCCATGAAAAAATCCCCTGGGTATGTAATACACCAAGGGATGATACTTTGAAAATAATACTAAATCAAGACTTTGTTTGTCCCCTTGCTCGGATGGCATCTTTGCAAACGTCTATGCCGCGCATTACGCGCTCGTCAAGTTGCAATTCGCTTTGTTGTTGGCAAATCTCAGCACACGCCTCACGTTCAGAGGCTTGAGCCATGTGGAAAAAGCGTTCAAGAAAATCAAACATGCCTTCCGCATGGGATTGTGATATTCCAGCCTCCCGCGCCATGCGGATAATGTTTTCTCTGGTCATGTCATTTGCCCAAGAAAACGCATTCATTTGCGTGACGCACGCCCTTTGAATCCACATAGGTTTCGCCACAGCCTGAAAGCCATTCCAACAGCATGAAGGCAAAGAAAAGGCCCAACAAACCAGTGACAAAAAACATTCCAACAGTGGCAAGAATTTTTTTCATGTTTACTCCATCAAAAGCAGGGGCCGAAGCCCCATGTGTTTATTGTTTGCAGCCCAAGCAATCGCAAGGAATTACCTCGTTTTTGACCGCATCTCGTAATTCCCGCATGCTGTCATACCCACGCACATGAACCAGATCATCATCAAACCGAAAGCCACGTGGCAAATTGAGAATGTATGAACCCGGTTCATCCGTGTCTACGTCGCGCTGAACATTGAGTTTGTATTTCATGATTACTCCGTTTAAGAATGTATGGCCAATCGCCATAGATGTATTACACCACAATCATAGAACTATTACAAGTCTTTTTTCAAATTTTTTTCATTTTATTCTGCAAACACAAGTATTCAAAAGCATAAAAAAAGCCCCAAGCGTCAAACCTGGGGCTAAGTTGCATGGCGTCTGCAAAAGGTTGTTGGCCAAAGTCACATAAAGCAGTGTCGCGGCGTTGTTGCACTCTGATACATTGATACCGCACGGGACTAAACCGTTTTCTTTGACCAACACGGCTGGGGACTGCCTTGCAAGGCGCTCACCGGGTTCGCCGGATTTGCCCAATCCCCATGCGTGTTGGTGCCCGTCTTTCCGGGCTGTCTTGGTTTTTATTTTACGTGAACCACAGATAAAAGCCGTGCAATATCCCTATCGGGAAAAAGATTGCCCCAGCCAACAGGAACCCCCACATCATTTGCCCAAAGCAGGTGAAGATGTGCGTAAACCAAGCGGCGATGCAAAGAATCACAATGATGTGTCCCATAGCCACCCCTTAGAACGGAATATCGTCGTCCATATCGTCAAACCCTTCCGGATTTGCCTTGGCCTTTTCCTGCGCGGCTTGTGCGCCTTCCGCACGGCTCGATTTGCTTTCCCCTTTCGAGGTCAGCATGTCCATTTTTTCGCCAATGATTTTGGTCGAGTACCGATCGATGCCGTCCTTCGTGTATTTTTCCGTTTTGAGTTTGCCCTCAATGTAGACCTTCGACCCTTTGCCCAGGTACTCGCCAGCGATCTCAGCCAGCCGCCCAAACAAAGCCACGTTGACCCACTCGGTCACCTCTTTTTGCTCCCCAGTCGCCTTGTCCTTGTATTTTTCGGAAATAGCGATGCTGAAGTTGGCCACAGCCTTGCCGTCAGGCATGAACCGCAACTCCACATCACGGCCCAGGTTGCCGATCCCGATAAATTTATTGACCGCCATTTTCTTGCCCTTCCTCTAATTGCTTACCAACTTCGACACCAGTTTTTGACAACGCATAAAACCACTCGCCATCGCGTTTGGTTACATTCGCCAACCCTTTTGCAACGACCTCATACATTGCCATTTGCATTTTTGCTTCACCGACCATTTCGATCCACTCTGGGGCAAATTCCCACAGTTGCTCGGCATCATCGCTGTACAAAGCCTTGAGCAAATTTTTTGCTTCGTCCTTCGTCCAGCCACAATGTTGCAAATGATTGATGCTTCCGGTTATCGGGTTTTCTTCCATGATTAAGACTCCAATTTGATGATTAAAGATTCAACTTCGGCCAAGAATTTTTCGACCTCGGTTCGCATTTCCGCAATGAGTTTTTTATCACGGCCTGTCCGCACAATCAGCAACTGATTACGCTTGGGCAGTCGGGGATCGTAGGAAACGAAGTCGCACCACTGGCGTCCAGTCACCCACAGTTGACACTGAATCTGTTTGTAATACTCAGGCGGGATTCTGTTTTCGAACAAATACCCCAGGTGAGTCGTCGTGTTCGGGCACTTCACCTCGACCAGCCCATCGGTGTCCACCAAGCGGTCAGGCGACACGCCCAGCCACTTGATTTCAGGATGTAGCCAGAACCCTGTTTTGTCCACCAGGGTACTGAGCACAGATTCGTACGCAATTACCGCATACTGCTCTTGTTCGACCCCCCACTCCATTGCCGCGCTTGAATAAGACTCAGCCGCTACGCCAGTCATACGCTCGGCCACCATCTGCACTTTGTACTTGTAACGAGTCACCGCCTCGGATTTGTCCTTGCCTTTGGCCATCACGTTAGCAATGCCGCTGGCAGTCACATGGCCCATTCGAGCCGCTTTCCATTCCGGAGTGCCCTGCTCAACATGAATGAATGGCTGATTCATTGTTCTCTCGCTTTCAGCATTGCGTCTGCCATCTTGTAAGACTCAATTGCCGCGCTTTCATACGTTGAGCAATGTTCTAGCAGGTGGTCTATCGCCTTAGCCGCAAAGTAGTCGCGCAAGGTCATACCTTCGTTCCAGCCGCTTGGTTGAACACCATTAGCGTATTGAGTGCCAGGAAACGCTGGTTGATTTTTGTTCATGCTTCACCCCCAGGTTCGGTTGAAACCTCGATGCGGCCAGATTCCATGCCCAGTTCGGCACGAACCATGTCAATGACTTTGCGGGGCGAGGTTTCCACCTCCACCCGTTCGCCAGTCTCTTTGCTTTGCATCACCAGGGACATAGCGTCCACCTCTAGCCCTTCGTGTTCACACACGGCCACCATCGCATCCGCAATGTGAACCATGATCGCCAGCATGTCTCGCAGTTTTGTGTTTTCGTCTTGTGTCGTCATTTTCTAGTCACTCCAAAAAGAACATCGCCAGCCTTTTCGGGGAATTTTGCCCCCCAGTCAGCGATTGATTGCACATCAGCCATTTCATCATTGCCCAGAGCCGCCCCGATGTAATAAAGCGTCCCCTCATGGTCATCTTCAACATGAACAATTCCCACTGACAAAGACGAACTGAACCATCTCCAGCCCTTAATTTCCCGTGCCATTTTGACCCCCATCAGCAGGTGCGGCATTCTGAATCGCTTTTTTGCGATCGTCTTTTGCCTTCTCTAATTCCTTCATCGCAAACTGATCTCCGCGAACCTCTTTGATAGCAGACACATACACAGCCTTGAGTTCATCTAAGGTTTCAGCCTTTTGAATTTCCATTACTAGCGGCGTTGTATCAATGGGTTCGGGGCCATCTTCCTCAGGGAAATCTTCGCCTTCGTAGATGTAAAGCGCAATGCCATGCAATGCGATTGCCTTGACAAGACAACGTTGCATTGCTTTGTTGACAAAGCCAGCATCCGGGTTTGACACGGGCTGGTTGTTGTTGTTCATCACAGGCAAAAACGCCGTCATAGATTTGCCAAATGCCGTGACTGTGCAAAACACCATCATCGTCTCACCAAACATTTTTGGATCACCGAATGACCAGTTGGCGTCTTTGTCTTCTTGCAACAAACAATCAACCGCCCATGCCCAAGACAAGTAATTGAACCTGCCCTTTTTTTTCATTTTTCCCAAAACGCTTATTTTGCGTAGTTCTTGAAATGTTTTCATGTGTGAAATTTCCTTTTGAATGTTTAGTCAGGTTCGTAGTCGCCACGCAAGCCAGCGTTGTACCGCTCTGCCGCAATGGAGTTTGCCGCGCTCAATTCGTGGTCGTGCACAGCGTCCCAAATCGCTTCGCCCAGGGCCAAGTAACCTTGACCCTCGGACAAAATTTTCTGGAGTTTTTCTTTAATTGAGTACAGGCAAGCGTTGTCAATCGCGGCCAGGAACACATCGACGTCCTGGGGATTGCACTCGTCCTTCATAAGTTGTTCGGCAATCTCGTCGATCGCCGCATCTTTTTCGGCCTGCTCCTGATAAGGCGCTTCCAGCCAATCGTCGTACGCTTTTCCAAATCCTCGCATGATTACACCCTTTTCGATCCCCACTTGATTGTGGTGAAGTATTATAACCACGTAACCACGGAGTATGACAAGTGCTAAATTTAACTCTCCCGTACCCTCCCAGCGTCAACACATATTGGGGTTTCAAAGGTTCGCAACGATTCCTCACCAAAAAAGCCAGGGAATACAAAACCCAGGTCGAGGCCGCTTTTGCCGCATCAAAGCACCCAGGATTTGCCGATGCCAGGATCAGCCTTGCCGTCATGCTTTACGCACCAGACAGACGGGTTCGAGACATAGACAACATCGCCAAACCTTTGCTCGACGCACTAACCCAGGCTGGCGTATTTAATGATGACGGCCAAGTTGACCGCCTGCTAATAGTTCGTAAAGAACCAAAAAAAGGTGGCGAATGTAGCGTTGTAATAGATTTACATTTTTAGGACATTGTCCCTATAATACATCTGCAACCCACTACCAAAACGAAAGGACGCAATGCACTATTACCAATTTCATGTCGGGGATTACAGAGCGGCGACAGCCCATCTCAGCAACCTCGAAGACCTTGCCTATCGGCGTTTGCTGGACTGGTACTACGACACCGAACAGCCCATCGCTATCAAGGATGTCGACAAGATTTCCAGGCGAATACGCATAGACCCCATCACAGTCGAGGCCGTGCTCAGAGATATGTTCGAGCCAGACGGAGACCTGTTTCGCAACAGCAGAGCCGACCAGGAAATCGCCAAATTCCACGAACTGCAAGACTCAGCAAAACGTGGGGCCGCAAAGCGGTGGCAAAAGGATAGCAATGCCACCCCTTTAGCAACCAATAACCAAGAACCATTAACCAATAACCAAGAACCATTAACCAATAACCAAGAACCAAAGAAAAGACAGCGTGCCGCTGTTGCCTGTCCCATTGATGTTGACCCTTTGGTTTGGGACGATTGGTTGCAAGTCAGAAAAGCCAAGCGAGCAGGCCCAGTGACAGAAACCGCCCTGCAAGTCATCAGAACGCAAGCGGCCATTGTCAACTGGACCCTGAATCAAGCCATCGAGCAGTGCGCGGCACGGGGCTGGCAGGGTTTTAACGCCACCTGGGTGTCTACCCCCCAGAAAACTGCAAACGCCTTCCCAGAGCGCAATTTGGCCGCCGCCCGGGCCATTTTTGGAGACGAACGGAGAATCACCAATGACGCAACCATCATTGACGCAGTCCAGACGATTGCCAGATAACTGGGTGCAACGCATTTTTGCCACCATGCAAGGCAACTACGGGTCGAGATTCTTCAATATGTGGAAAACGGGCCAGATACTTGCAGACGGCAACGACGCAGGCATTGTCAACGCCATGAACACCTGGGCAGAAAAACTAGGCGGCTGGCACGATCACCCCGACACCATCAAAAAGGTGCTGGAAAACCTACCAGCAGAACCGCCCACCCTGCCGCAGTTCGTGCAGATGCTCAGGCACTCATACACACCCCCAGCAGTCCCAGCCCTTGAGCGCAAATGGACCGAGGCAGAACTTGCCGAGAACCGCAAGCGTGTCCAGCAACTTTTTGCAACCCTTAACCTGAAAGCCAAAAAATGAAATTAGCGTACTGCGATTACATCGCTCACCTCATCCAAAAAAACCTGCTGTCCGTAGACACAGAAAAAATGCTGAACGAAGTCGGAAAAATTCAATTACACATCGGCGAACACGATGAATTTGTTAGCACCATGAAAACCATCGACGTCCTCGATATGCAGGGCAAAGCCTACCGAATCACCATCCAGGAACTGTAAACATGAACTCGTGGCCATTTCCCCCACCCACAGGCCCAGTGCCGTGGACAAAAAAACAGATCAAACAATACGAGCGAAAAAAACTAGACGAAACCGAGGACGCACCGCTATGAGCATAGAAGCAATGAAATTGGCATTGGAGGCGTTGGAAATCAATTTGGTTTTCTTGAGAAATGTAAAGCCGTTTAAGGGTCAAGAAGATTTGGCATCCGACTGCGTTGCAATGACAGAGGAAACCATCATATCCCTAAGCCAAGCCATAGAGCAGGCTGAGAAGCAGGAGCCTGTGGCGAAAAAGCGAGTGCTGGAATGGGTCGAATACCTTAAACGCAAATCAGACAACGGGCATTACATGAATATTCCCTCAGAAATGTCGTCTGGTGAATGTTGGGAACTTGCAAAAGAGTTGGAGCAATTCATAAACACCACCCCACAACCACAGCAGGTTGAAAAGCAGGAGCCGGTGTGCGACACAGACCCTAGAGGTTGTTGGAGCGTGCGTTGCCAACTTGGGAATAAGTGCAAGAACACACCCGCACCACAGCGTGAATGGGTTG
>JACCDO010087853.1_pt1 | contig 38170 bp, 27 predicted proteins | sample 7446101 | NCBI WGS metagenome assembly JACCDO01 (sample SAMN15323440, study PRJNA562643) | freshwater metagenome | isolation source: river surface water | place: USA:Blue River Watershed | collected 2017-08-16 | reverse complement strand
TCACTTCGTCGATCGGCGTGCCCGGATCGCCGTATTGGTCCTGGGTGCTGCGCTCGAATAGCAGCACGGGCTTTTGCGCGAAGTCCAACGCATCGACGCGCCACATGCGCACGCGGCGGCTCTCGCGATCGAACTCGGCCGACATCGCGAGCCTGCCGTCTTGCGCAACCGACACGCCCATCGCGCGATGCTCGGTCGCAAACCAGAGCAGCGGCTCCGCGCCGGGCTCGCGGCTCACGTAAACGTGGTCGCGCACCGCGACCTTCTTGCGCGGATCGCCATCGTCCTGCGCCACGGTCCAGCGCAGCGCATGCGGATGGCTCGGCATCCACGCGATCGCGCGCGGTCCCGTCTCGACGCCGCCAATCGGAACGTTCTCGCGCAGCGGTTCCTCGACAATGTTGCGCACAAACTCGCCTGCGCGCGTCCACACATCGACGCGACTTGGGAAGTCGCGCCAGCTGACGAGATACGAGAACGGCCGCTGCACGGTGCGCACGAGCAAGAAGGCGCCATCGGGCGACTCGCTCACGCTTGCGAACAGGGCCGGCGCGCCGAGCTTCTCGATCGCAAAAGTCTCGACCGACACGCGCGCGAGTTGCGAAGTCGCGAGCGCTTCAAACTTCTGCGCGTCGTGCTCGCTCGTCAGCATGTCGGGATTGGTGCGCACTTGCGCGCGCTCGCCGGGCCGCGACTCCTGCACCGTTGGGCCGGTTGGCGCGGCGGGCATCGCAGGCATCGCGCGATCGACGGCGAGCATGCACAACACGTGCTTCTGGTCGTGCGTCCACTCCGCGCCGCCACCGAGGACCGCCGACAGCGTGACGCCGGGGACTTGCTTACACGCAGCGGTCGCAGCTTCGACGATCCACAACTCGATGCCCAGGTCCGTCGCGCGCTCCATCGCGATGCGCTCGCCATCGGCGCTCCAGTTGACGCCGCGCCAATGGCCGGGCGGCAACGCAAGCTCGCGCTCGGTCAACGTCGCAAGCGAACGCAGCGTGACCTTGGTGGTCTTGACCGAGAGTTGCGGGCCACGCGACTTGGGGTCAATGCGAAGGCCAGCGAGCTTCTCGTGCGGCCGCGCGATCGTCTCGAGATCCGGCAGCGCTTCTTGCTGCACGATCGCGATGAAGCGACGACACGGGCTCAGCGACAGCAGCGGAGGCGGCGCCGCAGTGATCAGCGAAGCGATCGGCTCCTTAGGCGTGCGATACGCGGCCGGATCCTGGCCATGCGCGAGGCACAGCGAAGCGAAGAACGCGAGAACGAGAACGAAGGGTCGGTACATGCTCGAGGGCGACATTGCGTCGCCCTCGAGTTCTACGCGATCCTTGCACTGCGTTCGACGCAGTGCCTTGCGCGTTGCCTCAGCGCTTCTCCGCCGGCGTGTAGCTGCGCGGCGTAGCGCCCATGTAGATCTGCCGCGGGCGCGTGATCTTGGCTTCCGGGTCGCGCTGGTATTCGAGCCACTGCGAGATCCAGCCGGGCATGCGGCCGATCGCGAAGAACACCGTGAACATCTCCACCGGGATGCCCAGCGCCTTGTAGATAATGCCCGAGTAGAAGTCGACGTTGGGGTAGAGCTTGCGTTCGACGAAGTAGTTGTCGTTGAGCGCGATCTGCTCGAGTTCGAGCGCGATGTCGAGCAACGGGTCCTTCTTGCCGAGCTGGCCGAGCACGTCGTAGCACGCCTTCTTGAGGATCAGCGCGCGCGGGTCGTAGTTCTTGTAGACGCGGTGGCCGAAGCCCATCAGGCGCACGCCGCTGTCCTTCTTCTTCGCGAGCTCCATGAACTCGCGCGCGCTGCGCTTGCCGTCGCGGATGCTCATCAGCATCTCGATCACGGCTTGGTTGGCGCCGCCGTGCAGCGGGCCCCACAGGGCCGAGATGCCGGCCGAGACGCTCGCGAACAGGTTCGCGCCGCTGCTGCCGACCGTGCGCACCGTGCTCGTCGAGCAGTTCTGCTCATGGTCTGCGTGCAGGATCAGCAAGAGATCGAGCGCGCGCGCCATCACGGGGTTCGGCTCGTACTTCTCGCACGGCGTCGCGAACATCATGTGCAGCAGGTTCGCGGAGTACGACAAGTCGTTCCGCGGATACATGAACGGCTGCCCGATGCTGTGCTTGTAGCTGTAGGCCGCGATCGTCGGCATCTTCGCAAGCAATCGGATCGCATCGATCCAGTTCTGCTGCGGCGTGTTGGCGCTGGCGTTTTGGTAGAAGGTCGACAGCGCGCCGACCGTCGCTGCGCACACGGCCATCGGATGGCCGGCCTTCGGGAAGCTGCTGAACAGCTGGCGCAGGTTCTCGTGCAGCATCGTGTGATGCGTCACGTCATGCGTGAACTGCTCCAGTTGCGCGCTCGTCGGCAGCTCCTGGTGCAGCAAGAGCCACATCACTTCGACGAAGTTGCTCTTCTGCGCGAGCTCTTCGATTGGGTAACCCGCGTAACGCAGGATGCCCAACTCTCCATCGAGGAAGGTGATCTTGCTCTGACACGCGCCCGTATTGCCGAGGCCCGGGTCATACGTGATCGCGCCGGTCTTGGCGCGGAGCTGACGGATATCGATCGCCACTTCGCCTTCGCTCCCGACCATCACGGGCAGGTCCATCTCCTGGTCCCCGAGGGTGAGCTTGGCGGTCTTCGGAACAGTCTGGTTGGTCATCGCTTCGGCTGCCGCAGAAGTCGTGGAAGGGGTCACAACTGGGGCGAGGAGACTAGAGGCTCGGGTGGTCATGTTCCGCTGGAAAATCAGGATGGTCCCAGCGATCCATCGACCGTCCGACGGGGCCTAGGCCAGAGCACCTTTCCCGACCCCCAGGATATCGGCGGACGGAAAGGGCGGCCCGGCGCAGCCCGCCCTCCCCCACGCCGCCGTGGCTTCCTCCAGGGGCGCGGCTCAGTGATCCGCGGGCTCGCCCAGCAGCGCGATCAGTTCGGCCTTCTTCTGCTCCATGAGCTGCTTGGTGTCAGCCTCGAGGCACATGCGCAAGAACGGCTCCGTGTTCGACGGGCGCACGTTGACCCACCAGTCGGGGAACGTGACGGTCACGCCGTCGAGGTAGTCGATCTTGCCCGTCGAGTACTTCTTCTCGACCGCCTTCATCAGCGCGTCCTTGTCCGCGACCTTGAAGTTGATCTCGCCGGTCGGGTGGTACTTGCGCAGCTCGTCAGCCGCCTTCTTGAGCGAGCGCTTCTCCTGGCTCAGTTGGTTGAGCACGAGGATCGCCGCGAGGACGCCGCAGTCGGTGTAGTAGTTCTCGGCGAAGTAGAAGTGGCCCGACAGCTCGCCGCCGCCGATGCAGTCCGTGCGCCGCATCGTCTCCTTCATGAACGAGTGGCCGACGCGCTCACGCACCGGACGACCGCCGAGCTTAACGATCTCCTCGGGCACGACCTTGCTGCTGCGCAGGTCATAGATGATCCCCTTGCCCGGGTGCCGCTGCAGCATGCCGCGCGCGAGCATCACCGTGATGAGGTCCGCGTGCACGGTGCGACCTTCTTCGTCGACGAACGCGCAACGATCCGCATCGCCATCGAACGCGAGGCCGAGCGGCGCCTTGTGCTTCTTCACCGCGGCGCGCAAGTCGTCGAGGTTCGACTCCTTGAGCGGATTGGCTTCGTGGTTCGGGAACGTGCCGTCGAGTTGCTCGTAGAGCGGCACGACCTTGAGGCCCGGGATCTTGCTGAAGATCGCCGGCGACTCGTTGGCGCCCATGCCGTTCGCGTAGTCGACGACGATCGTCATCGGCTCGATGCCCTTCGCGAAGTTCGCGATGTGCTGCACGAAGTCGTTCTTCACGTCGACGTGATCGCGCTTGCCCGCGTGCTGAGCCTTCGCGATCTCGGGACCGCGCACGAGCGCTTCGACATCCTTGATGCCCGTGTCGCCCGACATCGGCCGCGCGTCCTTACGGCACAGCTTGAAGCCGATGTATTGCTTTGGATTGTGCGACGCCGTGACGACGAGGCCGCCATCGCTCGGGATCTTGCCGATCGCGTAGTAGGCCATGGGCGTCGACGCGAGGCCGATGTCCACCACATCGCAACCCTGCGCGAGGATGCCTTCGATGATCGCGTCCTGGACCGACGGCGCCATCGTGCGCATGTCGCGCCCGACGACGAGTCGCTTGGCCTTCAGGAACACCACCAAGGCCTGTCCGATCTTGCGCGCGATGCGCTCGTCGATCTGGTCAGGGTAGGTGCCGCGAATGTCGTATGCCTTGAAGATGCTCACAGTGGATTCCGAGTCGGTATGGGGAGACGGCTTGATCGGTAAGAACGGGGGTTCCGCTTCAGCGAAGTGCGCGTTCGACGAATTCTTGGCAGGCGGATAGGCACGCGGCGACGCCGTCATCGCCGACGTCGCGGTGCGTGACGAAGCGAATGCGCGACGGGCCCGACTTGGCGCAGCGCACGGCGCGTGCGGCGAGGAACTGCACGAGTTCCTGCGCCTCGACGCCGCGAACGTCGGCCATCACGATGTTGGTGTCGACGACACTCGGATCGACGACGAGGCACGGCAACTTGGCGAGGCCGTGCGCGAGTTCCTTGGCGCGACGATGGTCTTCTGCGAGCAGCGCCGGCCCTTCCTTCAGCGCGATGAGCCCCGCCGCCGCGAGCACGCCGGACTGGCGCAGGCCGCCGCCAAACGCCTTGCGCGCGCGCTTGGCCTCCTTGCAGAACGCCGCGTCGCCGGCGAGCAGCGAGCCGACCGGCGCGCCGAGCCCCTTGCTGAGGCACAGCGTCACGGTGTCGCACGGCGCGGTGAGTTCTTTGAGGTCGCACTGCAGCGCCACCGCCGCGTTGCACAACCGCGCACCGTCGCAGTGCACCACCATGCGATGCTCCTGCGCCACGCATGCGAGTTGGCGCAATCGCTGCGGCGAGCCGACGCGGCCGCCCGCCATGTTGTGCGAGTTCTCCAACACCAAGAGCCGCGTGCGCGGAAAGTGCGGATCGTCGGCGCGAACGGCGGCCGAGACCTGCGACGGCGACAAGAACCCATCCGCCGCCGGCAGCGCGCGCACCTGCGTGCCCGAGAAGCGCGCGATCGCGCCGCCTTCGTAGTAGTAGACGTGGCTGCGATCCTCGCAGATCACTTCGTCGCCGGGACGACAGTGCACGTGGATCGCGACTTGGTTGGCCATCGTGCCCGACGGCAGGAACAGCGCCTGTTCCTTGCCCAGCATCTGCGCGCCGAGTTCCTCGAGTTCGCGCACCGTCGGGTCCTCGCCCCAGACGTCGTCGCCGACCTTCGCCTCGGCCATCGCGCGCCGCATTGCGGGCGTCGGCGCGGTCATCGTGTCGCTGCGGAAGTCGTGAACCAAAGCCATGTGCGCGGCAAGGATGCCTAGCGCGCAGGCGAAAGCAACGGCGCGGGGTGCGCAGCGCGACGTGGCGCGCGCCGCAGCTTTCGCGAACGCCCCTTCCTTCCGCACGGCAAGGCTGCGAACGTGCTGCGCCCGTGCCCGCCCTCGACCGCGAACTGCGCTGGCTCCGTGCCTTCGCGCTGCTGACGTATCCGTTCGTCTGCGTGCCGTTCTTGTTCCTGTTCTTCGAGGAGCACGGGCTCGACCTTCAGGGCTACGGGTCCGTCATCACGGTCTACTACGTCGCGATGTTCGTCTGCGACGTGCCGACCAGCGTGCTCGCGGATCGCATCGGCCAGCGCGCGATGCTGATCCTCGGGCCGCTCGTGCTGGCGTCAGGATTCGTCGTGATCTGGTCGTGGCGCACGCTGACCGGCTTCTGCGTCGGCGAAGCGCTGATGGGCCTCGGCCACTCGATCCTGTCGGGGCCGCCGTCGACGATGCTCTACGAGTTGCTGCGGCGACACGACGCGCAGCATCGCTACCTGCAAGAGGAGTCGCGCATCCACGCGCTGCGGCTCTACGGCACCGGCGGCTCGTTCTTGATCGGCGGCGCGATCGCCTGGGGCTTTGGCGATGCAGACGGCTACGCGCACGCAGCGACGCTGCTGCCGACCGCCGCATTGTGCGCTTGCGCGTCGCTGTGCGCGTGGCAGGTCTCGCCGATGGCGAAGGTGACGCAGCGCGATTGGGGCGGCTTCTTCCGGCAAGCGGTCGCCGACCTGTGGCTCGTCGAAGTGCGCTGGCTGCTCGTCTACTGGATCGTGTTGTTCGCGCTGCTGCGCTACCCGTTCCACAACTACCAAGTCGTGCTCGACCGCGAATCGGCGGCAGAGCCGCTGTTCGCGTCGCCGCTGTTCGTCGGCGCGCTCTACGCGGCGCTCAACCTCGCCGCCGCGCCGCTGAGTCGCATGGCGCCGCGCCTCGTGCAGAAGCTCGGCCGCCGCGCATTGTTCTGGGGCATGCCGTTGATGCTGTGCTTCAGCATGCTCGCCATGGCGTGGTCCGCGACCGCGGCCTTGGAGCAACCCGAGTCCGCGCGCGGCTTCGCGTGGCTCGGCATCGCGATGTTCTTCCTGCAGCAGATCCCGTTTGGCGTGCACTGGGGACTCGTGCAGGAGTTCGTAAACCACCGCATCCAGCCCGAGGCGCGTTCGACCGTTTGGTCTGTGCTGTCGCTCGGCGGACGACTCGTCTACTCGCCGATCAACATGGGCCTGTTCGCGGTGCAGCAAGCGAGCGGGCTCCCACTCGCGATGCTGCTGTGCGGCGGCGCGGGCGCTCTTCTGACTTCGATCGTGATGTGGATGCGGCCGCGCGGCTTGTTGCGCGGCCAGAAGGTCATCGGCCCAGGTCGATGAACACGCCGTTGTTCTGCACCGCGAGGTCGCGCAAGAACTCCTTCTGGAACTCGCCGATCGCGATCGTGTGGAACACGATGCGATACGCCTCGTTGTAGCGGCGCACTTCCTTGAGGATCTCGAGCGTGTCGATGATCTTGCCGACCGAAGGACGGCCGTCGGACAGGAAGTAGACGGTGTCGAGCTTGTTCTTGATCGAGACCTTGTCGCCGCCAGTGACCGGCCCCTTCGGCGGGTTCTCGGGATCGACGCCAAACGGATAGAGCACGGCCTTCAGCGTGTTGGTCTTGCCGCCGTCGAGGTCCGCGAGGCCGCCGAGGCCCGCTGCCGCGAGGTTCTGATCCTCGGTGCCGCCGATCGGCTTGAGCGCCTTCGCCCACGACTTCGCGGCCTCGCGATTGACGATGTTCGCGGGCACGAGCTTCGGCTTCCACGGCGTCAGGTCGCTCGCGAACTTCACGATGTTGAAGTTGGTGTTGTCCGTGAGCGAGTCGAGCGCGCTGAGCAACTGTTCGCGCACGATGGTGAACTTCTTGTCGTCGGCGTAGCCCTGGAACTTCTCGCGCTCGACGACGAGGTCATCCATCGAGCCCGACACGTCGATGATGAACAGCACATTCGTCGACGTCGTCGGGATGCCCGCGAAGGACGGCAAGCCCGCCTCCTTCTGGCCGTAGATCTCGTTGTACTTCTTGCGGCTCTCGGCCTTCTTCGCGAGTTCCTCGCGCGTCGGAATGCGCCATCCCTCGATCGCCATCAGCTTGGTCCACTGCTCTTGCCAGCGATCGGCGTCGAGCCCGAACTCCATGCCAGTGACCTTGAACAGCGCCTCCGCGCACTCGGTCTGCATGCGGCCCTTCTGCCGCAAGAGGTCGATCAACGGCTGCACCGCGGCTTGCGGACGCACGCTGCCGACCGCCGCGACCGCCGCGGCCTGCACTTGCCACTCGGCGTCTTGCAGCAACGGGATCAGCGCCGGACCGAGGTCGTCGAGCGCGAGCTTGCCGACCGTGTCGGCTGCGGCTGCGCGAACGAGCGGATCCGCGTCTTGCAGCAACTGCGGCAGGATCTTGGCGACGCCCTTGTCGCCAAACTCAGGGAGCGCGCGCACGGCCTCGTAGCGGATTTGCGCACTGGCCTTCGGGTCGCTTGCGGCCGCGATCACCGCGTCCTTCGCTGCGGCGAGCTTGGTCTGGCCAAACACGCGGATCAGCAGCGCCTTCTGCGCCGTGTCCTTGTTGTCGGCGAGGCCGTCGATCCACGGCTGAAACGACGCGGCTTCCTTGTAGCTCGACAGCACGTCGAGCGCGGTCTTCTGCACGACCGCCGACTTGTTGCCCGTGAGCTTCAACAGCTCATCGACGGCTGGAACGCACTCTTGGCCGCGCAGCGTCAACACCGCTTCGCGCTGCTCCGCGTCGGTCTTGAACTTCTTGAAGAACCGCTGGAACTCCTTCACCGCGGCCACGCGGTCGGGATCGGGCTCTTGCGCGAATGCGGTCGATGCCGCGATCAGCAGCGAAAGGGCGAACAGGGCGAGTCGTTGCAGCATGCCGAGGGGTCCTCGGCGCTAGAGGCTACCGAGAACTGCTGCAGCGCGCGCATCCGCGCATGCGCCGAAATCGTCTTTGGCGAGTTGTCGCTAACGAGTTGTCGCTGGCTGCGGCTCAGGGCCGACGCCACCACGACAACCGAACGTCGCGCTCCAGCGCGCGCGCGAGGAGCGGCAGGTCGCTCTGCGCCAACGCGACGTCGGCTTCGCGCGGCCGCGAGGTCGCGACGCGCGGCGTCAGCACAAACTCGAGGCCCGACTGGAAGTCGACTTCGATCGTCCACGCCATCGACATCGAGCCCGCCGACAGGCGCAGCGACTTGGCGAGGTTCTCGAGCTGCACGAACCCGCGTGAATCCATCGCCTGGAACCGCACGTTGGGCAACTTGCGGCGCGAACGGCATCCGCCTTGGCAATCCAAGACCATGACGCCGTCGAGCGAACTCAGCGCGCGTTGCACGCCATAGGCCGGAGCATCAATCCCTTCCTGCTGCGCTTCCCGCGCAAGTTCGATCGTCGCCACGGACGCGTGGCCGCCGCTCAGCGCGCCGCAAAGGTCGCACTCGAGCACGCTGTGGCCGCCGTAGCTCTTGGGCAGCACTGCTGTGTTGCCGCACTCGTTGCAGGGTTCCATTCGATCGTCAGGCTTTGAGGGCGAAGCAATAAACCGCCCACCCCGACCTTCGTAAAGCCCCCCTGCTGCGCGCGGATCGATCACCGCGCGCCAGTCGGAGCCTTCGACTGCGTCTGCTGCGTTTGCTTGGGTTGGGTCGTTTGCTTGCCACCAACGCGCTGCGATTCGAGTTGGCGCTCGGCGACGCCGCGCAGCCACTGCTCTTCATCGCCGACCGTGCCAAAGCGCACGCCTTCCGCGCCCTGCCGCTCCACCACCTGCTGCACCGCCGAGCGCGGCACGACAATGCGGTCCGAGTGCATCTGGATCACGTAGTGGTCGTCGCCGACCGACTGCAGGATCTCGCCGACGAGGCGGTTGTCGTTGCTGAGCTTCAAGAAGCCCTGCGTCGCGCGCTGAAGGTCCGCGTAGTCGCGGCTGTCGAGCGTCGTCACGCGCTTGATCTCCTCGCGCGCCAAGAACACTTCGCCTTGCTTGACCGACAGCGTGATCGCGTCCTGCGCGACCGCCTTAACGCTGCCGATGAAGAAGTTGCCGTTCTGCAGCTGCGCGAACGCCTTGCTGCCCGGCGTCACGCTGGCCCATTCGGCAGTCGCGCGCGTGCCGCCGTCGAACTCGCCGACCCACAGGCTCTCGCCAGCGGGCAGGTAGCGCGGCAGGTTGGCCGACGCGATCGGGTTCTCCGTCATCGGTTGCGGCGCAACCTCGGGTTGGGTGACGGGCGTTACTTCGGGCTGCGCCACCGGCGTCGGCTCGACCGGCGTCGGCTCGACGGCGACGGGCTGCGCAACGGGCATGTTCTGCTGGACCGGCGCCGGCTCCACGGCGGGCGCTGCGGGCTTGTCGACCTGGGCGACCTGCGGGATCGGCTTCGGCGTGCGCGGGTTCACGTTCGGACGCGCAACTTGCACGCGCTCGACGAGCTCGGGCTCGAGCGTGAGGCCAACCCACTCCGGGTGCACGACGACGACTGCGCCGCCGCCGACCAGGATCGCCGCCGCCGCGAGGCGCGCGGCAAAGCGAAGGATGCGGCCCGTCCGGCGCGGAGCCACGGCGACCATGACCGGCGCCGCGACTTCTTCGCCTTGCAGCTCCGAATCGAACTCGCCCTGCTCCTCGGTGGACGCGAACTCGTCCTGGGCGACTGCGTCGTCCTCGAACTCGATCGCTTGGTCTTCGGACTGCTCGGCGTCCGCCGCCTGCGTCTCGTCGACGTTGTCCTCGGCCTCGATTTCGAGGCCCTGCGCGGCGGCGTCGATCGGCTCCCAGCCTTCTTCGGCTTCGGGCTGTTCGGCCTCCGTGTTCTCTTCGCTCGGCTGCTCGGCGTCGCTGTCCTGCTGCTCGCCGAATGCCTGCCCGCCCTCTTGGCCCTCTGCCGGCTCGCCTTCGTCGAGCACAAAGACCTCGCCCGAGAGCAAGTCGTCGTCGCCTTGCGCAACTGCGTCGGCCGCTTCGTGGACGCTTTGTTCGTCTTCGAGGACCACGTCCTCGGTTTCGTGCGCGTCGTCCTCGAGGACGATCTCTTCGCCGTCGTTCGAGGCGTCGTTCGACTTGCCGTTCGGCGTCGAATCGATCAACTCGAGCTCTTGCTCGCTGTCGATGCCGAGTTCGTCATCGGCCTGCATGTAGCCGGGCTCGCCGGGAACCGCGACGCCCATCTCGTCCGGCGTCATGCCGCGACCAGGCCATTGCGAACGGCCCGTCGGATCGAACGGCGACTCGCCCTTCATCGGGTCCATCACGCCGCCGCTGGTTGAGAACAGCATGTCCTCAGCAGTCTCATCGGAGACAGGCGGCACGTTCTTCGTCGGCTGCTGCGGCGTAGAAGCCTGCGGGGCCGGAGTCTTCGACTTGTCGTCCTTCGGCTTTTGGGGCTTCTGCCAGCTCTGCGCGAACATCGGGTCGAAGCTGCGACCCGTTGCAGGGAGGCCATCGTGGTTGCTGTCCTGCGCGTTCTTGTCGAGGTTCGTGTCGTCGCCGTTCATGGCACTCTCCGTTGCAGCCGGGGGTTCCGCGGGCTTATCGGCACGAAGGCGCGCCGGAGGTGAACGGATCCGGCGACAAAAGCAGCGCGGGCGAGCAAGCGGCCCTGTGCGCGGTGGCATCGGCCCGCCCGCCCCACCAGGGATCCCGCGCCGAGAACGGGCGGCGATCCTGGGCTGTCGGACTCAGGCCCCTGGACCGGGCCGACTGCCGAGTTCGCTGCCGAGTTCCTTGCTCAAGGCCGATGACGCAAGCAGACGGCGCACGCCGCCGCGGAGCACCGTGAGCCCGAGCGCATCGACGTGCTCCAGCAGCGGGATCAGGTACTTGCGGCTGGTGTCGAGTTCGTCGCGCAACGCGGGAATGTCTAGCGCTTCGGCGTGCGCGAGGCAGTTGCGCCGAATCGCGTGCAGTGCGGCACGGAGCGCCTTGTGCGCATAGAAGTGCTCGCCGACGCGCGCGAGGCGGGCCTCGTCGCAACCGCGATCGAGCAAGCCGGTAAGTGCGTCGCCCGTTGCCCCCGTGTGCGCCTCGATCTCGGCCCGATCCGGCGGCCGGAATGGCTGTGATTCGCACAGCGCAACGATCGCGTCGAGCCGCTGCTGCTCGGCTTGGCCGAGCGGCCGAAGGCGATCGACGAACAGCATCTGGCCCTGGCTGCCCGCGCGCACGCGGCCCTGATCCTGCAGCGACTCGAATACGGCGTCGATCAACGGCTGCGGCAACGTCTTGGTCGCGCGCAACGCGCTGCGCTGGATCGACGCGGCCGCCGCGCGCTTTGCGAGCATGCGATCGACGGAGTCGAGGAGTTCGCGTTCGCCGGCGGCGAGGTCCTCGCGCCGGAACGCGCGCCGGCCGCGAGCGTGCACGTGCACATCCGCCATGCCGCGCAGCGTCTCTTCCGCCGTGGCTTCGTCCGATTCGAGTGCGCGCGCGAGGTCCTGGATCGGGCAGCCCGAAGGCCCCTTCTGGGCGAGCTCATGCGCAATGCGCGACTCGGGGCGATCGCCGGCTTCGCGCAGCGACGACAGCTCGGAGCCGAGGTCCTTGCGGCGATAGCGGCCGTGCTCCGCGACGACGCGCAGCACCGTTCCGCCGCCGATCGTCACGGCTGGAGTCTCAAGCCGCAGCAAGAAGCGATCGCCATGCGCGCAGCACATCGGCTCGTCGAGCAGCACGCGCACCGTCGTGCGACCGCCCGGCTCCAGTCGATCGCGATCGAGCAGCAGCACGTCGCCGCGCACTTCGACCGTGCCCGTGTGCACGCGAACGGGGCTGCGATGGCGCAGCGCCTTCGCGCGACCGAGCAACTGCAAGTCGAGGTCGACGGCGGAGCCCACGGGATACGAGCCAGGCGCGCACGCGACCATGCCGCGATGCAACCCGGCCTGGCGCGCGTCGGGCACCGAGAGCGCCGAGCTGTGGCCGGCGACCGCCTGCTCCACCTTGCCGCCATACGCGTGCAGTCCGCGGACGCGCAGCCGTTCGCCGCCGGGCAGGATCTCCACTTCGTCGCCGGGCGCGATGGCGCCCGCGAGCGGGATGCCGGTGATCACGGTGCCGATGCCGGGCAGCGTGAACACGCGCTGGATCGGCATGCGGAACGCGCCGCCCGCGGGCCGCGGGTCGAGGCCGCGCGCGAGGTCCTCGATGCGCAGTTTCAGCTCCTCGATGCCCTCGCCGGTGATGGAACTGACGCGGCACACTTCGGCTCCTTCGAGCACCGTGCCCTTCACCAGTTCCTCGACTTCGGCTTGCGCCATGTCGGCGAGCGCCGGATCGACCATGTCGATCTTGGTCATCACGATGAGCCCGCGGCGAACGCCGAGCACGTCGAGGATGTCCAGGTGCTCGATCGTCTGCGGCATCACGCCGTCATCCGCCGCGACGACGAGGAGCACGAGGTCGATGCCGGTGCAGCCGGCGACCATGTTGCGCACGAACCGTTCGTGGCCGGGCACGTCGACGACGCCGAGCCAGCGGCCGTCGCGCATCTTCCAGCGCGCGAAGCCGAGGTCGATCGTGAGGCCGCGCTCCTGCTCTTCCTTGAGCCGGTCCGGGTCGATGCCCGTCAGCGCGCGAACGAGCGACGACTTGCCGTGGTCGATGTGACCCGCGGTGCCGACGACGACCGGATGGATCGGCCGTGCCATGACGGGCTCAGCGCTGCAGGTAGAGGATGCGCTGGCAGGAGTCGCAGGCGACGACGGTGGCGCCGCCCATCAGCTTGGCGGTGTCGTTGGTCGTGACCTTGTTGTAGCAGCCCTGGCAGTGGCCGCGTTCGACCGCGCACACCGCGAGGTGGTCGCGCGTTGCGAACAGGCGGTCGTAGGTGCCGAGCAACTCCGGCGGGATGCCCTCGGCGACGAACTTGCGCTTCTCGACGACGCCCTTCACGCGCTCCTCGCACGCAACGCGCAGGCGCTGCGCCTCGGCGAGGAAGCCTTCGAACACCTTCCGCTCCTCGGCGGCAGCCTGCGCCGCGGCGGTTGCCTCGGCCTTCAGCGGGTCTGTCGTCTCGAGGATGCGCAGGCACTCGTCCTGAATGCGATCGCGTTCGCGCACGACGGATTCGATCTGGAACAGGGTCGCCTGATACTCGGCGTTGTTCTTCACCCCGTTCAGGCGCTCATTGAGCTTCTTGACCTCGTCGTCTGACTGCTTCACCGCCTTCTCGAGCGCGCGGTAGTCGAGTTCGGCCTTGGTCGCGCGGTCCTTCTTCTCCGCGGCAACCTTGTCGAGCTCATCGAGCTTCTTCTTCCGCTTGGCTTCCTCAGCGGGCAGCGAAGATGTGTCGCGCCGGAGCGAGACGATCTCCTGGTCCACGGTCTGCAGATCGAGCAGCTTCTTGACGTTCGGGTGCACCTGGGTCCGTCTAGGTCCGTAACCCCGGACCTTTGGGGTCGAGGAGCGTAGCCGTGACCGTCAGCACCTCAAGGACATTGTCCGAGGCGCGCCGAGGGATCGGCAGATGGGACAACCGATCCCGGTCGCCGTGAAGGGCACATGTGCGGCGCAGCGAACGGCTGCGCGCGCACGGCCGCGTCACATGTCGTTGATCGGCGAATCGAGGAAGCCGCCCAGGCGCCGCGCGCGCACCGGGTGCTGCAGCTTGCGGACGGCCTTCGCCTCGATCTGGCGGACGCGTTCGCGCGTGACGCGGAAGATGCGGCCGACTTCTTCGAGCGTGTAGGTGTAGCCGTCGCCGATGCCGTAGCGGAGCTTGATGATCTCGCGCTCGCGGAAGGTCAACGTGCTGAGCACGTTCTCGATCCGCTCGCGGAGCATCTCGCGGCTCGCGGCGCTGACCGGCGACTCGACGGACTCGTCTTCGATGAAGTCGCCGAAGTAGCTGTCATCCGACTCGCCGATCGGACGATCGAGGCTGATCGGGTGCTTGCTGATCTTCATCACGCGCTTGGCCTCGTCCACCGAGACCTGCGCTGCTTCTGCAACCTCTTCGATCGACGGCTCGCGGCCCTTCAGCTGGATGAGCTTCTTCGTCACGTTGCGAAGCTTGCTCATCGTCTCGATCATGTGGACCGGGATGCGGATCGTGCGCGCCTGATCCGCGATCGAGCGCGTGATCGCTTGGCGGATCCACCACGTCGCATAGGTCGAGAACTTGTAGCCGCGGCGGTACTCGTACTTCTCGACCGCCTTCATCAGGCCGGTGTTGCCTTCCTGGATCAGGTCGAGGAACGACAGGCCGCGGTTGCGGTACTTCTTCGCGATCGACACCACGAGACGCAGGTTGCCTGACGACAGCTTGCGCTTGGCATCCTCGTAGTTGGCGTAGGCCGTGCGCACGAACTGCAGGCGGCGCTCAAGGCGGTCGACGGTCTCAAGGCCGTCGATCTGCATCTCCACGAGGCGGCGGCGCGTGTCCTGCGCATCCGGGTTCTGGATCTGCGCGCCACGGTAGCGCTGCAGGCGCTGGCCGAGGCGATGCGCCTCTGCAACGCGGTTCTCGATCAGGTCGATCATCGGCCGAACCTTCTTGCCTTGCAGGTTCAGCTCTTCGATCAACGTCACGGCCTTGCGGCGGCGCGAGAAGATGCGCTTGTTGATGATCTGCTGCTCTTCCGCCGTGACCGTGCCTTCGATGAGCAGGCGGCAGTCCTTCTTCGCCGCCTCATAGATCAGGCGCAGCGTTGCGATGTTGCCGGGGAGACGGTCCGACAGGTCCGCCTTGCCGACTTCGGGGTCCTGCTGGTTGACCTTCAGCGTGCGGTCGAACGCGAGTTCGCCCTTGAGCACGTCTTCGAGGATCTCGATCGCTTCCTTGAGGCCGAAGCCTGAGCTCAGCACTTCCTTGCGGAACTGCTTGCGCGTCAGCTCGATCTTGCGCGCGAGCGAGATCTCCTCTTCGCGCGTGAGCAGCGGGATCTCGCCCATCTGGGTGAGATACATGCGCACCGGATCGTCGATCTTCTCGGTGATGTCGACCATCGGCGCCGCGAGCTCTGCCTCGCTGGGCTCCTGCAGGTCGAGTTCCGGCAGATCGACATCGTCGCCGCCATCCTCGTCTTCCTTGCGGGCGCCGCCCTTCTTGTCCTTGCCCTTCTGCTCTTCCTCGACGATCTCGAGGCCGGCCTCTTCGATCATCTGCATCGCAGCTTCGATGCGCTCAGGCGTCGATTCGCCGTCCGGCAGAACGGCGTTGAGTTGCGCGAGCGTGATCGAGCCGTTCTTGCGATGGGCTTTGATCAGCGCCTTGATCTTCTTGTCGAGCGTTTCCATGGAGTGCAGAGCGGGTCTGGCCGACGGGGCCAAGGCCTTTTGGGGGGCCTTCGTTTACGGGGGGAGGACGAATGGGGTAGCGAGAAATGAAGAATGCTGGGTTTGGGTCAGCCTCAGGGGCTGGGCAGCATCCGGCTTCGGTCTGGCGGCGGGTTCGTCCGGGGGATTGGGAAAGGTGTGACTAGGCGGTTCATTTCGCCGAGTTGCGCGGCGCAGTGCTGCGCATCTGGGCGACGAGTTCTTGGGTGAGCCGGTTGGCCGTATCGCGGTCGCCGGCGGCTAGCGCGGCCTGGAGCTGCTGGCGCAGCCCGCGGGCGGAATGGCGGGAGTTGGCGCGGTTGCGGTCCTTGTCCAGCATCGCGAAGAAGGCCGCCGGGTCCTTGATCTCGTCGGCGCGGGCGAGGCAGCGCGCGAACACGCTGCGCAGATCCTGGCTGGCTTTGCCGGAGTCGGACGAGATCTGAGTGAACACGTGGCGCGCCACGTCGGCGCGTGTCGTGCGGCCCTGCCCCATCGCGGCGCGGATCATCGTGAACAGCTGCACGACCTCAGGGGACTGCAGCGTCGATGGGTCGACCTGCTCGGTGAACTCGGGACGGTGCACCAGCACCGCCAACAGGTCGCGCTCGGCGGCGACGATGGGACGCGGAGCCGCGACCGCCCCATCGGGCAGTTGGCTCGGATCGATATCGCGCAAGTCGACGTCGCTCGGCTCCGGCGCAGGGCCGTCGTCCGAGGACGCCTCCGGCTTGTCGGTCCGCGCCGGGAACTTGCGCAGCATGCGAACGAGGCCTTCGGGCGGCATCGCCAGATGGCGCGCCATCTCCTGCAGCAAGCCGCGGCGGCGCAGGTCGTTCTCGACCAGCGACAGCAGCAGCGCGCATTCCTTGCCGACCTTCTCCAGCTCCGCAGGCTGCGAGAAGTCGAGCCGGCGGCGTGCGAGACGGAACCACGTCGCGAGCGCGTCATCGGCGCCATCGACGAGGTCGGCAAATCGCGCGCGGCGCTCGATCACGAGGTCTTCGTCCTCGCCTGGCCGCGCCACGACGTAGTCGGCGGGGTCCTTCGCGTCGGCCATCAGCGCGATCTTGACCGTGACCTGGCTGTTCACGAGTTCGCGCATCGCGCGCACCGCCGCCTGCTCACCGGCGCGGTCGCCGTCGAACAGCAGCACGACCCCTTCTTGGGCGTAGCGCTCCAGCTTCTTGCTGTGCTCGTGCGTGAACGCAGTGCCCAGCGCCGCGACCGCGCCGTGGAAGCCCGCGAGATGGCACGCGATCACGTCGGTGTAGCCCTCCATGACCACGATGCGACGGCTGCCCTTCTGCTTGGCCTGATGCAGGCCGTAGAGCACGCGCCGCTTGTTGAAGAACGGCGACTCCGGCGAGTTGATGTACTTGGGCGGATCAAACCCATCCGAGCGCGGCTTGGCCCCCGGGAGCACGCGACCGCCAAAGCCGACCGTGCGGCCGCGCTCGTCGTCGATCGGGAACATCACGCGACCCGCGAACGGCTCGCGGCCATTGCGCAGCAAGCCAGCCTGCTCCAACACCGACGGCGGCAATCGACGCGACTGCGCAAACTGGCGCAACGCGCCCTGACGATCGGGGCAGTAGCCGATGCCCCACGCTTCGATCGCCGGAGCCAGCGAGCGCGACTCCAAGTACTCGCGCGCGGCGCGGCCGTCGTCGGAGAACAGCATCTGCTGCATCCACGTGCGGACCTCGCCGAGGATCTGGTAGGGATCCGGGCCGCGCTGCGATTGCTCGCCGCGCGAGAACACGCCTTCGAGCGACACCTGCGCGCGATCGGCGAGCATCTCCATCGACTCGCGGAACGTGAGCCCCTCGCGCTCCATCACGAACGAAAACACGTCGCCCGACTTGCCGCAGCCAAAGCAGTGGTAGTGCTGGCTGTCGGCGTAGACCGTGAACGACGGCGACTTCTCTGCGTGGAACGGGCAGAGCGCGACGAACAGCCTTCCCCTGGGCTTCAGCGGCAGGTAGCTCTCGATCAGGGCGACCAGATCAATGGCCTCCTTGATGCGGAGCTTGGCTTCGTCGAATCGATCCATCGGCTTTGGTGGGAAAGACCGGTGGCGTCGCGCTTGGAATTTGTGCCAAGCGGTGCGCCTCCGGACAAAGGTATCCCAATCCGAGACACCTAGTCTCGAATCGGTACACGTTCCTAGTGCCCGCTGCGCGCGCCCTGTGGGCCATCCGCGGGCAAAACCGCGCTGGCCACGACCGGACCGATGGATGATTTGCGCCGGGGTGCCCGACGCAGCAGGAAGCGGGCAGTGTGCCCAGATTTGGCCGCGTCTGTCAAGGCGCGCCATCGCGTCGAGCGCAAGTCGCTAGGCGCGATCGGCAGCACGACGCGGTGCCATGGGACCTTGCGAGGACGCCTGCGACGACAAAAAGGCAAAGCCCCAATCGGTCGCGCGCTAGCCCTGCAGCGTGAGGCGCAGCAACCCCACCAACTCCGTCGGCGACAGCGTCTCCGCGCGCCGTTGCAGCGTCTCGGCGTCGACCTGGGGCATCGGACGGGACACCGCCGCCGCGGCCTCGGCGAGCGTCGTTCGCAGCGACTTGCGGCGCTTGCCAAACAGGGCGCGCACGAACACCTGCAACTGCCTGCGGTCATGCTGGGTCCAGCCGGCGGCATCCGCGCGCAATCGCAACCGGCAGATCGCGGACGCGACCTTGGGTCGCGGACGGAACACCTCAGAGCCGACGGTCCGAAGCCGTTCGACGTCATAGAACGACTGCAGCAGCGCCGACAGCCCGCCGTAGTCGTCGTGCCCCACCTTCGCGCCGAGCCGGTCGCCGAGTTCTTTCTGCACGAGCACGACGATGCGATCTGGCAACCGCTCGGCGCACGCGAGTTCGGCGAGCAACGGACCAGACGCGGCATACGGCAAGTTGCCAACGACGAGGAACGCGCCGCCCGCTGGCTGATGCTCGCGCAACGCAGCGCGGACCGAATCCGGCAAGCTGCCGCCGGGACCGCCGAGCGCGTCCGCGAGCACGAGATGGATGTTGGCGTAGGCGCCGAGATCCTCGCCAGCCACGCGGAACAACCGCTCGTCGATCTCGACGCCGACCACCGCGGCGGCGCGCAGCGCGAGTTCGCGCGTGAGGAAGCCGAGGCCAACGCCCACTTCGAGCACGAGATCCTTCGCAGTGCACTCCGCTGCATCTGCGATCACGCGATGCAGAGTCGGGTCGAGCAGGAAGTTCTGGCCGAACACGCTGCTTGGCTTGAAGCCGAGTGCATCGAGGCGAGCGCGGTAGCCCGAGAACCCATCGCGACCGCCGTCCGTCATCGCAACTCCTTCAACCAGCGCGCGCGGGCTTGCGCGGAAATGCGCGCATTCGGCAGAGCCGCGCGCAGCGCGTCCGCGTGCCCTTGCTTGCCGCAAAAGCGAGCGAGCAATTCAGCATCGATCCCAGCCAGCGCCAACACATCGTCGCCGAGTCCTTCGAGGATCTCGCGCGGGGTCGCAGCGAGCCGAATGCCGATTCGATCGCCGGAGTCGGACGGCGCGCGCAGTTCGCGCGTTTCCGCCATCGCCGAAGCGAAGTCCGAACCCACCGCTTCGCGCGGCGCCGCGTCGCCAGCGGCCTCGACCACGAACAGCGGCGGATACACGCCAGGCGCAGCGGACCACATGGCGAGGCCCGGAGTCGCCGCAACCTGCGCGCGCGCGAACGCGGCAGCCGGCAGCGGATCGCGCTCGGACCCAAACCACGAGACCGGCACAGTCTCGGTCCACTCCGCGACATTCCCGATCAGGTCATAGGGCCCCGACTGCGGACGGCCCGACTCGAACGTCCCGACCGGCAACGGCGAGAACGCGCCGAGGTCGCTCGTGTTCGCGCGCGAAGGGTCTTGGCGCGAGCCCCACGGAAAGACATCGCGGCCATCCGTCGTGCAGACAAACGACCATTCGTCGGCACGCATGAGTCGGCAGCGACGCCATGCAGCGAATGCGCGCGCCATGCGCAAGTCGACGCCCGCCATCGGCAGGTCCTCTTGCTCGTCGCGCAATCGCGGCATCGGGGCACCAGATGCGATGCCTTCCTTCGACGACGCGAATCCAGCGAAGTCGGCGCGAGTCGCCTCGAAGCGATCGAGGAAGAACGGACCGCCCGCAGATTCCGCGCGCATGTAGAGCACGAAGTCGCGCAGGGATCCGAGCGAACCCGTTCGCGGCAAGGGCGTCGGCGCATCGCCGGGATCGCAGGATGCGGCGACGCATGCGCACAAAACGACGAAGGCGCGGAGCACGGCGATCGCCATCTGCTTCCGCGCCCTCACGCGCGCCTCACTTGTCGAGCATCAGGATCTCGACGCGGCGATTCTGCTGACGCGCGTCTTCGCCCGTGCCTTGCGCCGCAGGGCGGTATTCGCCGTAGCCAGCGACGCCGACCTTGTCCGCGGGCAAGCCGTTCTTGATCAGGAAGTCCGCGACTGCAATCGCGCGCTCCGCCGACAGACGCAGGTTGGTGCCCCACTTGCTCTGGGTGATCTTCTGGTCGTCGGTGTGACCGTCGACGCGGATCTTCTTGCCCTCGGCCTTCAGCGTGCTGATCAGCTGCGCGAGCGTCTTCTGGCCCTGGTCGCTGATCTCGATGCGACCCGGCGCGAACAACACGCCACCGAGCACGCGGAATGCGACGCCTTCGCTGGTGCGGATCACATCGACGCCGTCGATGCCGCTGCCCGAGCCGCCCTGATACTGCTTGATCAGCTTGTCGAGCTTGTCTTGCTGCTCGCGGATCCAGTCCGCGTCTGCAGCTTGCTTGCCTAGGCGCGCGATCTCCGCGCGCAGCTTTTCATTCTCCAGGCTGATCGCCTGTTGCGTCGCCGTCAGCGACGCGATCTCCGCCTTGAGCGCATCGTTCGAGCTCAGCGCGCGGCGGTGGTCTTCGGGGCTGACACAGGCAGCCAATGCGGACAGCGCTGCGAGCAAAAGCGTGCTTCTCATCTTCGACATGGTCCCCTCCGGGGCCGTGAATCCGTTTGCCGCTGCACAGCCGACCGGTGGCCATGAGCGCGGCGCGGACACTAGCAACGGCGCGCAGCGAAAGCCACAGCAACGGGCGAGCGATGTGTGCTCGATGTGCGCGCGACGGGCTCGCCAGAAACGAACGCGCGCGGCACTGAGACCGCGCGCATCGCATGAGTTCGCTGTTGCAAGCCTGCTCGCCGCGCTTGCTCCAACCGAGGGAGAAGCGAACGCGGCGCAGGCCGAACGCGGCTCACTTCTCGGCGAACATCGACGTGAAGCCGTTGCCAGCCGGATCCGAGTCCTGCGAGTTCGAGTAGTTGATCAGGAAGCCCCAGAACATCAGCAGGCAGGCGACGATCGCGACTGCGGTGACCCAGGCAGGCTCCTTCTCACCAGCGCCAGCGGCGGCCATCGCCGGAGCGCGGGTCGCAGCCGGGCGCGCGGCGCGCTTCTGCGCCTTCGGCGACTCCTCCGCCTCCGAGTCGTCGATGAGCGTGTCCTCGTTGGACAACTGCTCGGTCACCATGCCGGTGTCATCCTCGAGCGTGCTCGTCAGGTCGCCATCGTCCTGCGACTTGCTGGCCAGCGTCTCGATGTCTTCGCGACGGAACTTCATCGAGTCAGGACCATCGCGGAAGGCGCGAATCTCGCCCTCGGAGACGAGCTTGCGCAGCTCCTCACTCTTGAGCTTGAGGTCGCGCAGGGCCTTCTCGAAGGAGATGAAATCGTCTTTCTCGGACACGGCAGGGATCCTTGTTTCGGAGGGGTCTTCGGAGGGGACGTGTTGTCCAACCCAGGGCTGGGAGGACACGAGAGTGGGCGGAATCCTAGCAATCGACCGGTCGAGGTCGAGTGCTACTTATCGCCGCCAGATGCAGGAACTTCGCTGGCCGAGCCGCTGCCCTCGAGCCCCGTCGTCACGTCGGGGTCGCGCGAGCCGCGCTTCTCGAACACCGTCCGCAGCTTGCGGTAGTCGTATTCACTGCGGTCGTTGTAGCCCTCGAGCATGAGGTCGAGGTCCATCTTGCGCGCGCCGACCAACACGATGCGGCGCATGTCCGGGCCGCCGCCGCGCGCTTCGTAGACCGCCAACTGGCGGTTCACGGTGTCGATCACGTAGAGCACCGAGGTGCCGACGCCGTAGCTACCGGTGACCGCGAGGAAGCCGTTGGCGCTCGAAGCCTGCCCCGAGTCCTCGGGATAGACGACCGGAGCGGCGGCCGCTGGCCGGGTCGGCTGTGGCTGAACCGGCGGCGGGTTGGACGGACCGCGGCCCTGGGCGTGGAGCACGTTGCCGGCAAACGTCGGCGCCGCCCCATCGAACGAGTTCGACGCAGCCTGCGACTGCCCGAGTTGGAGCCACTGCCCCAACAGGAAGCTGCCGCTCATCATCAAGCCGACCAACACGGTGCTCTGCCACTGCTTCATGCAAGACCTCGATGCGCAGCGATGCCGCGCGGGCGGCAAAGTGTGCCCCGCCATCGCGCGCGCCTCAAGGGCCGCCGCGTTTGCGCGACTCGCCATGGCGCGATCGGAACCGCGCGTCAGTTGCCCGTTCCCGCGCGCGGCAGCGTGATCACGACGGTGAACCCGCGACCCTTTTGGCTATCGACCGTCATCGTGCCGCCGTGGTTTCGCACGATCGAATAGCTGATGAACATGCCAAGCCCGCTCGCGTCAGGCCGTTCCTTCTTGGTGAAGAAGGGATCCATCACGCGCGGCAGGTCCTCGGGGTCGACTCCAGGCCCGTCATCCGCGACTTCGAGCCGCAGCATGTCGCCCGCGTCCTGAGCGGTCACCGTGATCGCGCCGCCGCGGCCCGCCTGCTCGAACGCATCGAGGCTGTTGAGGAACAGGTTGAGCACGACCTGCTGGATCTCGTGCGCATCGCCAAACGCGAGTGGCGCCGCGTCGAGGCCCACGACGCGCAACTGCACCGAGTCGCGCTGCATTCGATGCTCGCACAGCGCGCGCGCGCCTTCGACGCATGCCTTGAGCGCGAACGGCCGCGCCGCCGCCGACTTGGGCGAGAAGTCGAGCACCTTGCGCGCGGTGCGCGCGACGCGCGCAAGGCCATCTTGCAGCAACTGCAGATACGTGCGCTGGCGATCCGTCAACGACGCGTCGGCAAGCAAGCGCGCGACCGCGTTCTGCATGCCGCCGATCGGGTTGTTGATCTCGTGCGCGATGCCGGCCGCGAGCGTGCCAACCGTCGCAAGGCGCGAACTCTGGACCAGCGCGCGTTCGGACCGCTTGGCCTCCTCCACTGCAGTGCGCACCGCGGCTTCGAGGTTGCCCGTGTTGTCCTGCACCTGCTGCGCCATCGCGTTGAACGAATCCACCAACGCGCGCAGCTCTGGCGCATACGCGAGGTCCGGCAACCGCGCCGCGTAGTCGCCGCCGCCGACTCGCGCGGCCGCGGCGCCGACGCGCTGCAACGGGCGGCCGATCGTGCGCAACACCACTGGATACAGCACGACGCCGAACAGCAGCGAACTGCCGAGCGCCGTCAGCAATAAGAAGCTCCACGGCAGCGACGGGGCTTCGATGTCGAGCTTCGGCACGAACCACAGGTAGCCGGCGACGCGATCTTTGGCGCGCACCGCAGTGCAGAAGCCGCCCGCCACTTGCACGAGCCCGCCTTGCACGCGCGCCTCCTCCATGCCGAGCAACACGTCGCGCATCGGGAACAGATCGGGGTCGCGCCGCGACGCGCCACGCGGATTGAGGTAGACGAGGCCGGTAAGCGGAGGGCGTCCGCTCGTCACGATCACATCGTCGAAGTACTCGCGAAGGATCGGGCTCTGCACCAACTCGAGGACCTGCGTCTCGTCGTCGAGTCGCTCCGCCGAGTAGACCTCAAGCAAGTATGGGACAAGCGCCGCGGCCAAGCTCTCGCTCTGCTGCCGCCGCACCCATTCGCGCTGCGTCGCGAACGAAGCCGTCTGCACCGCGCCGACCACCAACAGGTTCAGCAGCAGCACGACCGCGAGGATGCGGACGGCCAGCGACACGAGGTCAGCGCCCTCGGTTGAGCGACTGCATCATCGTGAGCAGCGGCGTGAACAGCGCGAACACGATGAAGCCGACGACGACGGCCATGATGACGAGCAGGATCGGCTCGATGACCTTGAAGGTCGTCTCAACCGTGCGATCGACTTCGATCTCGTAGCGATCGGCGATCTTGACCAGCATGCGGTCGAGTTCGCCCGTCTGCTCACCGACGTCGACCATGTTGACGACGATGTCGTCGAACATGCGGCTCTCGCCCATCGGCACCGCGATGCCCGAGCCCTCGCGGATCGAATCGTGCACGCTTGAGACCGCCTTCTGCATGTGCACGTTGGTCGAGGACGCATGCAGGATGTCGAGTGCTTCCAGGTGTGGTACGCCGCTCTGGATCAACGTGCCGAACGTGCGCGCAAAGCGCGCGACGAGGTTCTTGTGCACCAGCGTCCCGAACAGCGGCATGCGCAGCGCAACCGTGTGCATCACGCGCCGGTAGCCCATCACCTTGCTCATCAGCAACGAGTGCACGAACCACAGCAGCACGAGCGAGAGCAAATAGACCCACCAGAACACCTCGAGGTGTTCGCCGATGCCGATGACGACTCGCGTCGCCCACGGGAAGCTCGCGACGCCGCCGCCGATCGACGAGAACACGCTCTTGAAGCGCGGGATCACGAATGCAAACACGAACAGCAGCACCGCGGTCGCGATGAACAGGATCATCGCTGGATACGCGAGCGCTCCCTTCACGCGCGCTTTGATCGACTCGCTCTTCTCCAAAAAGCCCGCGAGTCGGTTGAGGATCTCCTCTTGCACGCCGCCGGCCTCGCCCGCGCGCACCATGTTGGTGTAGAGCGCGTCGAACGTGCCGTCGAACTTGGCCATCGCCTCGGACAACGGCGTGCCCGCTTCGACGTCATCGACGAGGCTCTTGCAGATGCGCTTCATCGGGCCTTGCGGCAGTTGGCCCTCAAGGATGCGCAAGCTGCGCGTCACCGGAATGCCTGCGTTGAGCAGCACCGCGAGCTGGTTGGTGAACTCCGCGAGCGCGCGCGCGCCGACGCGCGAACGCATCGGCAGCGAAAGGCCGCGGCCTTCGCCATCCGCGACGGCGACCGCGGACGTGGCCTTTGGAACAGGGACCTTGCGCTGCAGCTTCTTGGGCATCGGCGGACGTTCGTCTCAGCGAGGGGGCGCGCGGCGGTGTGCCGCATCGCCGCATCGTTGCGCGTTGCGCCTTCGAGAGCAACCGTGCGGAACCGGGACCCTGCGACCGAACGCGCGATCAGCGCACGCCTTGCAGCCACAAGAACACGTCGAAGCCGAGGCCCATGCGGAGCCAGGCGAGCAGCAGCGCCAGGGCCGCGGCAATCAGCACGACGAATGGCCACCGCGGCGCTCCCAGGCGGCGCGCGCGCGGCTCCTCGCCAGCCAACGACGATTCTTCGCGCGCGAGTTCCTGTTCCACCGCCGGCCCCATGCCCGCGTCCCCCACGATGTCGACGAGGACGACCGTCGCGTTGTCCGCGCCACCGGCTTGCAACGACAATGCGACGAGCCGGTCCGCGGCGCGGCGTGGATCGCGCACGAGCATGGCGTTGCCGAGGTCGGCCTCGGACACGAAGCCCCAGATCCCGTCGCTGCACAACAGCAAGCGATCGCCAGACGCGAGATCGATGGTCGTCACATCCGGCTGCTGGTCGGGAGCCGAGCCGCCGATGCAGCGAAGGAGCCGGTTGCGGTCCTCCTTCGACGCGTGGTCCACCGTCAGTTGGCGCAACACGGATGCGCGCAGCAAGTAGGCGCGGCTGTCGCCAACATGACCGATGACGGCGCGGTTGCCGTCGATCACCGCAGCGCACAACGTCGTCGCCATCTCGGCTAGGCTCGGCACCAACAACGCCTGCTCGGCAACGCGTTCGCTCGCGGCTGTGAACCCACGCCGAACGATCTCTTCCAGCGCGAGATCGCTCGCAGACAGCGCCGCAGAAGCAAGGCCGCGCAATCCGCTGCGACTCGCCTCCGCTCCACCCGCAGCGCCGCCGAGTCCGTCGGCCACGGCTGCCAGTAGCGAGAACGGCTTGCCGCTCGGCGGCGCAACCAACAAGTAGTCGTCTTCGTTGGTCGCGCGCACGCGGCCCGTGTGCGTGGCCACGCCGACTTCAAACTGCGGAGGGATCCTCACGGCGCATCTCCGCTGCCAAACGTCGCCGACGCGACGCTTCCAGCAACCGTTGCGACCAACACCTGCACGCGCATGCGTTCTGGATCGACGCCTTCGGGCAACGCCGACTCGTAGAGATAGCGATCGCCTTGCCGTCGCATGCTCGCAACGAGGCGCTGCTCGAATGCAGCCGCAGCTTCGTCGGACAAGCCCGCATGCGCGCGAATGCGCACGGCGCTCAGGGCTTCGCGAGAATCGACCGCGACCACGCCATCGCGCGGCAGCGACAATGCAGCCACGGCGACTGCGCGCAGTCGCTGACGAAGCGGCTCGCTCTTCAGTTCGCGCGCGAGCGACAACAACAAGCGTCGTTGCGTGTAGTCACGCACTGCGCGTGTCACGCGGCCCTCGTCATTGGGCACCCAGAACGGCGGCACGAGAATCGAGCTCACCAGCCCAAGCGCGCTGCCGCGTTCCATCAACGACAGATCGATCGGACCTGCCGACGAGATCGTGTCCGCGAGCACGCCGCCTGTTTCGAGATCGCGCAAGGTCACGCGCAACGTGACGCCGGACTCGAACGTGTGGTCCGGGATGAACACGCCGATGCCGAGCAGGAGCCAAGTCAACATCGTCACCGGCCAGCGCCCATTCACGCCCTGCGCATCGATCGCGTTGTCTTGCAACCCTTCGACGACGAGCAACATGTCGAAGCCGCGATCGCGCGCCTGTTGCAAGAAGTCGAGCAACGCAGGCTCGGCGCGTCGCGACGCCAACAGTTCGCGCACGCGCGCTCGATGCGCATCGTCGTCGCCGACGATCCTGCGGAACACCGCGCCTTCTTGCAGCGCGCCGATTACTTCGGACACCGCAATCGGCTCCGTGTCCGAAGGCAACTCCGCCGCGCCATCCGCGGAGTTCTCGGCTGCAAACGTGCCAGCGCCGTTTGCCTCGGTCGGCTGCAGCCACGCGCCGCCAGTGACCAGCACGGCGTAGTCGAGCGGCGGACGAGCGGCGAGGCCACGCAGTTCGGAAGATGGCGATTGGCACGCGCCAACGCACAGCAGCAACAACGCGACAACGATGCGCATCGCAGCCCAGAGCAGGCGCGAGCGGCGCGGCGAGATTCTCGCGGTGCGTTGCATGCGACCCATCGTGCGCGCGCTTCCAGCAATGCGCCAGCCGCCATCGCTGCTCGTGCGCTTCATCGGTTGCGCACCCGTTGCACGAACACCGATCCGCCTGCGAGGCGGAATCCGGTGACCAAGAGTCGAGGGTCCGATCGGCCCGGCAGCAGGTCGCGGCCGTCGCGACGCATTTGCTCCGCACGCAGCACGCCAGGCACCGACGCGGGCAACGATCCGGTTGCGAGTTCGAGCCGTCGCCCATCGGCGTCGAGCGCGCCAACGCGATCGCCGACGGCGAGTCCGCGCACGACGCCGAACGTCGACAAGCGCGCGCGCAATTCCGGCAGCAAGCGCGATTCTTGGTCGGCTGGCGCAGGCCGCGCGCCCGAGAGTTCGAGCGCGCGCTGCACATGAAGCTCGCGATCGGAGATCCACTCGCGCACGAGCGTCTCGCTGCCTGCGTCCGGCCCATGCGGGAGGTCGAGCACCCATTCGCGCACGCCAAAGTCGAGCCCGCGCACATCGCCGCCGACGGCAGCCGCCACGCGATCGCCGAGCGCATCGAGCGCCGCGGCGTCGACGCCCCTGCCAGACGCAGAGGCTGCAGTGAGCCGCGCCCATTCCGATGCGGACACGCTTCCGCCGCGGGCCGCAGCTCCGTGGCGCGCAGTGGACACTGGCCCCAGCCCAAACGCCGCGAGTTCGAGTTCGCACCCGAGAGGCAAGCGGAACAGCGCCGCATCGCCAGCCAACGCATGGCCCCAGATGCGCGTCGCGGCATACGCCTGGAAGAAGTCGACGCCCGCGACCGCGGCGTTGGGATCCTCCTCCACCGCGAGCAAGAACGCAGCCTCCGAGTCGCCGTAGCCATGCGGCAACATCCCGCGTCGCGTCGCGCGCGCGCGACCCAGCGGATCGTCGCGATGCACGACAAGCTCGATGGGCGCGCCATCTGCAGCGGCCATCAACGCTGCGTATTGGCCGAGCGTGACTTCGCGGTCCTGCACGAACCAGTCCGCCATGCCGCGCACCGACACCGAGAATCGTTGGCGATACAAGCCGCGGTTCTGTTCATCGGCAGCGCATGGATCCGGCCACTCGCCGCCATCTGGCGCCAACACCGGCAACAGGGTCACGTCCGACAATGCAGTCGCGACGTCGCCGCGCGCCAACTCCGACAACTTGACTGCCGCCAGCGTGGATCGCGCGGACCGCAGTCGAAACTCGATCGCATGCGCGCCAGCGGGCGAACGGAACTGCGCAGTCATCGTCGCGGAGCGGCCCTGCGAGTAGTCAGCGTGCGCGAGATCGAACATGCCTGCGGCACGGCTCCACTGCGCAAACGGCAGCACGAACGCGATTTCGCTGCCGGAACCATCGGCGCGAACCGACGCAGCCTGGAACTCGACGCCCTGCAGCGACAACTGCAGCAGCGACATCTCGCCAGCCAAGAACGGGATCGCGGATCGCACGAGCAAACGAACCGGTTGGCCGTGCTCCACCGCGAACTCATCGCCCGACGGCCGTGGCGGGGTTGGGTCGTCGACGAAGTCCGCGAACTCGACGAGCCTGCGCACAGCCGCATCGCCACCTGTTCGCGCGTCGGTGGCATCCGTTGCGAGCGGCCGCCCAAGCACGTCGCGCAGTTCGAGTCGCAACACGTTGCGCCCGCGCAGCAATGGCAAGCGCGGCAGCAGCGAGCCTGCGTCGCCGCTGCCTTCGACCAAGGGCATCGGAACAAGCGCATCGGGCGATGGCCCATGCCACAACGCGCCGCGAACGAATCGCGACAGGCCTCCATCGATCGCGACGCCAGCGCCGGCAAGCAGCGTCCCGCCGTCCACGCGCAGCAGGTTGGCGCGCAACAACTCGGGCAAGAACCGACTTTGGACCGCCGGCATGCGGAGTTGCAGCGCATCGGGCAGCGCATGCAGCGGCAGCGCATGCACAACCGCGCCAAGCGCGCGACCGCCGCGTTCCTCGAGTTCCAACGACAGCTCGTATCGCCCCGGCTCGAGCGGCGGCAATTGCACGCGCCATCGCGGCGGCTCCGCGCGCAACTCGACCGCGATGTCCGATGGCGAACCGCTTGCTCGCAGCGACGCGGACACGGGCAAGAAGCTCGCGCCGCACGTGAACGCGACGGAGCCGCCGCGCGCGCCGCATGCGAGTTCCTTGTCGAGCGCGACGACGCCGCCATCGGCCGCGGCGACGAACACGACATCCAATCGACGACTGCGGAACGACAGAGGCAGCGTCTGTTCGGTTCGATTGCCCGCGGCATCAATCACGACGAACGCGAACAAGCCAGGCGCAAACGGCTCGCCATCTTGTGCCGCAAGCAGGTCGAGCTCATGCCACGAGCCGGCTTTCGATCGCAATGGCCCTGAGCCTCGCAATCGGCCTGCATCGTCGCGCACTTCGACCTTCAAGTCTGGCTCATCGAACGACAGGCGCGCGCGAATCACTGCCTTGGATTCGAGATACGGAATCGACGACTCGCCGTCGGGTCCGCCAATCGCCTCGATCGAGGGCGCGCCAAAGTCGCACGACGCGAACTCGATCGGTTGCGACGTTCCTCGATTGCCCGCGCGATCGACGGCCACCACCGTGAAGGTCCCGCGGCCGCGTTCGCGCGACGCGGGCAGCAACGATCGGAACACGCTCGCGAGCAGCAGATCTCCTCCCATCTCCGGCAGCGCCGTCAGCGGAAGATCCACCTCGTGCGCGGTGCCGTCCGCAAATGCGCACACCGCCTGCAACGATGCGATGCCCGATGCATCGCGCACGGACAGTTGCGCGCGAGTCGATGCAGTGAGGCGAACGCCGTCGGCTCCGTTCGGCGCGATGCTGGCTTGCACAACCGGCGGAGTCGCGTCGACACACAGTCGCGCGCTACCGAGAAGCGCCGTGCCCGGCACGACGAGGGCGCAATCGACGGGGCCATCGGCGCATGCAAGCTCAAGGCGAACGAGCGCGTCGCGCCACTCTGGTTGCTCCTGCGTCAGCACGAGCACGCCCTCGGCGGCGACCTTCGGCTGGAGCCGCGTTCTCCATTGGAGCGTGTTGCCCTTCGTGACCTCGAGTTCGAGGCGACCCGGCGCGAACCCGCCAAAGAGTGCACGCACATTGAGCAGCGACTGCGGCTTCAAATAGCGCACGGGTTCCTCGCTGGATGGAACGCCTTCGCGCAACACGAGCGCACTGCCGACCACGCGCAGGAACGGCGGAGTCGCGCGCGCGAACGCGAAGATCAGGAACGCGGCCGCAACGGCAGCGACTGCGATGCTCGCTCGCGGCAGCCACTTCCTTCCGCCCCCTCGAATCGCTTCGAGTTCGAGCAGAGCCGCCTCTGCGTTCCTCGGACGCGAGTTGGGATCGCGCGACAGACAGCGCGAAACCAACGATTGCAGCGCGCGGGGCACTCCCTTCTGCGACGGCAACTCGTCGACTTCCCCTGCGACCGTGCGCCGAGCCGCCGCACGCGGATCGCGCTCTGACACCGGCAGTCGTCCCGTCAGCAGCAAGAACGCGATCACGCCGAGGCTGTAGAGGTCCGCGCGCGCGTCCACTTCGCCGCCCGCGAGTTGCTCCGGCGCCGAGAACACGGGATTGGCAAACGTCGCGTCGCCGCCTTCATCGCTCTTGCCACCGACCGGGAAGCGCGCGGTCTGCGCGATGCCGAAGTCGAGCACCTTCACGAACGGCGCACCGGCGCGCCATGCGACCAGCACGTTGCGCGACGACAAGTCGCGATGCACGAGCCCAGTCGCGTGGATCGCAACGAGCGCGCGCGCGACCTGCGCCAGGATGTCAACCGCGATCGATGGCGCCACGCCGCCGCGGCGAACGAGCGCATCGACCGGCTCGCCATCCGCGAGCTCCATCGCGAGGTAGACCGTGCCGTCTTCGGCCTCGCCGACGTCGAGCACGCGCGCGCAGTGTTCGTGCACGACGCGCCCAGCCTTGCGCGCCTCGGCGAGCAGCGAACGACGGAACTCCGCGCGCGACGACCAGCGCGGATGGAGCAGCTTCACGGCCACCGGAGCCAGCGACACCGCATGGCTCGCGCGGAACACGGTGCCCATGCCGCCTTTGCCGAGCACGCCCTTCAGCACGAACTTGCCGCCGACCACCGAACCCACCATCGGGTTGCCCGCATCGACTTCGCCGCGGCGGCTCGGGAAGTGCACCGAGGACAGCGGCAGCAGTGGCGCCGCGCAGTGCGGGCAGCGATCGGCGTCCGTTGCAGAGACGCCTTCGCAGCTGAGGCAGATCTTGGATGCCTGTGGGTCCACGGCGGTCACGAGCCGCCATGGCGCGACTTCACGTCACGACCCCTGGCGAGGCTGCAACCAGCTTCGCCAACGACGCTCGAAGCGCAAATCCCCCGACACAAGACCTGCGAGCCCGGGGAACTCCTGCAGCACGGACTTCAGCACTGTGGCCTTGGTGGCGACCGGAACGCGCGGCCATTTGGAGCCGACCGGGTGGTCGTAGCCAAACACGACCGGCGCGCCGTCCACCCGTTGCAGGCGAATGCGAACCTCGGGGTATTCGGGAGCCTTGGCCCAACGCAGCGCGAGGTTGTTGGCGTCGATCTCAAGGAGGCGAGGGCATCCCGGAACGAGCGGCGCGAGTTCGTCGCGCCATTCGACCGCGATCGCAGCTGCCGCGATCACGCGATCGTCGGGCGCCTTCTCGCCGGTGCGACCTTGCATCGTTTGCGCGCCGCCTTCGCGCCGAAGCACGACATCGGGCAAGCCGACATCTTCGACCCAAGGCAACGCGATGCCATTCTTGTCGCAAAGGCACAGCGGCTTGCCAGTCTCGTCGCGCACCGCGATCACGGGACGGCGAAGACCGAACGCGACCTTGAACTTGTCGGGGAACACGCGCTCCATGCGCGTCTCTTCCACCCACGGCACAGTCGCGAGGCCAGCCATGAGTTCGCGCGCTGCCGAGTCATCGAGGATCGTCGACTCGCCGCGCAGCCACACTTGCAGGTCGCGCGTGACGGCGATCAGCAGCGGACCTTGCAGCCAATCGGGACGCGCGAGCAACTCGACGCGATCGCGATCGACGAGCGGGCTGTGCTTGGAAGCGCCAGCGACTCGCGTCTCAAGCACATGCAACGCGCGCGGACCGAAGAACCACGCAACGACCAAGAACGTGCCATAGACCGCGACGCGCGCGATCCACGCGCTGCGCGCGGGACGCGATGGCTCTTGCATGTGTGCGCTGTCGAGGCCGTTGTCCACGAACGCTGCTGCCCCTCTGGGTGATGACGTCGAAACGAACCGACGCCGTTACGCGACGAAGTTGCTGCCGAAGTTGCGAGTCGAGTGCGCGGTGCGCGCGCAAACCCAAGCGATGCCCGAGTCCGCGCGGCACAAGCTGCGAGGCGTTGACGATGCAAGCCTCACAGCCAATCGAACGCGCGCGATCAGTTGAGGCGCGCGACCGTCGGCTTCTGCTCCGCGATCTTGCGGGCGTTCAGGCCGCCGGTGACCGAGTCGCAGTCCTCGACGAAGATCTCCAGCACGTCGAGGACCTGCTCGACGACGTTGCGATCCATCGTGATCTCACGGCCGCCCTTGGCCGACTCCAGTTCGGTCTCCAGGAGGCGCGACAGCACCTTCACCTGGGACAGACGACGGCTCACGTACTTGCCGATGTTGATCTCGCTCTTGCCTTCCATGGTTTCGATCTCTTCTGCGGGTGGGTTGTGCCGCGCAAGCGCGACAGAGTTGTATGACCGGTTGCGAAACGCGCCCCGCGACCAAGCGGAGCGCGGCGGAAGATAACGACGAGAGGGGCCTGCGCCAGCGCAGAGCCGCGGGATTCTCGCTCTGGGACGGCGCGCCGCATTGCGAGCGCGAAGGCGAGGAGCCCTTCGCGACACGCGGTGCGAACCGGTCCGACCACCCCACGACTTCGTCGGATGTCGCACAAGGCGGTTCCTATTGCGGCGGCCTTTTGCCAGCATGTCGCCCTGTGTCCGGCAAGCAGTTCAAGGGCTACACGCTCAACGCCTTCCAGGTGAGCGCCGCCGAAGCGATCGAGGCCGGCAAGAACGTGCTTCTGTCCGCGCCCACCGGCTCGGGCAAGACGCTGGTTGCCGAGTATGCGATCGAGCAGGCCGTCAAGAAGGGCCGCCGCGCGATCTACACGAGCCCGATCAAGGCGTTGTCCAACCAGAAGTTCCGCGACTTCAAGCAGGATGGCCTCGACGTAGGCCTGATGACTGGCGACCTCACGCTCAACGCCGACGCGCCGCTCGTCATCATGACGACCGAGATCTTCCGCAACGCGGTGTTTGAGGATCCGCAGCGCTTTGCCGACACGGACTTCGCGATCTTCGACGAGATCCACTTCCTCGACGACCCGGAGCGCGGCACGGTCTGGGAAGAGTCGCTGATCTTCGCGCCCGACCACGTCCGCTTCGTCTGCCTGTCGGCGACGATCGACAACCTCGACGAGTTCGGCCGCTGGATCCAAGAGACGCGACCGCAGGACCTCGCCGTCATCGAGCACGACAAGCGCCCCGTGCCGCTGTCGCACCGCCTCTACCACCAAGACGCCGGCGTGTTCCAACTCGCGCAGCGCAAGAAGGCAGTGCAGTTCCATGAGCGCGCGCTGCTCCGCGACAAGCGCCATGGCGGCCGCGAAGGACGCCGCGAACGCGAGCGTTCGCAATGGGGCGACAAGCGCGAGCGCAAGCAAGGACGCAACCTGTCGATCGGCCCGCGCCCCTACATGCTGCTGCTGGACGAACTGCAGCACCGCCAACTGTTGCCGATCCTCTACTTCTGCTTCTCGCGCAAGGAGTGCGAGATCAAGGCAGAGCGCAACATGAACCGCCGCTTGCTCGATCGCCGCGAGCGCGCGCAGATCGAAGCGATGTTCTACGAAGTGTGCGAGCGCTTCGAGTTGACGCCCGAAGGCGATGCCGCGCTGCTCGGCATCCTCGGCCGCGCGATGCAGGGCACCGGCTACCACCACGCAGGCATGCTGCCGATCCACAAGGAGATCGTGGAGCGCCTGTTCACGTCGGGCTTGCTGAAGCTGCTGTTCACGACAGAAACCTTCGCGCTCGGCATCAACATGCCCGCGCGCACCGTGGTGTTCGACTTGCTCCGCAAGTTCGACGGCGTGCAGATGGACTACATGCGCGCGCGCGACTACATGCAGATGGCAGGTCGCGCGGGCCGCCAAGGCCTCGACGAGAGCGGGCTCGTGGTCTCGATCCTCGAAGACGAAGACCTCTACGAAGCGCCGTTGTCGCGCTACCACGGCAGCAAGGTCGAGCCGATCACGTCGAAGTTCAACCTGTCGTATTCGACGATCCTCAACCTGTATGCCCACATGGGCGGCAAGGTGCTCGACGCATACGACAAGAGCTTCGCTGCGTTCCAAGCGGCGAAGGGCTCGGCAGCAGCGCGCGAGAAAAAGCGCCAAGCTGCGCGCGCAGCGCTGTTGAGCCGCATCCACATCCTTCGCGAAGCGGGCTACCTTGGCGACGATGGACTGCTGCCGCGCGGCAAGCTCGCACAGAAGATCAACGGCTACGAGATCCAGGCCACCGAGATCCTGTTCCGCGGCGCGCTCGAGGGCATGGACATCCACCAGCTCGCGGTCACGTTCGCGGCGCTGATCCATCAGGAACGGCGCAGCGCCGAACTGCGCGGCTACCGGCGCGAACTCGGCCCGTTGATGGCGCGCGTCAACGACGCGGTGCAGAGCTTCTGCTCCATCGAGACGCTGCACGGCGTGCGCAACCCGATCAAACTGCCCGACTGGGGCATCGGCCCCGCGGTCGATGCGTGGAGCCGCGGCTGCTCCGTCGAAGAACTCGAGCACCTTGCGCACAGCGACGCGGGCGATGTCGTTCGCACGCTGCGCATGGCGATCCAAATGATGCGGCAACTGCGCGTCGTCGTCGGCAAGGGCGAAGTGCTCGGCGCGCGCCTCGAAGAAGCGATCGTCGCGATCAATCGCGACGTGGTCGACGCGAAGCGGCAGTTCGAACTCGGCTAGCCCGCCGCTACCTTCCGAATCATGGCTAGGCGTTACTTCGTCGATTCCTTGCCGCAGCAAGGCGGCGCCATCCTCGTCGGAGAGGTCGCCCACCACTTGGCCACGGTGTTGCGCATGCGTCAGGGCGACGAAGTCGTGCTCTGCGACGGCAAAGGCAACGAATGCACCGCGACCGTCGAACGCAGCGGCGGCGGCAAGGTCGCGATCCGCTCCAGCGAGCCTCGCAGCGTGCAGCAGGACTCGTTCCGCCTGCATGTCGCGTTCGCGCCGCCGAAGTGGACGCGCGCCGATTGGCTCTTTGAGCACGGCACCGAGGCCGGCGTCTCGGTGTTCTGGCCGCTGTGGACCGAACGCACGCGACCCCAAGGCGGCCGCCGCGATCGCTGGGAGAAGCTCGTGCGCGCCGCCGCCGGACAATGCGATCGCGCGTGGCTGCCCGAAGTGCGCGAGGTCACGGAGTTCGCGGACTTCCTCGCGTCGCCGGACTTGCCGACGCTGAAGTTGCTCGCCGATGGCGAAGGCAAGCCGTGCCCTTCGGCCGTGCCCGGCAATGCGGCAGTGCTGCTCGTCGGGCCCGAAGGCGGCTTCACCGATGCGGAACGCGCGCAGGCCATCGCGAGCGGTTTCCAGCCGATCGGCCTCGGCCCGCATGTGCTGCGCACCGAGACTGCCGCGCTCGTCGGCGCTGGCGCGCTGTTGCTCGCCACGATGCGCAACGCGACCGGCGCGAGCTAGACGATCGGCAAGAACGACTCCTCGGCGAAGCTGAAGCAGCGGTCATCGCCGACCACGACGTGGTCGAGCAGTTCGATCCCGAGCAGTTGCCCCGCGCGACGCAGGCGCTCGGTCACTGCGCGGTCCTCGGGACTCGGCGTCGGATCGCCGCTCGGATGGTTATGCGCCACGACGATCGCGGACGCGCCTTCGCGCACCGCGGGCGAGAACACTTCGCGCGGATGCACGAGAGCGGAGTCCGCGCTGCCTTGGCTCACGACGCGCATCGACAAGATGCGCCGCCGCGCGTCGAGCAACAGCGCGAAGAACGTCTCGCGTCGCGCGCCGCGCACCGACTCGCGCACCACCGTCGCAACGTCGCGGCCGGATCGCACCGCCGATCCAGGGCGCATGCGCACCTCCGCGAGCCGTCGTGCGATGCCAAATGCAGCTCCAAGCGCCGCCGCGCGCGCGGGCCCAATCCCCTTCTCCGCGCCGATCTCACGCACCGAAGCCTCAGCGAGCGGCGCGAGTCCGCCGTAGCTCTGCAGCAGCCGATGCGCCATCTGCTCCGCGCACTCGCCGCGTTGGCCGGTGCGCAGCACGAGTGCTAGGCACTCGGCATCGGACAGCCGCATCTCGCCGAGCTGCACGATGCGCTCGCGAGGGCCGTAGCGGCCGAGGTCTACCGGGTCGGTTGAGAGGATTGCGTTCGCCATGACCGAGTAGTGCGAGAACTCGCCGCTCGGTTACGCGACGCCAAGAAATCTCAATCGGCGCGATGCACCGTGAGCTGCGGGAACGGAATCGAGAAGCCATGCCGCGTCGCGGCATCGACGAGTGCGGCGCCGATCCCGCGACGCAGCGTGCCGTAGTGCTGCGCTGCCTCGCCGGAGAACCGGACGATGGCGACGTAGTCGAGCGACGAGGCTGCGGCCGTCTGGAACTCCACGCCGATCGAAGTCGCGAATGTGCCGCCGGGGATCGAAGGCAATGCCGCAGCAAGCGCAGTTCGCAGCCGTTCGGGAACGTCGGTCGTCGCGTCCTTCTGGTGGCGGTAGTCGACGCCGAACGGCACGTAGAGCACGAACCCGCGCGAGAGGTTGGCGGGCTGCTGTGCCAAGTAGTCGACCGTTCGATAGTGCCGCGGCACGCCGTCGATGCGCACGACCACCTGCTCCGGCGTCGCAGTCTCGACGAGTCCGTAGGTCCCGTTGGGAAACAACGCCCAATCCCCCGCCGGGGTCGCAAACCACGGCTCGTCTGGCGACGAGCGGCGCGACGTCTTGCCGACGAGATCGCGCAGCGGCACTCGCAAGACGGCGCCCTGCAACTCCGGGTTGGCGAGTCGGCAGTAGAGCCGCAGCGCTTCGACGCGGAACGGCAGACCTTCGATCACGACGCGCTCGCCTTCGCGCACGGAGCCCGCGTTGAACAGGAGCCGCAACTGCTCCAACAACGACGGCAGCGAGCGCGACATCGCCCAGCCAAGGCCGAGCAAGAACACGATGACGAGCGCTAGCAACTCGAAGTCGCCGCGCAGGTAGAACACGAGCACGACCGCGAAGCCTGCGCCGAGCGCTGCGACCGCTTGGAATGCGACCTCGAACAGCCGCAGCGGCATCTTGCGCGAGCTCTTGGTCAGGGCGCGCGCAAGCAAGCGATGCAGCGTGCGCAACAGCACGACGACCAGCGCGGCGCTGCCGAGCGCGAGCAACAGGCTGACGCCGCGGTGGCGCACGAAGTTGGCGACCGCGTTCTGCACTGTCTCCGCGACCGGAGCGCGTGATCGCTCCAGCGCGTCGAGTTGCGCGGCGAGCACCAGCGTCTCCTCGCGCAGTCCATCCGCGAACTTGCGCCAGGACTTCAGCGACGACTCCAGTTCCAACCGCACCGCATCCGCAGCGCCGCGCGCCGTCTGTTCGCGCAGCGTGTCTTCGAGCCCGTTCACGACGCGCTCTGCGTCGCCGAGTTGCTGCAACGCCTGCTCGCGTTGACCTTGCAGCTCTTGGATCTGGCGCGGCGCCTCTGTGGCCTCGGACAGCGCGCGCACCAACGGCTTCAAGAGCCGCGTGACTTCGCTCTGCAATTCGTAGTTCGAGACCTTTGGCGAACGGACTTGCGCGACGTCGAGCCCGCTCGCCAACGCCGCAAAGCGATCGTGCAGTTGCTCGTCGGCTTCGCGCAGCGCTTCGATGCGCGCTGCATCGCGCGCAGGCTGCGCCAGCGCGTCGCTCAGCTTCGCGTCGTTGTCGCGGATCTGCTGCGCGAGCGCTTCGAGCGCTTGCTGCCGCTGAACCGCCGACGATCCGTCGTCTTGAGCTTGGACTGCCGCGATCGCGAGGATCGCAGCCAACACGATGCGGAACATGCCGCCGATGCGCATCCGTGGAGCCTAACGGCAGCGCGCCGCAGCTTCGCCACCATGACGAGCGCTTGCCTCGGCTCGC
>JACCDO010336316.1_pt1 | contig 38180 bp, 45 predicted proteins | sample 7446101 | NCBI WGS metagenome assembly JACCDO01 (sample SAMN15323440, study PRJNA562643) | freshwater metagenome | isolation source: river surface water | place: USA:Blue River Watershed | collected 2017-08-16 | reverse complement strand
TTGTACCCAGAACCCAAAATCTCATTCTTTGCGGCAACATTGGACATCTGTCTGAACATCAGGGTTTCAAAACAGTGGAACTGGTAAATAAACTATCCGCGGGTTTCAAAAACGTATACTGGATTCCTGGATATGCGGAGATTCATACGCAATGCGGTCGCCCTATTGATATGCAATGTGTAACGGACTTTTGCACTACATTTACGCGAGCCCATGTTTTGTGCAATGATGTGCACCCGCTTGGTCCGAAAACACTTGTAGCGTCTCTTGGCCAAACTGCAGAGGACCTGGAATTTATGCACGAAAACTGTAATGCATCAGATTCTGTTTTACTAACACCAACCAGTGTTGTTAGTAAAAAAGCACGATGGATAATTTCGGGTCAGCCCAATGGGGCAAATGTAAATCTGAATTTCACACATAGAAATCAGAGCCATCAAATTATTACAAATTCCGCCACGGACAAGGGATTTCATCCAAACATTGTATTTGAATTGAACTAAAACAATTCATCGGCTGCATTGTATGCCCGTGGAATCCAACGCACTCCGGTCCATTCCGTTTTTTCAGCCAGTTTATAAATTTCCGCGCGCCAATGTCGTGCATAGTCACGTCGTAGCACCGTATCGCGCTGCATTAAGTGATGTATGATTCCAAGGCAGTCATTTTCCACAATCATTGCTTTTTCATTGTTTTCAAGTCCAAATGTAATACCGGCATAAATAGCAATCCATTCGGCTTCCGTGCTATTTTCCACCGCATACACAGGCTTGGTAAACTGAGCAGATTTTGTAAGACACGCAGAACGATATTTAACTGCAATGGCAGCATCACGACGTGATTTGAAACTGCCGTCCACTTGAATATGTGAATAAATTGCTGGTTTTACAAGAGCCTGTCCACCTACCCAAATAGGGGGCATATGCACAAAAGGTTTTATTTTCATTATTTTATTATATTGCAGTACCTTTACATAAGAATAATCGGAAAAAATTGAATAATATTTTTTGCGATTTATGTTTTGTGCCCACCGGCATTTCCTCCCTTCCTTCCAAGCCTTTCCAACCCCTTCCTACTTTCCTTACAATGTCTTCCATCATTGATTCCGTTCCTGTTATTGCCGATATTGCGGCCCATGCCGCCGAGAAGGTCGCGCCTGAGGCATCTAAGACGCCTTCCCCTATGCTGCTGAATGCCTATGACGCCGCTATCTTCCGTAAGAAGCAGGCGGTCTACGTCAGCGAGAAGTACGACGGCTGGCGTGTGTACTACCGCGCCGGCACGTTCTACACGCGCGCTGGCAACATCCTGGTTGTTTCCCCTGAGTTGGCAGCAGCCGTGGATGCCGCCAGCGCTTCCCACGGCGGCCTGGACTTTGACGGCGAGCTCTGGATGGGCTATGGCCGCACCAGCAGCGACGTCAACGGCGTGGATGCGTCCGCGCGTCTGATGTTCTTTGATGCGCCCAATGCCGCGCATTCCTACGCCGAGCGCGCTGCAATCCTGGCTCGCGTGGACTTTGCCCACGAGCGCATCAGCGTTGTTGAGCAGACTGTGTGTGCAAACGAGGCCGAGATGACGGCCGTGTACGATGCAGTGCTTGCGCGCGGCGGCGAGGGTGTTGTGCTCCGCCTGGCCGACCAGGTCTATGAGCACGGGGTGCGTGCGCGCCACTTTATGAAGAAGAAGCCCGTGGAGTCCTGCGAGGCCATTGTGCGCGCCCACCACACTACGGCCGGCGCGGGCACTAAGGAGGTTGCTGGCTACGTGTCCTCGCTCATTGTGGAGTCGCTGGATGCACGCAAGGCGGTCTTCAAGGTGTCTGTGAAGACCACCGCGGCGCCTGCAGTCGGCTCTATTGTGACGGTCAACTACTGCCAGGAGACGTCCACGGGTCTTCCCAAGTTCCCTGTGCTTGTGGGCGTGCGCGCTGCCGCGGATATGCCTGCCGACGTTGCAGTGGCCGTTGAGGCCGTTGAGGCCGAGCCTGCTGCGCCTGTGGTGGCCGTGGAGCCTGCGGCACCCAAGGTCAAGACCGTAAAGGTGCCCCGTGTGAAGAAGAACTCTGCGGCCGTCAAGCGCATGTCAGGGTATTCTGAGGGCGAGGTGGAAGTGATGAAGTCCTACTGGCTCTGCCAGGGCGTGCTGAACGCCGACGAGATCACTGCGCCTGTGGACCTCAAGCCTGGCTACCACTACTTCCTTAACAACGGCAAGGGCAGCCACTACAAGGTCACGCGTGCCCGCGCCGGCGATGTGTACTACTGCAGCTGCGACGCCTGGAAGTGGCAGGCCCTGCCCGCCTGCTTCCGCACGTGCAAGCACTGCATTGCCGTGGCCAATTTCCGCCCTGAAGTGCCCGCCGCCGTGCGCGCCGCCTCTGAGCAGCGCAAGGCCGAGCGCAAGGCTCTGCGCGCTGCTAAGAAGGCCGCCGCACTTGCCGCTGCTCCTGTCAATATGCCTTAAACACATGAAAAACATAATTAAGCTTTGAAATAATAAAAATACAAAAAGTTTTTGTATTTATATGACTTATTTTTACTCAACCCATAATACTGCAGCCCTTTGATTTACAATCTGGCAATGCCATGATACACGCCACCAAATCGTCTACAGACGCGTGCGCTGCACAATACGGATAGTTTGCAAGTGGTTTGTAACGCGTAAGCCATTCGCCGAATGTGTCAGCATCGCCATGTCGTGCGATTGAATTATACACGTTCATTAATACATTGCATAAATCCGCATTTTGTATTTCTGGTCGCATAGGACCCATTTTCTCAAAATCAATCATACGTATTTTTTCACCATCATACACAAGGTTGTCTAAATGCAAATCAAAATGCATATACGATTTATTGAATTCAACCAGGTGTGATATAAACACCTTTAATGCACGTAGTACGGCTGTAAGATGTTTGGGCTGTTTGAACCACCATTGTAAACTTTTGCCACCATTGCGATAAATGACTTGGTGTGTATAGATTTTGCGTTGCCCCAAACGTTCTTCGTTATTTTCATACACATTGTTATAGTCATTTTTATTACGTAAGAAGTTTGCATTTGTTTGTGCACCCGCAAGTGTACAAGAATGCAGTGGCACAATTGTATAATCGCCCGCAGGGTCCAATGCACGCACAGCGGCGGCATTTGCCAACTCGGATTCAACTTTATGACCTGGCACCGCCTTTGACACAAACGTGGTTCCAGCAAATTGTGTATGAGAATTGTCGTCGCATTGTAATACGGGAGTATACACAATGCCACTTACTCCGCGACCAAGGCGTTTGCCTCCTTGGCGACGACGAGTCGCTGCCAAGGCACGGTGCGCCACCTTACGGCGCGTCGCCTGACGGCGCAAATATGTGCGGCGTGTACGCATTTAAATTATCCTGTGTTTAAAACGCTGGCATACCAACACTTAGTTCTGCTACGGATTCCGTTGCGGCTTTGGCCGTGGAACCTGCAGCAGATGTAAGAGTTTCCATAACTTCCTTTACTTCTAATGCACCACTCACTTGTTCCAGTAGTGCACTAGGGTCACCACCAGCACCATAAATCCATGCATATCCACCCAATCCAGAAACTAATAGGCCGCTAACAAACCAGCGAAATAGTACGGGGGTATCCGGGAGTTTTTTCTCTTTAAAAGAACTCCAGCCAGCCGCACCAAATAGCGAAAGTAGTCCTCCAATGATTGTCATTATTAACAGCGCGATGGTTTGCATTGTTTCTAAGCGCTCCCCAGAAAAGCAACCGCAACGTTTGCCGCACAATCAAGCCTACGCCAACTCCTCAAAATCACCCGTGGAACCAAGTGGTGCCTCTACTTCAATTTCATTTGATGGTATTTCATTAACAACGGGTTTGGGTGCGGCAACAGAAGGTTCAAGTTCTTCAATATCATCCATACTAATTGCTTCTGATGCATTGCTGATTGAAATGGGAGGAGCAGGACCATTGTCGTCGTCGCTACCACCAACATCCATACCCCACGTGCTTGCCGGTTTATCTTCCACACTTACCTTTTCAACATACCGTATTTCACTGATTCCTTGTGTGGTTTCATCATATACAGTGTCATAGGGTGTAAAATGCACGGTCGGTTCGGTATCAATTACAAGCGAAGGCGCGGCGGTAGCAGCCGGCGATTCCGTGGATTTTTCAAGGTGTACTTTTTCTTCTGGGACGCTTGCAACAACCGAATGTTCCGATTGTGTGGCTTCTACGGGTCCAGGTGGTGTATCTAGTTTTTCAATGACAGTTGCTGCAACCACGGGTTTGGATTCTGTTTCAGCAGGTACTGAATCAAATGAGACTTCAGGGGGTTCAACGGATTTTTCAGGCAATCCTTCCAATAATGCCTTTACGACCGGATGGTCTTTTTGTGTTGGCCGAATTAGTTTTGATTCTTCTGCTACAATCTTAGATTCTTCAGGTTCAACACTCGTAGATTCAATTGCGGCGTCAATGTCCTCTTCCAATTCTTCAAGTTCCTCATCACTGCTACTTTCCACAGGCTCAATTGCCGGCTTCTTCTTGCTACCGCCTGATTTTTTGACCGGTTTCACAATTTCTTCAATATCTTCCTCTTCATCATTATCGGCTTCCAAGTAATCACGCAATATGTTTTTCACAGGCAGCAAAGAACGTACGGCTCCACTCAATGCCTCCGTACACATTGCTTCAGCCTGCAATATGTTTTTCTGTTTTTCAATAGGTGTTAATTCATCTGCAAATAAAAAGGGTGCCTTCCAAAACGCGCGTGCACACTCTGTAAATACGCGATGCAAAAAGTGGTCCAATTTAGGTAACGTGATTTGCAGTTTCTTCTGTTTGGAATTTACGCGAATTGCAGTTAACATTTTTGTATGCGCAATAAATACCGCCGTCATCAATTCTTCCACATAATCGCAGCGGCAATTATCCAACAACGCAGAAATATTGGTTTCAATCACATCCTGATTCCACTTGGGCACAGTCGCACAAAATTCCTGAAATGCCGCCATTGTACGACGACCTTGTGTTGCCAACAATGCGTTGTGCTCTTTGCGAAAAAATTCCACAAGAGGCGGTACAATCCAAGTACTCAATTGCTTTAAGTACTCGTTGCGAGCCTCTGAAAACAATGAGACAGATTCCATTTGCTTGGTCCGCGATTGAATCTACAAAAGTTAACCGCGTGCAAGGATGCCGATGCAATCAAAAAACAATGCGCGCGGGCTAGTGCCGCCAAGCCGGGACCACGCAGCACACGTGTTTGCAACCGTATGATTTTTAGGCCATCCAATGCGAAGCACGTCGCGCAAATCAAGACCGGCCAAACGACAATCCGATTCTGTATCTATTGCCCATTTGACCCAGTTTGCGATTGGTGAGCCACTGGGAGGCCGTTTTGCTAATATTTTTTCTACGGCTGTATATGAATCTGAATTTGATAAATTGTTGTGCCATATGGACAATGCATTCAAAACTGCAGAACGTACATTACCGTGTGTAAAATGCACTGTTTTTTCAAGAATCTCGCGGTCAACTTTAAAGTTTGTGCGTCGCAACAATTCATATGCAATTTCTGTATTTTCGGGCTGATTTACGGAAACAATAGATGAACGACTCAAAATAGGTTCTGAGATTGCACCGGCATCGCGACATTCAAATGCAATACGTGTTGACGCCGATGTTGTCTCCAACATACGACGTAAAAACGCCTGTGTGTCGGCAGTGAGTGCATCGGCGCGTTCAAATACAATCCAACGTAGTTTTCCGTCATTTTGCTTGGAACCGCGTGCAAAAATACGAATGCTATCACGCACATCACGCAATCCAGAATTTGCTGTACAATCAATCACCAACTGCGGAAATCCGGTAAGTGCTAAACGAAAAAAAAGCGATTTGCCACATCCTGGAGGACCAACAAGAACTGTATGTGATGCAGTGTTTTCTTGAATCATATTATATAACGATTTCCAGGCATCTGTATTTCCCACAATGTCCTCAATCCGCTTGGGATGGTGCGGATCATATGCTTCTGTATCCAACATAACTAAATGTATAGTAATGTGATACGTTTAGGTCAGTGTAAAAATCATACATTTTTATTGTATCTGGAAGATTTGGTATTTGGTGTTTCATAAAAGGATTGGAACCACAAAAGCAAATTTCTAAACCATAGGGCAGGGCTGGAAGTTTTTGTATGGCGTTGTTGAAACATACGAATCCTCGTAATCCATACGGAAGTTGGGGCAAATCCGCAATAAGATTATGACCACAATCCAAAAATTGTAAAGTTTGTGGAAGCGATTCGGGCAACGTTATAATTTTGTTTTGCTTACAAATCAACACACCAAGATTTGATGGCAAAACATCGGGCAAAAAAGTAAGATAATTTTCCATACAATTTAAATGAACTAAGGTGCTTGGAAGATTTGGTAAATATTGCAGCCGATTATGTGTACAATCAAGATAATTTAATGTAGGAGGCAATCCCGGCAACGGACGCAGTTTATTGTAAGAAACAATTAGTTTTGTCAGCGTTTTTGGAAGAGTTGGTAGTTCGCGCAATTTGTTATGCGATAAATCACATTCTATGATTTTTTTTGGTAGACCTTCAATTGTGGATATTATATTGTATCTACAATCAAATACAATTATATCATTTGGCAACTTTGTGGGCAATGATTGAAGATAATTGTGTGAACAGTTAAAATAGGAAAGATTCGGCGGAAGCAAATCGGGCAGATTTCGTATTTCATTATGTGCAATATCCAAATGTCGTAGACTCATTGGGAGATTTTTTGGAATGTATTGCAAACGATTAAACTTGCATACAAGTATAAACAAACTTTGCGGATAAAATCCTTTTGGAAGATGAGTGAGTTTATTGTCGGAAATATGAAGTTCAAACAAATTTTGAGGAAGTATGTTTGATACTTCCGTGATTTTATTATGGCTACAATTCAAATATATAAGGCTATCGGGCAAGTTTTCTAAACGCACCATTTCATTTTCAATACACGTAAGTTTTCGCAGGTTGGAAGGCAGTTTTGTGATTTCGTATATTTGATTATATGAACAATCTAGTTCCTGAAGATCGTCAGGCAGATTTTCAAGTTTCGTTATGCAGTTGTTTGCTATGTTAAGCCGCCTAACATTATGTGGCAAATGTGGTATATATTTTAATTCTGAATGTGACAAGTCAAGGGTTTCATATGGATTGTCCCGCAATGCCCATGCATTGATTCGTATTTCTGCATCGGATAATTGTATTGCTCGCCTCCAAATAGTTTTTAACCGTTTTATCATTTGTTTATTCAAAACAAATTATAAAATGATGTATACGTGCGTTTAAAACCAGTACCCTCCTTTTTGTGTGTTTGCACTATTATTATTTTCTTTGTTTTTATTGGTATTCGTATTGTTTGCCTTGTTTGCACTACTGTTGTTTGCATTGGCATTGTTGGCATTGGCATTATTTGCCTTGGCATTATTAGCATTAGCATTGTTTGCCTTATTAGCATTGGCATTGTTTGCCTTGTTGGCATTGGCATTATTTGCCTTGTTGGCATTGGCATTATTTGCCTTGTTGGCATTGGCATTATTTGCCTTGGCATTATTAGCATTAGCATTGTTTACCTTATTAGCATTGGCATTGTTGGCATTGTTTGCCTTGTTTGCCTTGTTTGCCTTGTTTGCCTTGTTTGTCTTGTTAGCACTATTTGTCTTGTTGACAACATTGCCCAACGTATTTTTTATGAAATCCGAAACAACATTTGTTGTGCCTGATAAATCAGACTTCACTTCATTATATTCTTCACGCACAAGTTCCTTATCTTTTGCATCATATTCTTTCAATTTCATACTATCTGAAACACCATTGTCGGCAAGCAATAATGCAATGCCAATATGTTCATTTTCAAGAGCAAGTTCCATTAAACTTTTTCCATTCACGTCCTTAATGTCAAGTTTTGCTTTTGCTTGAATCAATGCTAATACGACGTCTTTATTTCCATCAGTTACGGCTTGAACAATTGGTGTATTTCCATTTGCATCCTTTTTATCAAGGTCGGCTTTGTTTTCAATTAATAACTTTATGATATCCAAATATTCACCACGAACTGCTTCCAGCAATGGGAATTCGCCATGTTTACTTTCTTGGTTTACATCTGCCCCTTTTTGTAACAAATAATCCACAATGCCTGTTTTGCCAGTAACGCAAGCAATAAGCAACGGTGTTTCACCATCAATGCCTTTTTTATTTACGTCGGCGTCGGTTTTTTCAACAAGTTCTTTAACGACATGGGTAAGACCATATAATACGGCATCAATCAATGGTGTGCTTTCCTTTTTATTGAAATAATTGTTGGATTTGAAGGCTTCCATGCGTTGATTTGCAAGCATCTCAGGATTGTTTGGTGTATTGTTATTTGAAACATTGGACGGCTCGTTTATAGCATTGTTTCTGTTTTTGTTATTTGAAACATTAGACGGCTCGTTTATAGCATTGTTTCTGTTTTTGTTATTTGAAACATTGGATGGGTCGTTTATAGCCTTGTTTGCATTGTTTCTGTTTTTGTTATTTGAAACATTGGACGGCTCATTTATCGCCTTGTTTGCATTGTTTTTGTTATTTGAAACATTTGATGGGTCGTTTATAGCCTTGTTTCCATTGTTTCTGTTTTTGTTATTTGGAACATTGGACGGCTCGTTTGTTGTATTGTTTTTATTGCGCTTGTTTTTGTTTGTGTTCAAACGATTGTTTGCCTTATTGTTTTTCCTACGTGTATTGTTCATATTTACACTCTAATGTGTACATATAAAAAACGAACCGGGAAAGGTCTAGATTGCATTTTTGCCTCCCACACGAGCCGCCTTGTGCAGAGGAATGACATAGGGATTGGATTCCAATGATTGAACCATAATAGGTTCATTACGAATGGCAGACACGTCCAACTTAAGGACAGTACGGGGACGTTGGGCGCCCAAGACTTCCACTGAGGCCGGTTCTGCCGAAACGCGGTCTACACCAGGCGCACGGTCATTGACTGAATCCGCAACAACACGACGATATTGCAAATTAACATAATCTTCACCATTAAACACCTTTGTGCTACTTGCGGTCGGGACACGTCCGCGGGCAATATTTTCCTTCTGTGCATAATGACGCATTGCCGCCGCATTTTGACGATTGGTTTCGGCTTTGGCAAATGCTGCGCTAGCGGAACCAGTATATGCAGATTTACCAGAAATGGCACCCTTTTGTGTCAAACGCACACCATCTTGTATACGAATCGTTGCATTGGATGGTAAATCCTGACGACCCATATTACGATATGTGTCCCAATCCGCCAATGTGTTACGTCCTGTCACACGTGCAATATCTTCAGGATCATAGACTGTCAGTTTCTGCGCAACATCCGCGGGTGCCATTACACCCATATAATCATTATCTTCGGTGGTTTCACGAATCGTTGTGCGTGCAACATCATTTGGGTCATACACAGTTAATTTTGGCTGTGCATCTGCTGGTGCCGCCATACCAATCCAATCATTGTCCACTGTAGTTTCCTTGACAGTTGTGCGTGCAACGTCATTGGGATCATACACAGTTAATTTCGGTTGCGCACTTGAAGGAGCCGCCATACCAATCCAATCGTTATCCACGGTTGTTTCTTTGATTGTTGTGCGCGCAACATCATTGGGGTCATAGACCGTCAACTTCGGTTGGGCATCTCCTGGTCCAGCCACACCTAACCAATCGTTATCAATCGTCGTTTCTTTGATTGTTGTGCGCGCCACATCATTCGGGTCATAGACTTTGAGTTTTGCAGGCATACCACCGCCCATGGCATTAAAGTTTCCTGCACTACGAGGATTCTGAATAGTTTCCTCTGCGCGTGTTGGGCGTGCGCCATCTTGCAATGGCAACGCAACTTCGCGTCCATCAGGTGCCACGTTGGTAGCGTGCACACGCTCACCCGTATAATAACGTTCGTTGGGGCGAATTTCCACACCGCCTTTACCATAATCGTTCTGCGGCAAATCAGTATCAGGATTGAAATTGTTTGTAGCGTCGGCGTTACGGAAACCCCATGAACCGTGCTGCTTTGCCAACGGTGTGCGTGTAGACCCCACGGTATATGTGGCTTTGCCTTCTGCTTGACCTGCAACACCGCTGTATTCTTTGCTTGTATCAGGGCGTGTGGTATGTTTCAGCACTTGTGTGGAACGCACGGCCGGTTTGGTATCTGCACCAACAGTTACAAAGTTACGCTCGCCATTTTCATTAATATAAAATGTATCTGGAGTGTATTTACGGACCTCACCCACAGATTCCGCAGTTCCGCTTGTTGTAATAAAGTGTTTTCCAGGAACAACCGGTGTTTTGTATGTGAGTTTTGGATTTGTTGCAACGCGCATATCGTCTGTGCGCGGCATACGATTGATTACATATTCTTCACCGGCCTGTTGTTGATAACCGCCAGAGGGAATATGTGTGAATCCCTGGTTCAATCCAGGACCGACACGAATTGGTTCCACAGGCCGTTCGCCGGCACGATTGCGCGATTCCACCATACGACCCTCCACAAAATCTGTTGTGGATTCCATACCATAGGGATTGCCCATAGGTTCCTTAGTAGGTTCAAAGAATGGTGTTTGTTCACGCTTCGCATACAACGTTTTTCCTGAGCCGTTGTATGCATCCAACACTTGCGAATTCGCCCCTTCAATCATACTTTGTTTCACTTGTCCACGGAAAAAAGGGACCATATTGTTATGTTTGAATTCACCCTGTTTGAATTCAATGCCTGTGAGAGGCGAAACAAATGATGGACGTGCGGTTGCATCTTCCCAACGGTCAGGTCGTGTTTGCAATCCATTGGGAATGACACTTTGTTGTGTGGGTAGTGAAATAGGCGATACAGGCAGCAACTGTGGGCCTGCTTGCATTTTAGAAGGGTATGGTTCTGCTGGCAACGTCCCGCCTGCAGGGAGTTGAAACATTACATCATACCCACCTTGCGGTGAGCGGGGCTTGCCAGGTTCTGTTGGTTTCCCAGGCGGAGTACGTTCATCCAACCGTGTGGCTGTAGAATCCGTAAATCCCTCTTGGGTTTTTTTGTCGCCAAATACAGAATTGGCTGCATACCCAAGTCCTAATAGACCAAGAAATGCGACTGTCTCCATGTTGTAACTTCTACCGTATGTATTGAGATTCCTTTTTTAATTTAGACCTAACAAGACTATTTTATTTATCATAAAAAAGTCTTGGAACAATGTTTTAAGCGTCAGCAAGCTTATGAGCCAACAAGCTTACGCCTTTGCGGCATAATTGTGTTGCGCATATCCTGTGCTGGGAGGATTTACGGGAGCAGGTTGGATTCCATACAAATTTGTTGGTGCTGCCGGGAGTGAATCTTCGCCACGTGGAAAACTGCTGATAGCGCGATTCATTGCGGCATTCACATCCGCCAATGCACCTGTTTGTAAACCTTCAAATCCAAGTTGAGGTTCATACGGGTTTGGTGCAGGAATGATTGCATCGGATTCAATGGGGTGAGGAATGCAAGGGCGGAATTGGTCTTTAGCTTGTAAACGGGTAGTGACCTGGTTATCAAAAGGCATCATAACACCTTCTTGTGGGTTTTGGCACAACCATTCCCAACGGTTCCAGCCAGTGGAGCGAAGCGTGCACGGGGGATCCACTAACCGGGAATGCGTTGTTGGGAAATTGCACTCCTTTGCGGGTTCAAGAGACGATTGATTCATTTTATTGTTTGCGGGGTCGTATTGATTGCAAGGAATACGTGTGCTGGGGCGATTTATATTGAATAAATCAGATTCAACGTCTGTTTTCATATAGGCCGTATTTTGTGCAGCACCCCAACGTTGCTGGCGAACAGTTGGTTCGGGTGCAAAACAGGCATTGCAATACTGCGGGGGGACATCCAATTGATAACGACCGGGACCCGTGGAAACACGCAAATCATCGGATGTTTTGCAGCCATCGTAGGTGCGACGGTTAAAACTTTGGTCTTTTAATGGAGGCAATGCGGCCATTCTCTGACACTGCTTGTCAAAATGTTTTTGGGATAAATATATGCATATATCCACGCGTAAATTGTGTATGCAATGTATCATATGAATCATAATCAATAATACGCCATTCAGGGTTTTGTTGTTGTCCTGCACGTCTTACAATTACGCTATGTGTATTTCCGAGGCCAAATTCAATATAACACGGCGTTTTATCGCCATATTTTAATAATAATTCGTTTGCCTTTTTTAGTGTTGAATCAATATCTTCTGGATTTAATGATGTCATTATATATACTATACAAAAACATCAATAAGGGCTTTAGGCACCCACGAGGCGCTCAGTAGCGCATACGCTCGCGCTTAGTAGCGCATAGGCTCGCGCTTAGTAGCGCATAGGATAGCAGGTCTGTGTTTTGAGTTTTGCAGGGGCACCAACACCAGGAAGTGTTGTCATCTGACAAGTAGGCAAATTGCGAGGTGTTGTATTTACAACACGGATAGCGCCCGTGGATTTATCACGGAAACTGAAACTGGGAGGCGTATCAGGGCAGCCAGGGCCACCAAGAGGGCAGGCGGGTTGGTATTGACGGGCAATGCACTTGGATTGCACGCGCGTGATGCCAAGCAAATCGGATTCCAAATCCACTAAATTGCCAGAGATGTTTGAAACCTCAGAGCCGCCCACAAGCCCAAGGGCATTGCGGCATTTATCAGGGTGTTCAAACTTCACAGGCATCTGTGTGTATGCAAACATACCCGCAGACTGGCCGTCGCGAACAGTTTGCATATCAGTTGAGCCAATGCGGTTCCAGGCAGAATTCCATGGCGCAGCGGGACTATTGATTTCCATTTCTTCTATGGAATACGAAAAGTTTATTGCCGTCTTGAAAGTAGCCTTTTGTATAAAATTCAGAACGCCCTTCGGGCGCTCTTAAAATTTTTATACAAAACGGCGCCGTCTAACAGTTCAAATCACGGATGAATTGGCGTGAAGGAATACCTCCACGAATCCAGCCGCTTGCGGCGACCTCGGGAACTAAATTTTTGGGATTTTGAATATGTGCAGCCAAGTGGGGTACCAAAGGCACAAACTGATTATCAAAGAATGTTTCAGTCACTGTTCCACAGGGGCGCTCCACACGAGCAAATTCAGCATAAATCAATCCGCTTTCAATATCGGGATTACCACGACCATTGCCCATATAGGGCACGGTGGCAAATGGGCGAGATTGAGGATGCAGGGGGCAACGTTGACGACCCTCTTGAGTGTAATCTAAGCGAAGACGACTGTCGTCATCAATGCGCTGATTGTTAAAGCCAAATCCTTCACGGCCTAATAAAGTGGGATTGGGATATTCAACCTTTGCGGCCTCGGCCTGTTTGGGCACAAGGTTGGTCACTTGGTACTTTCCGGGACCTGTTTGGTCACGCATTTGTTGCGCAACTTCACAGGAATCATCCCAAGTGCGAGTAAATGAGTTGATTTTAAATTCGCCCTTAGAAGGTACGGCAGTGCCACGAGGATACGGTGCGACGGACATTCTCTTACTTCTACAGTGCATTTCCAGAATAATTTATCCTTCCTTGGCGATATTTATCACCTAACGTGAAGCATCCATTACTTCTTGGCAATACTCCCATTGATTTTAAAGAACTTGTTGCTGTAAATCCACGGTGCGCCGATTTATAAGCACGTTTTGCTGCCTTGAGTGTTTTAAATGGACTTTTTTGAATAAAAGCAGTACGCCAAGGATAGCTATGTTTTCGGCACGTCCGTTGTCGCCCATTGGCGCGTCGTGTATTCATTCTATTTGAATATGTATTTAATTAAATACAAATTCAACTATAATGCGCTTATTAAGGAGCGCCGAGCCACGTTACAACACCACCTTCGGTTCCTGTACGACATACAGAATTATTGCCTTCTTTGCATGTGCGTCCTGGAGTACGATACAACCAATTCTGGAAACTATCACGGTCATTGGGCACACTTGTGCTTGGCATACTTACCCACGTGCGTTGATTCTGTGTGTGCTGAAACACATCGGAGGGGTCGCCATATACGCGTGTTTGAAATTCATCGCTCAATTTACGACCCATCTCAGGTGTATCAATTGTTGCGGCAGGTGCTTTGAGCGGATTATCCTTGACTTCATTCACCAATATATTCATAAACGGATTGGGTTCATTGGGTTGCGTGCGCGGACCTGCACCAATCACATCGGCCACGGGCAAATTTGCTACATCTTCGCCGCCAATCAGTGCTGGGATGGGCGTACCAGGCATTGTGAACAGTGTAGGACTTACAATTGTATTTTTGCCTCCTACGACCCCTTCAGAAGCAAATCCTTCTCGCACAACGCCCCGCTGTTTCATACCATAATACGCCGCGACGGCCAGTATACAAATACCAAGTGTTATGCCCAAATACATACCATTCCACTTTAGGAGTGAAAGAAGTATGCCCAAATAAATTCCAAATCGCGTAAGTGAATTCAATGCCGTTGACGTGCATTTTTTCGCTGCGGCCGTAAACGGGAAAAAATCCAATGCATCGTCAAACAATACACGAGGGGATTCTGCCCAAAATGCTGCACATCGGGTTGCGCTCATAGTACCTTATTTTACGCGAAGGATTTTGCGGAATCAAAGAAACTTATTTCTTTCCACCCTTCTTGCCACCGGCGGGTTTCTTGGCATCTTCAGCGGCACATTGTGCCAACAATGCAGCAGCAGCGGCTTCAGCGGCCGCAACCGATTGTGCATTCACAACAGTATTTGTAGGAACCAATGCGCTGGCCTTCTCGGCCTGTTTGCGACGCAGGCGTTCCTGCACAGCACGAAGTCGGGCACTTCCTTCATTGCCAGACTGTTTATCGGTGCTTTTCATCATTTCACTGAGTTGACCAAACATGGAGGAAAACATTTCATTTTCACTGAATTCTTTCATTAATTCTTCGGCCTCACGAATAATGTCGTCACGTTTGATTTCACCACGTTGGAATTTGTATTGAATCTTTTTAGCAATACGTTGAGCAGCCGTCATTAACATTTCGGGACGACGGCTAAACAATTCCTGTAGGTATGTGAAAACCTGGCCAGGATTGTCAGATTCCAACATATCAGGACTCAACCCAAAATCTTCGGGCTTGAATTCCTGGGCAATCTCCGCGGCAATCTTTGCAATATGACCTTTGAATAGACGCTCAGGGATCTTGAAGCCTGCTGCAGCACCACTCATATCCTTGAATTTATCAAAACCAAAGGTCTTGGCCATCCCGCTTAGTTTTTCAAATATGCCACCCATACTGCCAAATAAACCCTCTGCTCCAGAGGCACCACTGCCTTCGGCACCGTTGCCTTCAGTGCCCATTTCTTTCAGATGTTTCATCATCTCCTCCATATGCGCATTGAAACCCGAAATATCCCAGAATTCACTACCATCACTGTCAGATGCTGCAGAAACTAACAATAGTGAACTAAGATACTTCCAAATTGCAGCACGAGTATTTGCTCCCAATTCTTTCCATAACTTTTTGGTGAGCGGAGCACCAGGCACCAATTCAATGCCGGTGGTATCAAAAATGCTTGCATCCTGATTGGCTACAGCGGCCGTATGGTTTTTCCATACAGCATTGAATGTTGCCTGTGCAGATTCGGATGTACGAGCGGCAGCAATTGCCGATTCATATTCCGGAAATGTGCCGGACAAGTCGTCTAGGAACTGTGTGTACACGGCGGCGAAGGACATATTTGTATTGAAAAAACGATTTAATCAATACAAATAACCGCGTGGTCGGAATTAAGAGCGGAGACCGGCAGCGCGTTCAGCCAGCACCACAAGCACCTTGCAATAATTCCAGATTGCCTTTTTATTTGCGTCGCTCATACCTGTCCAATGACGGTCAAAGATGATGTATGCAAATGCATATTCACTGTGTTCGCCGTGAAGAGCCGCGTGGGCACTTTTCATAAGGGCATCTTCATCCTCTTTCATCACTGGTTGGTGAAATTCCGGATATACATATTCCATAAATCCAGAATGAAGTAGTTTGGGATTCATGCGCTTGATTGCCTTGAGTGCATCCAGTGCTGTACGAATATCCTTTTCTTCGGGATATGATTCAGTCAAATCCTCTACGAATTCAATAAGTTTGTTGTTAAACACGGCAATTGGCGTGGTCATCCTTATGTATGATGTCTTGTTACAATGTTTAAATTGTTTAGTCAATTTTCGCGCGACTTAACGCCGCTGAGGGCCGGTGGGAATGTCACGGTCTCGCGCCGCGGTGTAGCGTTCAAAGTCACTGAGAAGTTGCTGTTCTTTTGCAGACGGTTTATGTCCTCCAGCACCACCGCCACGATTTGCAGGTGATTGTGCAGCCGCTGGACCTGCCACAAGTGATTCAAAGTTGCGCAAGATTGGATTGTATCCATCCTTAGAATCAAATGCATTGTCTAACATACTGTAATTGTCAGACCATTTTCCTGCACCCATTTCGGCGCTATGGTATGCCAATATGCCACTTGTATCTTGTCCGCCACCTGCAGCAGAAGGTCCGGCAGCGCCTTGTGGTGCACTCATTGCGTTTCCACCACCTCGTGGTGCAGCATTGGGACGAGGCGCTACGTCGGGATTGTAGGTAGGCATTGCAAGCGGTGCGTTTCGTTCTTCAAGTGCTTGTTGTGCGGATTTTTGAGCCGCGTTTCCACCAAGACGACGTTCAAATAACCAGTTATTGACTGGACCGGGGCCAACAAGAGGTTTAGAACTGCCCGCAGTAAGCATAGAGGGTACGGATTTCAACCACGAAGGCAGTGGCGGGCGACCAGGGCGCGGGTCAACACATATTAATTGAAATTCGGGCACATACGGAGTGCGCGAAAGTTCTTCCAAAAATGCCTGGCAATATCGGCATTTTGTGCTGTAATAAAACTGATGTTTGCTCATTGGACCCGTTGTTTTATTGCGCGATTTCATACATCCAAAAATCACGCACCAAGCGCTAGCCGTCCGTCAAGCATCTAAAAATTGATCCACGCATAAACTATAGAGACAGAATCCAACCATGTTTTCGGATTATCGTGAATTTGCTGAGAAAAATCCCGTGCTGATTTCCGATGCCAGCCATAAACTGCGCGGCACCTTCCGTTTATCGGGCACAAATGTGACGATTGCCAATACGATTCGTCGTGCCATTATTTCGGATGCACCAAGTGTGGCATTTCGTACGGAACCCGCGGAAAAGTCGGATGTTGTGATTTCAGTCAATACTACGCCCCTTGTGAATGAAATGATTGCGCTTCGCATAGGTCTTATTCCCATTAGTGCGGACCCATTATCATTTGACCCCGATGCATATGAATTTGTGCTGGAAAAGGAAAACACTACAACGGAAATTGTTGATATAACTGCATCGGATTTTAAGGTGTATAAGCGCAATTTGGATAATCCAATGGAAGAACCTGTTCAAGTCCCAACGGAACAATTCTTCCCTCCGGATCCAATCACTAAGGAAACAGTGCTTATTACCCGTCTTCGTCCACGCTGGAATCCAAATGCGCCATATGAAGGCATTAAGTTGCGTGCAAAGGCATCCATTAGCACCGGCAATGAAAATGTGCGCTGGAGTCCGACAAGCCAGTGCTCCTATGCCTACACAATGGTGGAACCTTCGGACGAGGCAACAATTGAAAAGGTATTTAATGAGTGGCTTTCCAAAAACAAGAAAGTAAATCCTGAAGTGCCCATTGAAAAGGATGACCCGCTATGGCGTGAATTCAAAACAATGGAAATTCAGCGTTGTTATTACAAAGACCCGAAAACGGGTGAACCCAACGATTTCACATTCTTTGTTGAATCTGTAGGCGTGCAGACCGTTCCATTTATTGTGGACGCCGGCATTGCATCGTTGATTGGACTAATGCAGCGTTACAATGCACTGGACGCGGAATTGCCAACCAATGTGCGTTTGCAGCAGGGTGATGCACGTTTCCCATGCATTGATGTGTATTTCATGGATGAAGGTCACACACTTGGAAATTTACTAGCGACCTACTTGTCACACTTCAATATTGAATCGTATGAAAATGCGGATTCTACGGAGGAACGTGCTGACCCGCGTCTTTCCTATGTGGGTTATAAAATCCCCCATCCTCTTCGCAATGAAATGTACATTCGCATTGCAATGCACAAGGATACGGAAGATGACAGGGGCACAATGGAAGATGATATTGAAACCCTGAAAAATGGGGCACGTCTTGCACTTGCCGGTGCGTGCAAACAACTGGGTGAGCAATTCAAGGTCATGCGCGCAGGATGGAAAACATTAACGCAGTCATAAATAAGAATGGAGTTGACAACTCGTATGATGCAAATAGCCGGTGTATTTTTTGTTATTCTTATCATCGTTGGAACATATTTATATTTCCGGACTCGTGGATACAATAAGACTACGGAAGGATTTGCAACCATTGCGTTAGATGGTGAAGCAATGCCCAAGTGCTTTTTGCGTAATGTGGATGCCCAGAATTTACTTGCACGTTTCCAGGCCCAGAAAATCGTATCGCCAAACACCGATGCTGGAATGGCGTATGATGAATTGAAGTTGATTTTACAAAAGGCATTGTGTATGGATGCGGACATTACCGGATTGGCCGCGGGTCCTTACAGCACCTATCAATTGCCGTTTGCAACAATGCACGATATGGAACCTGTGGCCAGTTTTGTTTCCCGATGCACCCGACAGGCGGTTCGTGAGCGCGATATTGAATTGACAATTGGTAAATTACAGTCACGTGGAGAAGAACTTATTTTGCGTTTATGCACAGATAAGAAGACTGCTGCATCGGCAGTTCAGGATTTTGGAAATATATTACAGGATGTTAAAAAACGCATCAGTGTGCGTTGCTTGGAACGTAAGGCAACACCTATAAGCCACCCACTTGGTGTACGTGATCCTGGATATTTTGAATCCGACTCTATAAAGGAATTAAGCCCTTACAAAATCACTGGCGATTTTCAATATACATAAGTTTGCTTACGCATAATCTGTAAGTGCATAACCGGCTAAAAGTGCTGCCACAACATATCCATGACCAAATGGATATGTTGTGTCATTGATTTTTTCAATAAGAAGTTCGCGTGTCAACGGAAGACACGTTGGTGCGCCATCCATTAACCGAGGTCCATCAAAATCGTAGATAACTACAGTTTCTGTTTTTGCACGTTCACACCATTTTGCTAATATATCTGAATTTTTTATAAGTTCGTAATATTCCGGCACATACACTTCTTTTCGTGATTTCACGTAATCACGTGTAACGCCGTCACCATGGTCGCTATGTAATACAACGGCACCCTTTGACCCAGGGTAACGACGTTTACCTTCTGTTTGTGCACGCCACCAGGCCAGTTGTTTTGCACGGTCCAGTGTTTCGTATACTTTGCCAGATTGCCAGTAATTTTCAAAACAGGCATAACCCTTGTATCCACCGGCGATTGGTGTCATGGGACTAAACGCCAGCCGTTCTTTGGATGTTTTGGATTGTGCGGAAGTAACATTAAGTGTAACGGAATTGATAGGTCGCGGTGCCCAGGCACCGCGCATATTCATGGAAGCAATGTATACAGGCATTTTTACTAAATATGCAATTTATGCAAACAACATATGCGACGATTCAATTTTTTTATATTTACTACATAGAGAATGTCAGGCACCGGCTCTAAGTTTTTCGCCATTCGCGATATTGGTGGATATACATATAATAGAAATGCGCTAACTATTGGTACAGCAGCGGCAAAAGCAGCAGGCATACGATTTTCACAAGTTGGCACCGTTGTGAATTGCCCCAATCTTGCAAGTTTGACAAGTTTATATGAACTTTTTTACACGGGACCAAACAGTTCCAATTTTACTGTTTGGAATACAACAAGTCCACGTTTCCGAGACCTTGGCAATCGCGCTTACTTCAAAGTAAATGGCTTCATTGTTCAAACTTGGGCACTTGTAACATATGTTGATGGCAAATTGTCTGAAGGTGCAGGAACCCCTCCTGTATGGTTGCCTGTATATGCATCTTTTGATGCTCTTACAGACCCCGTATTTGATGACCCTCGTGTAGTAAGTTTGAATATATAGGTGTCAACCAGCGATTAGCAGCCATCAGGGTCAATGCATCGTGTATATGTTGGTTGAACAATACGAATATCATTGCGTCGTGTTTTGCCTACAGCGCGGCGACGCCGACGTGTTTTTGCACCACCACCGGCAACAGCATCGTATCCAAGACCGGCACGAATTTCATTCATTAACTGTTTTGCATCCGCATCCGTCATATTTCCAATTAATACACCCTGTTTGAATTTTGCAAAATCGCCACGAACCGCAGCATGGCGCATTTTTGTTCCACTCATTCCTGCGGGTGTATTGGAGTTGTTACGATTTGTACCAGCGGGCACAATTGTAACATCTTCATGGCCTTCAAACATCTTTGCAAATGTGGGCACACGATCGCTTCCAACCATAAGCGTAAGTGAAGTATAACCTGCCGCACGTAATTTATCAACAACAGCAAAAATCGTACGACATTCGTGAACACTTGTATTAATGAAATTAACAGGCGTATCGGGATACATTTTTTGCATCCAGTGTATTTTCTGAGCTACCGTCAGCGGATTTTCGTTTGCATCATAGGATTCAAATGTTTTTGTATTTTGCATCTTTTTGTACTTTTGGCTTTTAACATATTTTGCAATGTCATTTACACGACTTGATACAAATACATAGACATCGGATTCGGCCGCGTGTGCAGCCAATGAATCAATTAATACTTTATGTCCAATTGTTGGAGGTTGAAATCGGCCAAACGTAAATACCGCGGATTTACTGTGCGCATCAATTGCATTGCCTGCCATATTTTAATTTATCAAAAGATATTATATTCATAGTATCTTTTGTATAATGCCATTGCGGATTTACATTGCACATGCACAGTTGCCGGGATGCAATAAGGAAATCAAAACGGCTAACCCAAGGATTTGCCACACGGACTTGGCGGGCTTGACTGCGGGCACAAGTGTGGACAAGACATTGTTCCACAAATATTTACCGGCAAATAAGACCAATAAAAATACAACAGTCACGCTCAACACAGACACAAGCGCCATACGAGCCGGAGAACCACCCACACCACTACGGCTTTCAAATGTTTCTGTTTGGGCATAGGGCGTCATTTCAATGCCCGCATTGATAGCATTTGCAATTGCACCACCAATCATTGTTTCTAACCATCACGCGCAAAAATATTTAGGAACGATTGGATGCACGGTCATCGTCGCCACGCGCTCCCTGTAAACGTAGGTCGTGTTTTGTAATTGTGGAACGTCGTTCTTCTAGATATGTAATTAAGTTTCGGGCACGGTCTTCATCGCCGCCAAAAAAGTCTTTGAAATGCTTGAGCATAAAATCATTGGATAGTTTTTCGGAAACTTCACGCGTTTTATGGACAATGGCTCCGCGACTTACATTCAACTGAACCAGATTGTTAGAATCCATGATACGCAAAATCAATTCTTTAAGGACTTTTGATTGAGTGCGGCGTTGTTTGATTTCATTATTAAATGTGGAAATCTCTTCTTGTAGGGTCATCCATCGTTTTAATAAATTCGGGAGTTCGGCAATGGTTGTGGCCGGATCGGCTGCTGTCACAAGACTGGACATTCTTACACTCCTAACGCAATTGTGTCTTAGACCGTGTTGTAACACGACCATAAAAATTTTATTATGTAAGGATAGAGGACAATGTCTGGAAAATCAATTAAGTGGGCAAACAATCAAGGAAAATCTTTAACAGAAGAGCGTGAAATACCACAAAATCAGGGATACAAAGGAAGAACGAATCTATTTGTTCAACATAATGAAATGAAACGCCCCGAGAAACAGGAACTACCCTGGTATTGGAAAATGCTGGGATATGAGACAGAACCCACTGGACGAGAAGGTGTACATTATTACACCGGCCATGCGGAAGGTGGAAAAGTAGACGCAGCCGCAATGCACGCAGTCGTCAAACTCGTCGCAGCAAAAAATGAAACGTATGTATCATCGGTATAAACAGGTAGGAATGAACGAACAAAGTATACGATTCATGCGCCAACTGCTGCTTCAACGGTACAAGATGATTCTTGATAAATTACAGACCGTCTATAATTTATCAGATACACAAATGACTGCCCTTCGCGAAAAAGTACTCAATATTCAATGGATGACTGTGGCTGCAGACTTAAAGTCCACATAAATAGCCGAAATATTCATCACTAAACCCATAATGGCATCCATTGGGTTCGGATTCCGCCGGCACACGGCGTGACGTGCTATTTCCGCCGTGCAAGAAGGACACAATCACTCCTTCAGGCGGGATTTCCTGGGTTTTTTCCATACGGCCAGCCAGGAATGCTTCACCTTCAGCAACGCTTATGTCGGCAAATTTGCGTGCGTTCCAAAAGTCGCGTGTAAAACACAGACTTGCTTCACTCACACGTTCTTCAGGTGCTAAATCAAGCGGTGGCACATTGATTGCACTAATGTATTTTTGTGTATGATACATTGGAATTGTTGAGCAATATACACAATCCAGGCCACCACGTGCGCGTAACCAGGACAAACGAGTCAAGACACTTTGTTTGGGATAATGGTCGTCATCATCCATCATTACAAACACATCGGCGTCCCCAGCCGCCGCACAACCACGATTGCGTTTTTCGCCCACACTGAGTTTTTTTGTCAGTGACAAATACACAACACGCACGTGTGGATTGGCTTCCTGAAATTTCATTATATCGCTATCCACGCGCCCGTCGCTACTATCATCCACCACAACCCAGCGTAGTTTTTCCACTGGATAATCGGCCAGCAACACATTGCGTGCCATATTATGGAACCAACGCGGGCGATTGTGTGTAAGCGTCACAATACCCACTACCGGCAAATCAGCGTCGGCCACGCGTGTCGGCGGCAATTTAGGCACTGGTTGTTTCTTGACACGGAGCGCCACCGCGCTCAATACTTTACGCCACGATTCGCGGAATTCACGGAAATATGTGCCGTAGGCACGTTTCAACTCCGCGCCCACTGCATCGCAATCTGCCGCAAGCAAACTTTCCACACCACGTTCCACATCTTCGGCACGTATGCTGCACACACGGTCACGATAATCACCATCGGCACAATTGGCTACTGTAATACGACCAGTATCGCCCACAGCCGCACCCCAATATTCTTCATACACAGGTATGGATGTCCATAATGGCGCTGCACCCAACGCCGCCGCTTCGGCAAACGTATAGCCAAACCCTTCTGCCGCCGATGCAACCACATGGTATGCGTGGTCTGCCTGCGCTGCCCAACGTTCTTTGTCGGTAGTATAGGGTGTGCTCAACACAACATTTTCCGCTCGTGTCGTAAGCAATGCATCCAGCACAGCCTGTGTGCCCACAACACGCAGTGCAGGCCACGACGATTTCCACGCTCCTACAATCACTTTTGCGGCAGCCAGTTTATTGGCCGATGCGCCAATCAAATACAGGAACTCGCGTTTGCGCGTTTTGGGCGTCGCAGGTGCTTCGCTGGCACGCCAATGAATCACACGCGCACGTGCACCCGTAACTTCAGGAAACAGACGGCGTGCGTGTTCGGATTTGAACACGACCAAATCCGCCGCAGCAAGTGCCCAATTCCACGCCGTGCGCGGCCACCATTCAGGATTCACAACTACAATATTGTACGAAGCCCAGGACCAGGCCGCACGACACGGAACTTCCAAATGAATCTGAACATCCACGGCCTGCGGTTTTCGCGGGGACCCATAAAAACTTGTTGGGTCAATATGGTCAATACTGGCCACACGGTATGCACCGGCACTATTTCCAATACGCAGCACCTGTTCTACTAATTTTGCATCTGCACCTAAACCCCACGCAGGACTATCGGCTGCACGTGCCGAACGAGATAAAATAACAACACGTAATCCAGACATACTGACAATCAATTTATTTCGTCGTCTTAAATAAGATGCCACTCAAAGGAGACACGAATCCGTGGCGTGACATTGGGCACGCACGGTGGTATGATCCATGGGCTGTGTTGGAAAACCCAGAAAGTCAAGAGTTCAAGGATGCCGTGCGCGATGAAAATACGCGCTGGACACACGCAGTCAAACGTACCCCTGGTGTCAAACGGTGGCTTACCAAATTCAAATCATATGGTGCTGCCGCATTGCCAGACGACCCAGCGTATGCGCACACCTGGTATACTTGGAATAACCGTGAAATCCGCATTCAGTATACACCTGGGCATCGTCAAACAATATGGTTAGATAATAAATGCATACATCGTGATGTAAATGCATTAGAGACTGACCCGGCCAGTGATTTGTATTTTACGATTGCGGATGTGGGCAACGGCGATGAAACATTGGAACTGACTGTATGGGCCGCAGCAACACGTAAAAAAGTCTGGTCCGTGAAACATGTGGGGCCCACAGCGGCATTTGTTGGAAACTACCTATATTATCAGACTGTGGAAAACCAATTGCGGTATCCTGGCATAATCCGCGTTCAAAAACATAACGGCAAACAACGCATGCGTGTATTTCACGAGTCCGATAAACGATTTCAGGTAGAACTTATAAAACCTGCAGGCCAACCCGATTTATTTTTCAGAATTGCAAATGCCTTATCGCAACGTCTTGGGCGTATACCACACGAAAGTGCTAACTTTCAGTGGATGACACCGCTCACAGAATCATCGCTGTTTCCTGTATCCAAACAAGTATGGTTATCGGACCGTGCTATACATAATGACGGGCAAACAATTCGCCTGCCCGATGGACAACATACAGTGGACGCTATGCCTTGTGATGATGGCGTGCGGATTGTAACAACCCATAATGCTTGTATGAATTTGTATACATTCAATCTACAAACAAATAAATTCACACCCGTATATGAATCCAAGGCCCCCAATGAAATTCGCATTACGGATTCAACAGTGCTGTACATGAATCCAGGCACACCAACGCGGGTTGTTGGGCACGATGGGCACATCGTAACATTTCCTGAACCGTTGCGTTTTGCATATGAATCCCATGGACAGGCAAAAAGTCGTGATGGCACACGTGTTCCATACACACTTGTATCCAAAACTCGTAATCCACTATTTTTGTTGGTTGAAGCCTATGGTTCCTATGGAATTAGTTGCCATCGCAGTTATCCAACTCGCTGGTTGCCGTGGTTGGATAATGGGTATGCAGTAGCAGTTGCATCGCCACGTGGAGGTCGTGAAGATGGCGACCCGTGGTATGATGGTGGGCGCACCGCACTACGAAAGCACCATACATTTGAAGATACAGCGGCTGTCATAAAAGCCGCACAGCAACGACTTCACGTTGTGCCCAGTCGCACAGTGTTTTATGGACGGTCCGCAGGCGGCCTATTGGCAGCAAACATTGCACATACGTATCATAACTTAGTAGGAGCAGTGTATGCCGAAGTGCCTTACGTGGACGTGTTGCGGACAACAACCAATCCTGCGCTGCCCTTGACCCAATTGGAGTATGATGAATTTGGAGACCCAGCAAAACGCCCGGACGAATATGCAGCACTTCAACACATTTCGCCCGTTGATACTGTTCCACTGGCACCCAAACACGCTCCACTTGTGTTAGTACGCACAGGTGTACACGATGCCCAGGTGCTGCCGTACGAAGCACTGAAATGGGCGAAAAAATTACGTTGTGCAGGATGGAATGTACTTGTTGGAATTGATGGAAACGGCGGACATTTTGCGGCGACGGATGTGATGTATGGACAACAGGCCGAAGATGCAGCGCTCATAACAGCGCACTTGACGTCTCAGAAAAGGCGAATGACGCGCAAATCTGGCAAACTCCATTCATATGTTGGAACGCGTCGTAACCGCATCAGTTCCTGAAAACACTGGACAAGACATTCAACGTCTTCGCCGGCGTCATGAAATCGTAGGTTAGATTCGTTTCCATAGAGTTTTACATACAGTTCTGCAAGACGTGGATATTTGAAAGGTTCAAGACTTGGACGTTTCATATTCTTTCCTGGAATTTTACACAGCAATGTAGAAGTTTTGAGTGTGCAGTAGGAATTGCGCGGCCACCAGGTACTGTGGTCTATGCCTGCACGCAGACAAGCATTTTTGACAATAGCTTCATCGAATTGCAGGTTGTGTGCTACAATCACATTGGCACGACGTGCAGCATCACAAAACCATGCACCAAGTACAGTGACGAATTCAACGCCTTCTCTTTGCGCACGTTCGTAGGAAATTCCATGCACTGCTGCGGCTTCTTCACTCCATACAATATCGTCGCGTGGTTTAATAATGTAGTTTGCACGCTCCACTAGGGATGGGGCGGACATAACTTTGTAATCCCATAGTTGCCAGGCAATTTGAATAATATCTGGCCAATCGGCCGGATTGGACGAATTACGACCCACGGGAAGTCCGTTTGTTTCCGTATCAAAGAACAAGATTAGCATTTTGCCAACAGTAAACCAAAAAAGCATCATTTCAACTTTTTGCCACGATGTGCGTTTATTTTCGTTATCCAGTGTATAAGATGAACTCTCGTAAGAATACTCGTCGTGCGTCTCGCCGTCACCGCAAGGCTTCCCGCCGCAACACACGCCGCAACAACATGTTGGGCGGCTTCTTTGAAAACATTGCAAACGCCATGAAGGGCGACTCTGCCATGCCTAATGCCCCTATGCTGGGTGGCAAGCGCCGCAAAGCATCTCGCAAGGCTGAGCGCAAGAACCGCAAGGGTTCCCGGCGCGCTAGCCGTCGCGCCAACCGTCGCAATAATATGATGGGCGGCAAGCGCCGCAAGGCGTCTCGCAAGGCCAGCCGCAAAGCGTCTCGCAAGCACCGCAAGGCCAGCCGCCGCGCCAACCGCAAGTAAGCGCACTACTTAGGCGTTATCATCGCCAATCCAACCTTTCTTCCCTTTCTTGAATTTTTCTTTTAAGGGAAGACCACACACTGCCCGAACCGGCCCAAAACTACGACGATGTTCATCCGTCGCACCATGCTCTGACAACCCTTTCATATGTGCTGCCGTCCCGTACCCCATATTGCGTCCAAGACCATATTTTGTATCCAAATCAGGATGTGCAGCCACAACTTCTTCCATATACCGGTCACGTGCAACTTTTGCCAGGATGCCCGCGGCCGCAATAGACAGAAACTGCGCATCACCGTCCACAATTGCATACCCTTCCGTATCTTTATAAGGTCGCCAATGGTCGCCGTCCACTAGCACACGCTGCACAGGAACTTGTAGGGAATCTAGTGCTTTATGCATTGTATTTAAATCTGCCTGTAGCACATTGTATTTATCCACTTCCGCTGCAGTCGCGTAGGCCACGGCTTTATCAAGCGCGCATTCCTGAATGTAGTCGTACAGGATGTCGCGTTTGCGTTTTGTAATGACTTTGGAGTCTTTGATTTGATTTAATGCAGCCCCATGGTCAAAGAAATCATCCAGTTCATTACTAAACACAACAGCACCAACATACAGACGTCCATACAAACATCCGCGACCAGCCTCATCCAATCCCACTTCAATTGCATCATCGTCTTTATAACGAAGTTTGTAAGCCATATGATTTAGTGAATTTTGCCGAATCAAAACATTATTCAATTTTTAACTCATTCCTTAAATAAGAACATGTTTGATATCGCAGTATGGATATTAATTGCAGTCATAGGATTTGTAATTTATGTGATGCCTGCTTGGAATGTACGTCGTTCCTATGAAGGATTTACGGTGCCGTCAACAACTGCACAATCATCCGTGCAACCACAGATTCCTTTCAATATGGCCGATTTGGAAATGTTGATTGGAACACCGTTAGCACCACAGGATACGAAGTCTCCGGCATCCTCACTTGGATTGCATGCATTGCCTGAAGAACACGCAACAACAAAATCGCAACCAGGAAATCCAACAGAAGCGCCCAAAGTAAGTAATGCACTAGAACAAGGTAAGGCCGCATTGAAAAGTTTGCAAAAACCCACCCCGGAACGTGAACCTGAAGTGTTAGTAAAAAAGGAATACATCCGTGTTCCAGCAAAATGTCCACCACCGCCACCATGCCCGCGTGTGCCAAAATGCCCAAAGGTTCCAGCATGCCCACCGCAAGTACAATGCCCCGATATGTCACAGTACATTCGGAAAGATAGTATTCCTTGCTGGGGTTGCAAACTTAAATAAGAGAATAAAGCAGGAGTGTATCATGTTTTCGAAAAAAATATCATCGGATATAGTTTTCGGAATTTTAGGTATTTTGATTGTTGTTGTAAGTATTTATTTGCTTCAACGCACAGGAAAGGAAGGGTTTTTGGATTACCCCAAGGAATGCCAGAATTTGGGGCGGCCTTCAACCGATAAACGCATTCGTGTGTATACAAAAGGTGAATGCGACGTGTTGGGAGGCAATTTTGCACCAAGTGGCGAATGTTTGCGCAAGACAGGCGGATCCTTCAGTTGGGATTGCCGTGCGTTGAATATGCAACCGCAAAATATGCCTGCCGCCACACAAACAAGTGCCGTTCCCAAGGCAACGGCGGGTGCAACCACTGCGAATCCTACTGTAGCCAATGCACAATCACGTGACATATTGGCCGCCAAGGAATCATTGAAGAATTTGAAATTATTGGCGGATGTGAAACCACCATTGAAAACGGATTTAAGCGAGTTCAAGCGTATGGAAATCAATAAATTTATTACGGAAATTCCTGCAAATAATAGATTATTGGATGATGCATTGGCAAATCGCCCACCTCAACCAGTTGCAAAAGTCACACAGATTCGTACAATTGCCGAATCGCATTTGAATGCGTTGAAAGCAGCAAAGGCTACTGCCGGCACATTGCATGCCGCAACTGCAGCAGCGGCTGCGGCTGCCAAACCTACACAAGTAGCGTGTGGACCTGGTGTGATTACATTACAAGAATTACGCAACTTGAAATTCCGTGTGGATGAGGAAATCAATCGCCTTTCCAATTTGCGTTCATCAAGCCCAACGCTCAAACAGCGTATTGATCAATTGGCCAAACTAAGCGCTGATTTAGGTGATATGATATCCGGCGTTGAACGCAATCAATTGAATTTAGACAGCATTCCTATTCAACCAGATAGCGCCGCAGCGTTTCTGAAGGCGCTTGGAAATGACTCCATAGCACTGCCATCCCTTGTATGCCCTCCTGGTGCAACACCGCCCAGCATTGCTGCAAGTCCAACAATTGCTGTATATAACCAAATGCCGCCACCACCACAGCAGCAACAAGAACAACCCCCAGTCAACCCGCAAGCATTGCAGGGATTGTTGGAAATGGCGCAATTCTTAAAATGGGACTTTGAAATCAAGTTGGAATACGACCCTGCATTGGCGCAACGCGAACGTATTATGAAACGTATTGAAGCAATGGAAAAGCGTCTTTTGGATTATTCCATAAGTGAAACACCATTGCCAAAAGAAGTGTATGCATTATTGCTTGCGGAAATCCAAACCCTGCAAATGATGATTCGTCCCAAAGATGGTTCACGCAGTAAATCGTTGAAGGGTTCGCCACTTGCACGTTTTCCATCGGAATCATCTCGTGATGATGGTGCATTGGCTGATATGGGACTTTCGCCATCGGGCGGCGCATCACGTTCACGCGGACCTGAATATCCAAGTGCCAAACAACTAACAACTGCACAGGGTGGTGGATTTGGTACTAAAAAAGCAACATTTCCCAATGGTGAAATCTCTCCCGATGTTTACATTCGCCCAGGATTTGTAATGAACGATGATACAATTGCGCGCCGTGCGTCAGCCTCTGCGTTTGACCCGGCCGCAGTGGGTGGCTTAGATTACAAAGCGCGCGCCCAAGAAATTTGCAGACAAATCAAAAGCGGACAATTGGGTGAACCAGCAGACTTTGGATGTATTGAAAATCCTAATGAGGTAAGCAGTTCATACAGTTGGAAGGGCAATTATGAAATGGTGTGCAATCGCTTAGGCGATAGTTGGGGTTCGTGGTACCCGGCAATGTTTGGTTGCCCAAAATATGACCCGGCTGCAAAATTCAGTGGGCTGATGAAATAAACCAGCGCAACGCTAATAAAAAACTTCATTTGAAATTAGAGGTAATATCAAATGAAAACGATTCATTTATATCTAACCATTGCTGCAGCACTTGTTGTGGGAATTGTTGTTGGACGTTATATTGGCCGTCGTAGTCCCGAGGGTTTTGCGGATTTCAGTGGCGGTGTGTGCGGTGGTTGCAAACGCCAGCAATGCGAATGCCCCAAACCATGCCCAAAACCTGAGCGTCCCACATGCCCCCCATGCCCAACCTGCCCTGAACCGGATCCAAGCAAATGGGTATTAAAAGCCACAGTACCCCCTTGCCCACCAATGCCTGATATGTCCAAGTATATGTTGAAGACGGAATGCCCTCCTCTTCCTGATATGTCCAAATATGTTTTGAAAACATCGGTGCCAAAATGCCCTCCTTGCATTTCAACCTGCAATAAGCCCTGCAAGATAGGCGAATGCCCACCTTGCCCACGCCCTAGATGCCCGGTTGTGAAATGCCCTGAACCTAAGGCCTGCCCAGCGTGCCCTGCCGCCATTTGTGCACCGTGCCCTGAACCCAAAGTCAAATGCAATGCGACGTACGAACCAACAACCCCGGTGCGTCCTATGCTTGCTAGTACATCAACGTTTGGGTTCTAAAAAAAATATGTTTACAGTGATATAGAAAGATGAAAGTCATTGTTCGCACAGAGGCTACAGTGAAACCTACACGCCCTTTGACACCTATTGAATTATACACTGCAATCAAATCCGTCGCCGGCAAGACCGTTGAAGTGGAGATTGATATTAGCAAGACTGTGCAGGATTTGGCCGATGCAACGGATGCCAAACTCAACATTGACCCCAGTGTAACAATTGAGGAACGAATCATGTCAGGCTCCAATGTTGTTGGTAACAAAACACCTTTGAGCGATACGGACATTCGTGAAGGTTCCACTGTTGTCTATAAGTTCATCTTATTGGCTTAAAGAATTACAGCATTTCACTATTTGGGAACGCCTATAGCTCAGTTGGACAGAGCACCCGCCTTCTAAGCGGGGGGTCGCAGGTTCAAGCCCTGCTTGGCGTACTATTCCTATTTCATTATAAAATCTTATATTGAAATAAGAATGGATACACGATTTTGGGGGCCCAGTGGCTGGCGGCTCCTGCATTTAATAAGTTTTGCCGCCCCGTCACTTCCACAAAAGCATTTGCATACGTTTTTCAAATGTTTGCCATTTGTATTGCCCTGTAAGTTTTGTCGTGCATCACTCACAGACTATATACATGCCGACCCAATTCCACTGCATGCGGCAGATTATCCACAATGGATGTATCGCATACATAATCGCGTAAACGGAAAACTGCGTGAACAGAAATTGTTAGAAACCCCAGACCCTGATTGGAAAGATATACGAAAACACTATGGCGATTGGATGCGTGCGCCGTGTACTACCCGACGTATGATTGGATGGGACTTTTTGTTTTCAGTGGCATATACTACACCGTGTCCACAGGTTCCAACATCACCAATGCCTGGTGCACCACCTATGAAAGCACTAACAACTCCTGAATTGCGGAACCGATGGGGTGTCATAACGCGCGCAGAGCGTCTGCCTTACATGCGTCGTTGGTGGAATGTATTACCATACGTATTACCATTTCCCGAATGGCGTGCAGCGTGGCAAAAAGTTGTTCCAGTGCTACCCAGCTTAGAACGAGGACAAAAAGCCATTACAGCGTGGTTGTATGATGCAGAACGGAATGTATGCAATCAATTGAAAGAAGATGTGCCACACGATTCGTTTGAAGGGCTTTGTACAGAATTAGAAACATTTGCGAGCGGATGTGGAAAATCCAAATCGGCTCGTGTAAAAACGTGTCGGTCCAAGAAATCTATTGCACGTCATACAATCAAACAACGGCGTCGCACAACTTACAAATTGACTGGAGGTTATTTATAACTTATTTTCAATACGAAGCATTTCAGACGGTTTGTATGAAAACCAGGGATCAAGCGAAAAAAGTTCAAACAGCGCTCGCACAAAATATGCCGACACGGGCCTGTTTTTCATCCAATCCAGGATTTGGTTTTTGTAATCATCTGTTTCACGCAACCATACTTTTTGTGACTCATTGATATTAATAGTCAATTCCCATTCCTTTTTTTCGTCTTCCTCATACATCACACGATAGTATCGTTTGTTATTTTCAAGACTACCTCCACTTACAGTCCAATAACAGTCTTCTTCCCCACCATCATGTTCATTAAACCTATACAAACGGTCTAACGGGCGTGGCATTTGCTTCTTATTGCGAATTCGCTTTTCAAACACTTACGCGGTGCCTAAACGGCACAACGTAGTTCTGCCAGCCGCTTCATAATAGTGTCATCATACCGAGTTCCCGGGTGTTTTGCTATTTGAACGGCACACGGAAGGAGTCGTCGTCGTTCTGTTTCCGCAACACCAAGTGCACGCCATCGCATTTCATAATTGCTGGCGCGCGCCCAATCGTCGTCATTCCAGGTTGCATCGCCGTCGGGTCGTATGTCCCAAGACAAAACTATGTTTCCACGTTGCAACATTTTCGTTTGTATTAGTAAAAGAATGTTAGAGTTCCTTAAATCTAAATATGTGCCTTACGTAATGTTTATTGTCGGCATAGTACTCATTTTTCTTTGGGCACGTAGTCGTCGTGTAGAAGGATTTGCGGATGCACCTGCTGCCGCCGATTCGTACAAATTCAAAATGTACTTTGCTGAATGGTGCCCACATTGCCACGATGCAATGCCTGAATTCAAGAAACTTGGAACTATACAGACCATCGGCGGGAAGCGCGTGGAGTGCTTGGCGCTAGACGAGGCAAAGAATCCTGAGGAGGTGAAGGCTGCGGGCGTGCAGGGGTATCCAACATTCCAGTTGTATGGTCCTGATGGGAAACTTGTGGACGAGTATAAGGGCGATCGTTCCCATTCTGGATTTCAGTCATTCCTTGATTCAATGCTAAATCGTCCCCGAGCATAAGCCATTGCTCCGCTGCTTGTTTCCCAATCGCTTCAATCATTGTAAAATCCTCAGGTTTTAGGCGAACATACCACGCAGGATATGGTGGCGGCGGATACCAAACAATATTGCGTGACCAATTCTTTTTTAAAGCCTGAATTTTCCTTGGTTCATCAAAATGTATCATGGAAAACAAATATTCCATAAATGTCTGTGGTCCATCGGACCACGATTTCTCAAATGTAAAACCAAGTGCTTCACGACGTGCATCATCGTTTGGAAGAACCTCCCACGGAAAATGCGCACGTATAGCACCATCTACCCATACGTGACCTGTCACAGGATGACGATATGGGCGGAAAAAAAGGGGCAAACTCATACTTGCACGGATAGCATCAACGACCCTTAGTTCTGGATATGATTCAGAATTCACAACAACCGTTTCGTGGGAATGGAGGTCCGATACAACAATATGCAGGTCAGATATGTCTCGTAATGTTTTTGTTTTACTACCCGGTTGTAACATTTCAAACACGGTTTCAATCTCTTCTGTAAGTGATTTGCCATCATCTAGGCCCCACGTGTTTGTAATGTTGAGTAAATTTGTTACATCAAAGTTGCGCCAATTGGTATAATTTGCCTTAAACATTACGTCTTTCACACGTGACGGAGATTTGGAGATTGCTAGAAGGGCTGCTACCAGTGCGCCGGCACTGGTGCCCCAATAATCTTTTACCGCCACTAGCCGATTCCGTTTTTCCAATTCCACTAACGTTTGTGCAAACATAAGACATCGTGTTCCGCCGCCACAAAACACCAGGCGCTTTGGTAGAAACATTTAGTGTGGACTTCGGAAACTTAGCGAAAAAAAATACGCAAATACAAAGAAGGAAAATACAGCAATGTCAAACAACGGCAATCTTATTCCTCCAGTATTAAAACCGTCGGCGCTTTATACCGAGGAAGCCAAAATGGATGCAACACGGATTCGTATTTATAATCGTGTGTTGCAAAGCATTTATGATAAAATAAAAGCCATTGCACGTATTCCTGGAAACCCGAAAGAGCTATGGCACGTTGTTCCCGAATTTATACCTGGTGTGCCACGATTTCACGTCGGTGATGCAATTTTGTATTTAGCGTGGAATCTACGCAATGCAGGATATACTGTGCAATACACGCCGCCTACGTTGCTGTATGTTTCGTGGAAAGCACACGATGCAATTTATCGTGAACAAGAAAGTCCGTGGAGCCAGGTATTAAATGCTGCACGCGGTATTGCACAACAACCGGCACCAAGTGTTATGTCGCCGATACAAAAACCCCAACCCGTGGAAGTTGTGAAACGCAAAACCGCGCTAAAGAAAACTGCAGAATTTACACCGGCGCCTGGAATTGTACCTACGCCATCCACGCCTGCAAACATAGTCAATGCAATGTATACAGCACCTACACCTGCGCCCGCCAAATTACCAGGTCAATTAAATGAAAAACACGTTTCATTTGTATAGAAAAATTGAAACATACATTTCGCGATTTATTCGTGGTGCCCATAGCGCCCGCATACATTCCTTCTTTACATTCCAATGGAGCAAATCGGACAACACGTTACATTTCAGATTGCAGGCGACTTGTCGGGTCGCGCAGTACCCACGCACGGCACAATTATTGGATATATTGTGCAGACAGATTTCACTGATGAAGGCATAAGCCTGCCTTGGTATGATACGGGCGCTACGCCAAATATTGTTATTGGGATTATACCAAAAAGGTATACTACCAATAAAATTCACAAAACGTACACGGTGGAGAAACTCAAGGTGGATTAGTATCCACTACCAACAAATCGCCAACCACCACCTTGTATCATTTGTGCACCACCGGCCGCGGCAATCAACATCATTGCCTGTGAACCCTGTTTTACCAACAAATCCAATAAAAATACCAAAAAGATTCCACCAAGTACAAAAAGTATGATTTCCAAGTGATTGGATTCGTTTTTTGTTACTTCGTTTTCCTCCAGTTTTTTGAACATAGAGTCCAACTTACGTTGCATATCATCCAAGCGACGATTGGCGGCTTGTTCAGCACCTCGTAAATCCACTTGACGTGCAACACCGTCGGATACATTTTGCCAAAGTGTAGCACCGCCGTCCAACCACGGTGCAGGTGTAAGTGGCACTTCGGCCTCTCGGCTAGGCATACGTGATTTAATCCAATCAGGTGTGGATGAATCATTAAATGCCTTGGTCCAATCGGGCTCCAATTTGTATACACCGGATTCTTTCACATCACTGGACGGATGTGGGAAATATGATTCGGAATCGTATGCATTTAGCATTTGAGAAACCGACGATGATTCTGTAAATGAATCAGGTCCGCCGCCCAACAATTCGGCCACCGGCAACCGACGATGTGCGGGCCGGTCAGGTTCAATCACTGCGGGTTCGGGTGGTGGTAGCGCCGGACGACGCTTTTTACGCTTCTTTTCCGGATCACTACTCCGGGATGACGGCACCAATGCAGTCTCTTCTGAAAAAGACTGGAACGCTTCCTGTAATGAGCACATTTGCCCTCCTTACATGATGACTGGGTTTTCAGAATGCCACGAAAACGGTGCGCCAAAGTAAGAGGCAGGATGCATATTTCACAATTAATATCAATCGCACTATTTACTGTGGCGGCGGTGATTACATTGCTTGCGTGGAATGACCGACTTGCCGGTACAAATGCAGCAATTAACGAGGCGTTTGAAGGTGGTGCAATGAAAGACCTTGATAAAAATGACCCAACACTGAAAGCCGTACAAGAATTAGCATCCGCAGGAACTGTGACAGAAGATGATGCAAGCAAAGCCTACAAAACTGTCTTGAAATTCATACAGCAAGATTTTGCACGCGGTGCATTATTTGTGGAAGATATGACCCGGCGTTTTTACGGCGAAGATGCCGAACTGCGCACCTTCCGTAAAGACCTAGATATGACAACACTCCTAGATAACTATAGAAGCCCATTACAAAGAATACGATGAATCAAGCACCTCCCGGTCTTCCACAATCATATGGTGGCTCGCCCTTGGGTGGCGCGCTGTTTCCACAACCTATTTGGTATCCACCCGTGGCTACAAAATGGATAATTACATTATTTATTGTTTTTGCCGGCGCGGTTGCAAATCGCCTGAAATCGGATATACGTAAGAAAATTGTAAGTCCTCCAGGATTCTTATTAATTTCATTACTTGCGCTGTATGTATTGGATTTTCCACCACTTGCATTCGCAATATTGTTCTTTTTGCTTTCTGTATGGGTTGCAGAACAATCTTCTGCCACGGAAGGATTTTTAAGCGGACTTCCTATTGTAGATTTTGTGGGGAACAACAAGCGTTGGTTTGTGGAATCTGTATTAAAAGAACGCCCGATGGGCATTCAGGAAAAGGATGTACAGACATATCCATCAGGGTCAACTTAAATCGCTAATCATACTAAGAATAACTCCCGGATATGGATTATGAAACAATATTAACAGTCTTGCTTGTGATAATATTGTTATGGTTTAGTTTGGATTTTGATAAACATTACAGTGAAACACTGCATACTGCGGCACGCCATCCGTTTTTCCGGTTTTTGGCAGGCAGTGTAGTTGTGTATTTAGCCACAATCAATCCAGTTCTTGCTACACTTGCATTTATGATTGTATTTTTCTGGATTGCTGACGTGAATTTTTTGTCCAGTTTTTCGTTGTGAAAAATCGCTGTATGAAACTAAGAGATGATAAAAAAGGAGCGTAAGATTGGTGCTGGCGAATGGATGATTCCCGTATCGCGTCTTGCACCTGCCTTAGGCAATTTGCCTGCTGCAGCACCTGCTACACCAGCACCGACGCCTGCAGGACCACCCACAGGTGTGCCTACCGGACCACCGCCAATGCCATTGCCCGTAGGTGGAAATATTGATTTTCTTTCCTCTACAATTATGTCTTTTAATTCAAATCCTTATATTATTGGTTTATTTATGTTACTTTTGAACTTAGGAGGACGCTTTTTATCCTTGGAATTAACAAAAAAACAGGAGGAATTTTTGCAACATAAATTTTTGCGCCCATTATTGTTTTTTACTGTAATTTTCATTGCAACGCGTAACTTAGTTGCTGCTTTCTGGGTGACCGTCTTTTTCTTTTTTATTATTTGGGTTGTTGCAAATGAAAATAGTCCATTTTGTATGGTGCCAAGTTGGTGCGGCCATGATACCGAAGGTGATAAACAGAAGTATCAAGCAAATGTTGGAAAACTTGCATCCGCAAAATAATTTTCCTGTAGTTATGTAGGTAGGATGAATTCCAACCCAATGGTGGAAAAATTAGAAGAACGCATTGGTGATTTGGTAGTCAAAATACGCACATGGAGCCCGTGGTATAACACAAATGACGAGAGACGTGCAATGGAGCGCGAACTCAATAGTTTGCGTGAACAACTTTGGAATCTTGGTAAAAAGAAAAATTGAAACGTTTTTTTACAATTGTAAATGTGTGTCGCGCGCTACTCATTTACATTTCCTTTGCATTTCCTTTCCTTACAATGGCCTCATTTCCTTATAAGCATAGTTATAGCATGCATAATGAGAATTATGATATAGCACGAGAGATTTATGAATTGTTCGATAAACAAGTTAGCAACGCCATGACTGCTGTGTCAACTGCCATGGGCTTTGACCCGTTTACACGCGACCTTGATGATTGGAAGATTGCCTATGGCCTTGTTGTTCCACCGGTATTGTACGACGACAACAAGGATCTTTGCGATGCATTAGTCGCATACGTAACAGCAGTGTTTCGCATACACTATATTGACATTACTGTTGGAAAGTGGTGTATGCCCAAAACATACAAGGACCTTGACTGTGTTGGTTCACGCAGCCGTTACCTGGACGTGCCGCATCATTACTATATGGAACTCAATCCATATGTTATTGGCACACGTC
>JACCDO012408194.1_pt1 | contig 38191 bp, 32 predicted proteins | sample 7446101 | NCBI WGS metagenome assembly JACCDO01 (sample SAMN15323440, study PRJNA562643) | freshwater metagenome | isolation source: river surface water | place: USA:Blue River Watershed | collected 2017-08-16 | reverse complement strand
GTCAACAGTAAAGGTATAAGTACCTGCATTTGCTGTTACAAGACCAGTACCTGATACACTAACCACCGATGGTGAGAATGTATAGGTTCTAGTATTATCGTAAGATGTGATTTGGAAGGTACCTGTAGCTGTTGCACATGTTGGTTGTGTTACTGTACCTGCAGTTGGAGCCGATGGCGTAGATGGTTGCGCATTTACAACAATATTTGAGCTTGCCGTAGAAGTACATCCATCTGCATTGTCAACAGTAAAGGTATACGTTCCTGCGTTTGCTGTTACAAGACCAGTACCTGATACACTAACCACCGATGGTGAGAAGGTATAGGTTCTAGTATTATCGTAAGATGAGATTTGGAAGGTACCTGTAGCCGTTGCACATGTTGGTTGTGTTACCGTACCAGCGGTTGGTGCCGATGGCGTAGATGGTTGAGCGTTAACAACAATATTTGAGCTTGCCGTAGAAGTACATCCATCTGCATTGTCAACAGTAAAGGTATAAGTACCTGCATTTGCTGTTACAAGACCAGTACCTGATACACTAACCACCGATGGTGAGAATGTATAGGTTCTAGTATTATCGTAAGATGAGATTTGGAAGGTACCTGTAGCCGTTGCACATGTTGGTTGGGTTACTGTACCAGCGGTTGGCGCACTTGGCGTAGAAGGCTGGGCATTAATTGTAATCGTTGTAGCAGAAGAAGTACAACTACTAGCATTGGTTGTAGTTAATGAATAAGTTCCTGTAGTCAATGTGCTAAATGATCCCGTAGAGTTCGTTACTGCTGCTACCACCGGACTTGTACCTGTTAAAGTATAGGTAATACCTGCACCATTTGCAGGTGATGTTACGCTAACTGAACCTGTAGAAGTAGAACATGTCGGTTGTATAGTTGTAGCTGTTGGTGCACTAGGCGTTTGTGCAAAACTAATCACTACATCATCTGTTGAAGTACAACCACCATTGGTTATTGACCATCTTAATAAGTATGAATTTCCTGAAACACCTGAAAAGTTAGAGTTTGCAGTACTTGCAGTCGCAATTGTACCACCTGTACCTGAGATAATACTCCAAGATCCTGTACCTGAGGAAGGTGTATTTCCTTCTAAAGCGATACTGGTTGAACCACAAATTGTACGATCAGAACCTGCATTAGCAGTAGTTGGTGCAGTTGCATTTGAAAAAGTTATAACCGCTAAATCAGCCATAACAACCGATTGACAACTAGTTGTAGCATTTACTGCAAGTAAATTATAAGAAGTAGTTGCTGTAGGAGTAACCGTAAATGAAATAGATCCGCCTGTTCCAGCAGTTGGTCCAGCTACTGTAGTATTATCAGCATTATTTCGTAAAGTATAATTTATTCCTGTTTCAGAACCACTAGATGTAATTGTTACAGGTATAGAAGAACAAATAGTTTGATCAGATAATGTATACGAATTATTCGGATTAGGATTAACAGTAACGCTAACCGTTCCATTTAAGGTTGTAGTACAGCTTACAGGTGAAATCTTTAATGCTTTAACAGAAATCGTCGCAGAAGAGGTTAATGCACCAGTTGTTAAAATTATGGTCCCTCCATCACCTAATTTTGAGGTACCCGTTTGTGTAGCACCATTGAATAATGAATAAATAACATTATTTTCAGAATTTGCTACAGAAATTGAAACCGTATTTCCAGAACAAATAGTCGTAGCGGTTGTGGCAGCAACTGTATTTAATGCAGAAGGAGCTATACATTGAATAATTACGGCAGTAGAAGGACTACTCTCACATTTACCTGCTGATGTAGCAGTTGCAGTCAATGAACCACCTGCAAATAATTCATAATCAGGAATACTTGATATTGTCCAAACTCCTCCACTAACAGTTGCTGATTTGTTTGGTATTAGTGAACCATCAACATATAAATATATTACGTCCCCATTTGTTCCAGAACCTGAAACAGAAGTACTTTGTTCAATTACTGGACTTGTAGTAATTGCAACCGAATTAGTTGTTTTTGTGCCTATGGAAACACTCGTTGAAGCCGCACTTTGTAACTTACAAGTAGCAGTTGCTTTGGCAGTAATTGGTCCTCCAGAAAAACTCAAGCCTGTTTTTGACCACATTCCTTTAGAAACAGTTGTAGTTCCTAATGACACACCATTATTAAAAATTTCAATAATGGTACCATCTGCCTCTGAAGAAGTACCCTTAACTGTTGAAATTGTACTAGCAGAAGGAGAGGTACAATAAGTTCCAGTAATTGTAGGAGCTGTCGTACTACCAGAAGAAACATAAGCAGTAGCAACGGAAGGAGTACAGCTATTGGTTTCGATTGCCTTCGCTTCTATTTTATCACAACCAGATAAACCTGAAATTCCTGAAATAGTCCAGTTCGTATTACTAACATTGGTTTGTCCTATTAAAGTACCATTCTTATATAAATATACATCCGCAGTTGTTGTAGCTTTTGTACCTGAGATACTTGTAGTTGATGTAATAATAGAAGTAGTTATAGTTACAGCACCAGTTGAAGCAGAAGCACCATTACATAAAATTACTGGAGCGGATTCACAACCACCAACTGTTTGAGTAATTAAAATAGGTCTATTGGCATTTAAACAACCACCCCCAGAAGTACCTGAACAAGTAGCATTGTTACAAGAAAACCCCCATGAACCGTCTGCTTGAACGGTGCTAGTCATCGCATTTGTAATCAAAACCCCTTCCTGATAAACTTTAATAGTTGCACCAGCAATTGCAGAACCAGCAGATGCACAAATACCCTTTCCTGCATTGGATGAAATATTAACTAAAGCGCTTTGAATAGTATCTGGACAAGAAGCAACTGGCGTACTATTACAAGTTGCTAGGGATATTGTTTTTCCAGATGCTGTTGCTGTTGCAGTAATTACATCACCCGATGTAAGTGGTGGAGAGATACTACTTTTAGTCCAAATACCATTTGTTACAGTTACAGTTCCAGAGATTGCAACTCCATTTTTGTATACTGTTATTATCGTTCCATTAGCTTCTGTACTTGTACCTGTTACTGTGGTAGCATTATTTGCTATAGGACCTGTGATAGTTGGACATACAGATTTAGCTGGACAGCTTGCATCGTTTACATTATCAATTGTACAACCACTCTGTTTTGCAATAATTTCATTAATTTGACTTACAAAAGAAGCACCAACACCACTCGTACCACCAACATCTGAAGCAGACGAGGCATTACATAGTGTTGATTTATCTGCTCCTGTATTATCTGCAAGTACATAGCGCATGGAAGTTGTTGAAGGATTTAATCCCTGAGCAATTAAATCAGAGACATTTACAAAATAATCTAAAAAATAATCAGGATCATTACATTGAGAAGAGTAAGCTATCGACTTTTGATAGTTTGTTGTTCCATTGTAAGAAATAACAGGAGTACAAGAGGTACCATCGGGGTTAGTGAATTTATAAACACGTACTCCAAATTTAGTTGATAAAACGATTTCGTATTCAAATCCTAGATTCGTAGTAGTGTAGGATGGATCTGAAGAACCTATTAAATTATCCGTATCTATCATGATAGAATAACTTTTCGCATTCGGAGAAACTGCTCCCATGCGCAAACGGAAAATCCAATATTTTGTACCAGAAATATCACGTATATAAGCCATTACTGGATCAAGACCTCCTGATACCGATTCTACATAATCCGTATATCCACAATTAGGTGCGTTCTCCAAATCACTATCGGGCTCTGTACCAGCTGGAATTAACGTTTTAAATGGAATTTCGCTTTCAGCTACATCATTTGCTGTAAAACCAGCATTTGTTGATGAAACATATCCATCTCCATTTGGATCTAATATAGATCTTCCCAAAACAGAGCTTGCAGGTTCAAGTATTAAACCTTTCGTCTGAGAGAAAGAATAAGTAAACGTTAATAAGACTGTAACTAGTAATAACAGTATTCTCATAAATTATAATTTTCTTAGAAAACCGCGAAGTTACTGCGCATTATTAACAATCCCAAACTTTTTTCAACAGTTTAAAACAATATGAATGAAAGATTGTCTCGAAAGAATTTAAAATCAATCAATCATAAATTTTAACTTTGTTGCATGATTAGGAAAAAAGGCATCGCAATTTTAGGATCTACGGGTTCAATAGGTACACAAGCATTAGAAGTTATTGAATCGTATCCCGATTTTTTTGATTTACAAGTGATCACTGCAAATGGAAATGCAGACCTGTTAATACAGCAAGCAAAAAAATTTCAACCGAATGAAGTGGTTATAGTCGATGAATCTAAATACCAATATGTCAAAGACGCTCTTTGGAATGAAGACATCAAAGTTTATGCGGGAATTGACGCATTGAGTCAGGTTGTTACCGGAAGTGAAATTAATGTTGTATTGACCGCACTAGTTGGATACGCAGGATTAAAGCCTACTATTGAGGCGATAAAAGCCAAAAAAACGATTGCTTTAGCTAATAAAGAAACCTTAGTTGTTGCAGGATCGCTTATAAATAAACTTGTAAGCGAATACGGAGTAACTATATATCCTGTTGACTCAGAACATTCGGCAATTTTTCAGTGCTTAACTGGTGAATATCAAAATCCGATTGAAAAGATTTACCTTACTGCTTCTGGAGGTCCTTTTAGAGGTTGGAAAGAAGAACAATTACAAAACGTTACCAAAGCGCAAGCATTAAAACATCCAAACTGGACAATGGGGGCAAAAATCACGATTGACTCAGCTTCATTGATGAATAAGGGATTGGAGGTAATCGAAGCAAAATGGTTGTTTGATTTAAAACCTGATCAAATTGATGTGATCGTACATCCACAATCAATCATTCATTCACTTGTTCAATTCGAAGATGGAAGTATGAAAGCACAAATGGGTTTACCAGATATGAAATTACCGATTCAATATGCCTTTACTTATCCGGAACGATTGAAAACAGATTTCCCACGTTTTAATTTTATGGATTATCCTCAGCTTACCTTTGAAGCACCTGATCGCAAAACATTCCGAAATTTGGATCTTGCCTACAAAGCGATGGAATTAGAAGGTACAGCAGCTTGTGCTTTGAACGCAGCCAATGAAGTTTCTGTGCAATTGTTCTTAGAAGATAAAATAGGATTTCTAGATATCGCAAGAATTAACGAGTCGGTAATGGAGCAAACTACTTTTGTGAAACAACCTGTTTATGATGATTTTGTATCTGTAGATACCCTAGCAAGGTCCTTAGTACGAACTTATGTAAAGTGAATCTAAATTATCGGAAAAATAATCGTTTTATTAAAATTGTTCTTTTTTTCCCTTGTAAATTCACTAATTAATATATTTTTGCCGAAAGTTTTCGAGAAATGATTGAACAAGAAGCACAATTAGTACAAAAAGAAGAGGTTGCAAACTTCTCGTTCCCTGCTGATGAAATCACGTTGTCTGATGATGAATTATCTATGAGACAATTAGCTTTTGATAGAGCAATTGCTTTGGGTAATTTAGAAAGACATAAAGTGAAGATTTTCTTCGCTGATGACAAATCATATAAGGTTGTGGACACTACTATTTGGGCTGTTACTGAAAAATATGTGGTGCTAAAACAAGGAGTAGTAATTCCTAAACACCGAATTCATAAATTAGAAATTTAGTTAATTATGTCTAAGAAAAGAGCTATTGTAACTTACGAGAAACTCTCTGAAGAAATGAGAGACCGATTGGAAGAGGCCTTCCCAGAAGGTTTTGGTGGTGCTATGACACAAGTTTCAACACCTACTGGAGAATTAATGGATGCTGTTTTATGGGAAACAGACGAAATGATTTATTTAGTAAAATTAAATAAGGTTAAACAAAAGAACGTTGTCCTACCAGTTGATGATGAAGAGGAGGAAGAAGATTTTGACGATATCCCTGAAGAGGATGTAAAAGGCGAAGAGGATTCAGTAGATGACGATGATGATGATGAATACGACGTTGCAGATGAAGAATCTGAAGAAGAAGAAGAAGATTAATTAAAAAAAGGCTTTCAAATTGGAAGCCTTTTTTTTATCCCTTTAACGATAATTTTTTTTGTTCAATTCAACTAGATTTGAAATTATTTATTATATTAGGTTGATTCATAATTCACTATAATTAAATCAACTTTCTAATGAAATCACAATCTTCATCCCTTTGGAAAATTATAGGCGCATCTTCAGTTGGAACTCTAATCGAATGGTATGACTTTTATATTTTTGGTAGTTTAGCTACTATTATTTCTTCTAAATTTTTTCCTGCCGATCAACCTATTGCCTCTTTTATGGCGACTTTAGCGACTTTTGCTGCTGGATTTGTTGTCAGGCCATTCGGTGCTTTGGTTTTTGGAAGATTGGGGGACTTGGTTGGTAGAAAATATACTTTTATGCTTACCCTTTTAATTATGGGAGGTGCCACTTTTTTAATTGGGTGCATTCCAAGTTATGGATCGATTGGATATTTAGCTCCTTTACTTGTTTTGATCCTTCGTTTACTTCAAGGTTTAGCATTAGGAGGTGAATACGGTGGCGCTGCAACCTATGTAGCAGAACATGCTCCCGAAAATCAACGAGGTTATTGGACTTCTTGGATTCAAACTACGGCAAGTGCTGGTTTATTTTTATCGCTTATAGTCATAATGATTACGCGCGTATTAGTTTCAAAAGAAGATTTTGAATCTTGGGGTTGGCGGGTGCCCTTTTGGTTTTCTATTGTAATGGTACTTGTGTCTTATATTATTCGTAAAAACATGGGAGAATCCCCTCTTTTTGAAAAAAATAAATCGGAAGGTAAACTTTCTAAAAACCCTTTGAAAGAAAGCTTTGGAAATAAGAAAAATTTGAAATTAGTTTTACTAGCCTTGTTTGGAGTGGTAATGGGACAAGGGGTTGTTTGGTACACAGGACAATTTTATGCCATGAGTTTTTTGGAAAAGGTTTGCATGCTTGACAAAGTTCAATCTGATACCATTATGGTCATTTCTTTATTACTAGGTACTCCGTTTTTTATTGTTTTTGGAAAACTTTCAGATCGTATTGATCGTAAAAAAATCATGTTATTCGGAATGCTTATTGCTGCTTTTTCCTACAGACCTATTTACAAAAAAATGTATGAAATCATTGATGTAAAATCGAAAACAGAGGTTACTAAAACAATTACCTCTGAAATTAAACAAGCAAATCAGGATATTCAGATTAAATCAACAACTTATTCAGACGGTACCATCAAAAAAGAACAGACTACGAGGACTGAAACAAAAGATAAACCAATAATAGAATCGAAAACTTCAATTACCATTTCGGGATTAAATTACTTTTTAATCATTTGCTTGGTGTTTATACAAATCTTATTTGTTACGATGGTCTATGCACCGATAGCAGCCTTTTTGGTGGACCTATTCCCTACTTCCATTCGTTATACCTCTATGTCTTTTCCCTATCATATTGGGAATGGAATTTTTGGAGGTTTATTACCTGCCATTTCAACTTATTTAGCAACGAAAGCCTCGGCTTCAACGAGTATTTCGAATTCAAGCCCATATTTAGCGGGGCTTTGGTACCCGATTGCAGTAGCATTAATTTGTTTTGTCATTGGGCTCATTTACCTAAAACCATCTGTGAAATTTCTGTCAAATGAAAGTTTAAAAAAATACTTAGGATATTTTTGGATGGGACTAGCTTTATTTATTGGATATTTCTCCATTGTGGTTTTCGGTGGACCGAAAGTACTTCATCCAAAAGGAATGGACGATTTAGTTTTTGGTTACATCATTTTACTCATTTTAACCCCCATTGTTGTTGGTGGATTGTTTTTGTTGGGTTGGTATGCTATTAAGGAGGAATATAAGGATTGATTACTAAATAAAAATGGCAGCATAAAATATATACTGCCATAGATTGTGACCCCGGAGGGTCCCGAAAGCTTTCGGGACTAACCCCAACGTATTGTGACCCCGGAGGGATTCTAACCCCCAACCCTCAGAGCCGAAATCTGATGCGCTATACAGTTGCGCCACGGAGCCAAATGTAAAACGGTTGTTCTTTTCAGACAAAGCAATTTTACAATACAAAAGTAATAGATTCTTTAATAATTCAATTTCTAAAACTATCTTTATCTAAATCAAAATGAATGTACGTTGTTAATCCATTTATTTAAAAAGAGTTTTATTTTATTTTGTTGGTGTTTTATTACCCTTGGTATATATTCCCAATCGGCTATGCACCAATGGAAATACTATGTTAATTCGGCTAAAGGAATAGATATATCGGCTTTAAATAATTCGATCTATATTGCTTACGAAAATGGTTTATATGAATATGATGTAGCGAATAAAGAAGGTACTCTTTGGTCTGTAAGTAACTACCTATCTGATATTTATATTAATAAAATCTTTACAGATAAAAAAGAAAATCGATGTTGGATAGGCTATAAAAACGGAAACATTGATTTTATTACCGGTTCAAAAGTGACTAATATCCCTTACCTAAAAATGTCGGATAAAATGGGTGATAAATCCATCGTCTCTTTTCAAAATGACACTCGCTTCACGTATGCAGCAACTTCTTTTGGTATTTTGAAAATTGATCCTATTAAAAAAGAAATCAAAGACACATACTACCCACCCTTGAATGGTAACAAAATCAAAGATTTGCTGATTTATGGAGATAGTATATATGCTTTGTCCGATTCTATTATCTATGCAGCAAATAGTAATAACCCATTATTAGCAAATGAAAATAACTGGAAAAGCACCTTGTTTTCCAAGCAAAAATTAAAAATGTTTCATCTGCAAAAAAACACTATTTACATCGAGACATCAGACCATTTTTTATTAAAACAAAACCAAAATTCTTGGGAGCCAATTACTCTTGGTTATTTTTCTGATCAAAAGTCATTTGATAATTTAATAGCACTTGAAGATGGCTGGGCAACAACAGGTTACGATGGTATACAGCTCCTTGATTTACAATTTAATGAAACAAAAATAGTATATAGGTATGATGGAATTACGATACCTAGACCTCATAAAATTATTAAACATCTGAACAAATATTGGATAGCAGATCGTGAATGTGGGTTGGTAGCATGGAGTGACAATTTTAACAGTACCGTTCATTCGATTAACTATCTCCCTAAATCGTCTATTTTTTCATTAGGATACCATAATGGACAAATAGGAGTTACGAGTGGAGTTATTTCAAAAACTGGATTTCAATATAATAACGATGGGGTATATGTAAATCAAGAAGATAATTCTTGGAAATTATTTGATCGGTATAACCAGACCAACTGGAAAGATAAATTAGTTTTTGATATTTCGTCCATTTCATTTCATCCAAAAAAGAAGGGAGCGTTTGCTGTAGGTTCAAATTCTTTTATACCCTTATCAATATCCTATGATGGTAAACAAATTGATACTGTATTCACCCATACAAATTCAACTTTAGATCAATCTATTTTAGGCAATGGATTTTCCTTTGTTTCAGACTTAAATTACGATAAGGATGGAAATTTATGGATAATAAATCCTTTTACTTCAAATGTTTTGAAGGTTTATACAGCTTCTAACACTTGGGCTGAACTTAATACGAGTAGTGCAACGCTAAACTCTTGGGCTACAAAAGTTAAAATTGATTATTTTGGCAACAAATGGGTAGTTTTCCCAGGAATAGGTATTGTTGGTGTTAATACAGGAAAAACACCTAGTGATATTACGGATGATATTATACGATTGGTAAATGATGGTGAAGGTTCAGGTGCACTACCTACCAAAGATGTAAATGCTGTAGCTATTGATTTTGATAATAATTTATGGATTGGTACAGATGAAGGTTTTACGGTGTTATACAATGCTCCTGGAATTCTAGAAAAAGAAGGAAAAACATTTGTTTCTCAAAGAATCAAACTTAAATATGAAGGAAATGTCGAATATTTATTGGGGAAAACCGCGATTTCAGACATTGAAATAGATGGTGGAAATCGTAAATGGATTGCCACTAAAAATGCTGGTTTATTTTTATTAAGTGCTGACGGAAATCAACTATTAGCTTCATTTACAAAAGAAAATAGTGGTCTAATTTCTAATAATATCAATGACATTCAATTCAATCATCAAACCGGTGAATTATTTATTGTTACCGATTTGGGCTTGGTTTCTTATCGAGCAGGCGCATCAGAGGGAACCGTCGATTATGAGTCAACGATAGTTTTTCCAAATCCATATAAAACAGAACACACTAAAGGTATTACCATTCAAGGAATTAAATATGATTCAGATGTGAAAATTACCGATGCTGCTGGGAATGTAGTATACAAAACGACATCTAATGGAGGGACAGCTTTTTGGAATGCTCAGGACTGGGATGGAAATCGAGTAAGTCCTGGTGTTTACTTCTTTTGGACTGCACCTAATTCAATCAATGGTGAGGGTAAAAAAGTTGGTAAAGTAGTTGTCTTCTAATGAAAAAAACAGATTCGGGGATTTTATTAAAACGCATTCCTTATTCAGAAACGAGTTTGGTGCTAACTGTTTTTACTCTATCAGAAGGTAAAAAATCATTTTTATTTCAAGGAGCAAAAAAGAAAAAAGGCAACGTGTTACTTCCATTAAGCCCTATCGAGATCACCTATTTTCAACGAGATGATTCACAATTAGCAAAAATTTCTGAAACTTCTTTATTACATATTTTTGAATCTATTCCCTTTCACCCCATCAAATCAACTATTCTTTTTTTCGAAATAGAGGTATTACAATCCATTCTGCATGAAGGAGTAAAAGATGAACTCCTTTTTCGATTTATCGAAAGTGAATTGTGTTGGTTAGATCAATCATCTTCTTTAACAAATTACCCCATTTATTGGTTATTAGAATTAACTAAGTACTTAGGTTTTTTTCCATTAAAGCCTCTTCATAAAACACCTTATTTCGATTTAGAGAATGGGCTTTTTTTAGGAAACGCTCCTTCTCATACACATTATAAAAATGGCATCGAAGTGGAATGGTTAAGTGAGTTTGTAAATCTTTCAAAAGAAGCACTTTTAGCCGTTGAACTCCCAAAAAAACACAGAAAAAATTGTTTGTCAATACTCATCGAGTTTTATAAATTTCATATACCTAACTTTAATCTGAAAGATAGCATATCAATCATCGAGAGTATTTGGGAATAAACTTACATTTTTATAATATCTTTGCTTCATGGCTGAATCCATTTTAATTGAAGGGACTACCCGCTCTGAAAAATACGAATCTCTGCTCAATCAATTAAAAATCTTAATCGGTGATGAACAAGATTTAATATCGATTCTATCTAATACAACTGCAGCTATAAAAGAGACTTTTGGTTTTTTTTGGATCGGATTTTACATCGTTCGAGGAGAAGTTTTAAAATTAGGTCCGTTTCAAGGAAGTTTAGCTTGCATGGAAATCGGTTTAGGCAGAGGTGTTTGCGGTACATCTTGGAAAAATAAAGAAACACTTGTAGTTCCTAATGTCGATGAATTCCCAGGTCACATTGCTTGTAGTAGTTTATCTAAAAGTGAAATCGTAGTGCCAATATTAAAAGGAGATACCGTGATAGCCGTTTTAGATATTGATAGTACTTTAATTGCCGATTTTACAGAAACAGACGCCAACTATTTAAATCAACTATGTCAATGGTTAAGTATCTATTTTTAATTATCACTGCCATTATGATGGTCAGTTGTGCAATACAAGGCACGATTACGGGTGGACCAATTGACAAAAGAGCCCCAATGTTTGACTCAGTAAAAGTTAAACCAGCTCTTGGTACAACCCATTTTAATGCTTCAGAAATTCATATCCCTTTTACTGAATTTATAACTCTAAATAAGGCGAACGAAAATATATTAATCGTACCCAATGATTTAAAAATAGAACCCATTGCTAAAGATAAAACTTTAACATTAAGACTAAAAGGAGAACCAAAATCGAAAACGACCTATGCCATTTACTTGAATAATGCGGTCAAAGATTTACATGAAGGAAATGATACATTATTGACCTATGTTTTTTCGACAGGTGATTATATTGATTCAATTACATATCAAGGAAAAGTAATAGATTCACGCACACGACTGCCTTTCAAAGGAGCTACAGTTGCTCTTTTTTCAGATACCGTAACTACCTTTTATCAAAAAGCAGTTAATTTCGCAATGACCAATGATCAAGGGGAATATAAATTAAAACATATTCACAACGGAAACTATTACGTAGTTTCCTTTCAGGATCAAAATAAAGACTTTACTCTTCAAGCTTTTGAATTATCAGGTTTCAAAACTGAAAAAATAGACTTAACCAAATCAAAAATAGATACAACTGCAATTGAATTATTTCCTTCTCTACCCAAAAAAGCGATTAGAAAAATAAGTCATATCAATAATGATGAAATTTTAATAACTGGTAACATACCTATTGATAAAGCAAACATTACTTTTTTTAAACATCCCATTTTATTTAAAACAATACATAAACCAGATTCTATCTCCTTATTTATAAATACAAACGAAGTTGATACCCTACGTGGTAGTCTAGCTATCGACGAATATATTGATACTTTCTACTGTCGAATACAACCCAAACTCAATCATAAAATACCTACACTGTATTTTCCTAAATACGTAAGGCAGAAATCAACTTGGTTAATTAACACGAATGATTTAATTACCAACTTTAATCAAGATTCAATACAACTGTTTGTAAACGACTCAATTAAAATTCCATTTGAACTAAAAGCATCTGGTTATCAACTTCAAATAAAACCTGGAATATACACTTCAAAATCAATCAAATTAGTTATAAAAGCAACAGGGTTAAGCTTCAGGAATTTCAAAGAAAATTACAAATTGAACCAAACACTAACTGTTTTTGACTCTACACAATATGGTATATTTAATGTATCAACTATTGCATTTCCTAAAGGAACAATACTTGAAGTTTTACTTGGAGATAAAGTAACTCATCAACATGTTGTAGACGAGAAACATAGTCTTTGGAAAATAGACAACCTTGAAAAAGAGTCATATGTTTTCAAAGTATATTACGATTCAAATAGTAATGGAAAATGGGATACTGGAAACTTGAAGAATAAAATTCAACCGGAAAAAATACAAATCTACAACGATGCTTTTCAAGCTAGACCAAACTGGGAGGTCGAAGTAAAATTTGACCCAGCCAAATGGAAATAAGATGGAAAAAACGTTTGCTTCTTGGAAGATATATCTAGCCATTATTTTCGGGCTATCAATCGTTTCTTGGATGCTGTATCGTAGCATCGAACAGCCTCATTTCATTGAAAGTAAAAATCAGGGAAATTACTGTTGGGTAGATGCTAATCATAATAATCAGATTGATTTCTCAATTCCTTCCGAATTTAATCTTTGTAAATCAGGTAACTATAAAAAAGAAAAATTTACTGATATTTTTGGTCAAATTCAATGGAATTACCAATCAATTACCTGGTTGATGCTTGCTCTTGTTTGTATGTTTGGACGTGATATTGCTTATATGTTTCGTATTCGAACACTCACCTATCAAGAACTAAGTTGGAAATCAGCTTTTAATGTGATTTTAATTTGGGAATTTGCCTCCGCAATTTCTCCTGGTGTTGTTGGTGGTGTTTCTGTAGCTATGTTTATCTTAAACAAAGAAAAAATCGCTTTGGGTCGCTCAACAGCTATTGTAATCATTACTGCTTTACTTGATAATTTATTTTTTTTAATCTTAATTCCGATTGTTTTCTTATTTATTGCTCCTGAAGTTTTGTTTCCTAATTCAACCGCAATAGACAAAGGAGTTTCACTCGTTTTTTGGGGAGGTTTTTCTCTTATTTTAATCATCAGCTTTATAATTTTTGTCGGAATTTTCATTTATCCCCAAGTAATTGGAAAATTACTTTCCATTGTATGTAAACTCCCTTTTTTAAATCGTTTCACATCAAAAGTTACCCGTTTAGATACTGATATTCAAACAACTTCTAAAGAATTGCGAAACGAAAAAATCTCTTTTTGGATGAAGAGTTTTGGTAGCACTTTTATCTCTTGGACATGTAGATATTTGGTTATCAATTGTATTATGGCTGCGTTTTTATCACTTTCATTTTATGATCACATTTTCGTACTCGGTAAACAATTGGTTTTGTGGTTATTTATGCACATCAGCCCTACACCAGGAGGTAGTGGCGTTGCAGAATATGCCTTTGGCGAATTGATGGGTTCTTTTAGTAAATCTATGCTTTTAATAACCGGTTTAGCTATTCTTTGGCGCTTAATTTCTTATTTCCCTTATTTGATTATAGGTTCTATTTTAGTACCAAGATGGATTAAGAAAAAAAGTTAGCATTAACTTCAGATTAGATTTTAAATTTTATTACCTCCCCTGCATCTTCAAAGATGGAGATTTATTTTGCTTTCAATGCAAATTTATACTGCAACGTAAAATACGCTGAGATGCCATCGGAAGGAAGAATACCAGGTCCTGGGTAGGCAGTGGCACGGCGCGTGTAATAAGATTGGTTGGTGAGGTTGTTGATACCAAGTTCTACTTGGAATTGTTTGTTAAGTTGGTATTTGGAAGATAAATCAACTACGGTATAAGCGGGAACTTGTCCAATAACGGCATCACCTGAAGGCTCAATAGCATTGGTAGCATCTGAAAATTGCGGAGAATTGTAAGAAATCTGAATTTGGGTAGTCATTTTAGACCATTTCCATTTTAATCCGGATTTAATAACAACTGGACTCACGTATTCCACTTTTTTTCCTACGAAATTTGGTTCTTTAGAGCGGATATATCTAGCATCAATGTAAGCTGCATTCAGGAAAATGTTCAAATTATGTTTAGCACTGTCTTTGAATATTCCAATAACATCTATTTCTCCAAAGGCTTCAATACCAATATTCATCGCATCACCAATGTTGGTTCGTTCTTTGTAAATCGAGTTTGGTTTCGGTGCTAAACCGATTTTGTTTCCATAAAACACGTTAAAAATCGCTACGTCAAAGGTCAAATAATCTTTTACCAAACCACGATAACCTAATTCCAACGTATAGCCTTTTTCGTCTTTCATTAAGGTATCGACCAAAATATTTGGATTTGCTACGCGTATGTCTGTAAAGTTGATCGCACGGTAATTTTGGGTATAGTTTGCATAGACGTTACGCATACCTTTGAGTTTGTAATTCAATCCAAAGCCAAAGAGTGGCACATTGCGTACTACTCGGTTAGAATCGTGCAATTTGTAAATGGCAATTGTATCTTTTGTATAAGGATGAATATTATAACGTTTGTAGAATCCATTTGCTTCACTCGTTATATATTCGTAACGCACTCCGAAGTTCATCGTTAATTTACTTGTTAAGAACAAAATATTTTCTGCAAACAAAGAGGCGTTTTCAGATGGGAAATCATAAGATGAATTTTCGAGATTATTCGGATTTAAATAAGTAAAGTCTACATTGGAACCGGAAGAAACTAAGCCTTGATTGTTCACCGTATGACCTCTGTAGTAACGCGTTCCTACTAAAAAAGCACCACTCATTGATTTACTTGTATCTCCCTTTTGGAAATCATAACGTTGTAAATACCTTGCTTCTACTCCACCATTTTTAAACAAGCCTTGAATCAGATCTCGATTTCCCAATGGGTCGGCTTGATTGATTTTCCCTAAAAACCCTGTTGATAACCTGGTAGATTGCATTCCAAAAGCACGTACATTGAAACTAGCCTTAGAAGAAATTTCATAATCGGAATGAAAGGCTAACATATTCCACCCCACTTTGAACCAATTGCGATTGCGGTAGCTCTTGCGTGGGTCATCTAAAAATTGAGCATCGGTTAATCCGCCTGGTTGTTGCGCTAAATAATTCATTTGGGTGTATTCCAATCTTACTTTCCAGTTCTCTAAAAGGTAATAACCAGCTTGAGCAAAAAATTGATGTTGGTTGAAATCTGAATTTGCTCTGTAACCAGTTCCTTCTTTGTATTGATGATATACTTGGTAGAAAAACTTGTTTGTCGTACCCGCTACGCGATTGAAAATACCTTTATAACCGTAATTCCCCAAAGTGCCACGAGAGGTAATTTCTAAAGGTGTATTTGAAGGAGCATCTTTTATATTGAAATTCAACAAACCACCAAATTGAGAACCGAATTGCAAAGCAGCAGAACCTCGTATGATTTCAATAGACTTCAATGCTTCAAAAGGAGGAGTATAATAACTTTCAGGGTAACCCAACGCATCCGCACTGATATCGTAGCCATTTTGACGGGTATTGAAATTCGCAGCACGGTTTGGACTTAGTCCTCTTCCTCCAATACCAATTTGAATACCAGCACCATCGCTTTCCCAGATATTTAAACCCGGAATTTTGGCAAACATTTCACGCGGATTTGCAGTAGATTTTGCACCACTCAAATTTTCCAATTCTATCACAGCATTTGTTCCAGTAGTGATTTGTGTTCCTTTAATCATTGGCATAAAACCAACATCAAAATGTTCTAATTTTTTACGGTAAATGTTGACTGTTTTTAAATCCTTGGAAAAAACATATAACACAATGTTTGTGAGAGTATCTATCTGATTTTCTTTGATTTTAAATCTTAAGTCACGGTAACCAGAAAAACGAAAATGAACGGAATCTCCCGAATGAGCAGGTATAGAAAAAAGTCCATTTGCATCCGAAACGACAATGTGATTGGTCGAATAATTTTTTAATAAAACTCCTGGAATCGAAGCACCTAGTTCGTCTTTTACCACGCCTCGAAAATGTTGCGCTTGTAAACTATAAGACAAACAACACATTATCAGCAATATGTAATAAAACAACTTCAAGGACGATAAGGTTCCAACCAATTACGGTGCGCTAAATTATAAGAAAAACGGGTTAAATCGTGTTTTTTAGAAACAAAGAGTTGAGATGGACGACCATTTAAACTTACATAAATCTCTGCATGCACTGAAGGTTGAGTAATTTTATATAATTGATTATTAATGAATATAGAGGTATCATTAAATTTATTCTCAAGAAAATCAGCATATTGTAAAATCATATCAGGTTGTGTAGCCATTTGATCGTGTTGCGTAGGTGATAAAAATTCTTTGTTTTTAATTTCAATTTCTCTCCCTGATTTTCTGTCTTTTACATAAAAAGTAGCCATCCCTTCTTTGTGCATCAACATAACCCGCCAAGAAAATCGGAACCCTTCTTCGTTCCAGAATAAATTACCAGGATACAACACATACCTAAATGGGGTGAGTATCTGAAATAAAACAAAAGCAACAATGCAAAGTGTTAAGATGGGTTTCTGTTTTTGTATGGATACTGTAATTGTCTCTGAATAATGAAAAAGGGATTTTAACTTGTTCACTACCCTTTCATGGAATTCATTTGAAAAGAAAATCGTTGTGGAGCAGATCATCACCCAAGGAAAAATACCGATTGGTAGTAAATACCAAGTCACCAAATGAAATACTACAACAAAAAAATAAGCAATGCTTCGTGTTCGTGCACTCAACAAGAAAAAGACTATAGTTAAATCATAAAAACATCCAAACCAACTAAATATATAGGGAATCAAATCTTTTGTGAATAAAGTACCAAACACAGGCATATCTCGGTGTGCTTGCAACCAAATTTTCAATGGTTGTGCTTGAAATAGCCAATCCGTTTCCAATTTGGCTAATCCTGCAAAAATATAGACGATTGCTAATTGAAATTTGAAAGCGCCTATCGTCCATTGATGTACACTATCTGTAGCTTCTACTCTCCCCCATTTCACATCCAAGGAAAATGACTTATGCGCAGGTACAAACATAAATAGAAAAGTCATCAAACTAATGAAGTAATAGTGATTCAGGTAGTTAGACTTATCCAATAATTCTATGTACGTAAAAGACAAAAATAAAAGAACCGTTGAAAAACGATAAAAAGCACCTAATAATAAACCAACCGCACCCAATAAAAAAGTAAAAAATGGAAGGTACATCCAATTTCCAGGAAGGGGTTTTACCCATTCAAAACCAAGATAACCAAAGTACATTTTGGGTTGAATATACATATCATACACCCAACCATTTGCCATAAAGCGGATTGATCCAAATATAAGTAATGCTCCAAAAATAATTCGGAACATTACCAACGGTAGTATCGAAACCGGTTTATATAAGATTTGGTTAATTCGATTCATTCAAAAACTAATCGCCGTCGTTGTCTTGGTAGGTAATCATAACTCCAAAAGCGGCTGTCATATCTGTTTTTAAGTGAATTGTCAGGTTATGAATTTGCGTATACAAATCATCGACTTGTTTCTTTTTCGAAGCATCGTTTAACATTGTACCTAAATCTTCATTGAACCCTTGCGTTGTATTAATAATTGCATCAAATTCACCATTGATTTTAGTAACTAAATCACTTTTATTTACTGTTTTTAAGTAATCATCAAAACCGATGCCTTCTTTCCCAGATTGCATATCTCCGTTGAACTGACGTTTTACGGCCTTAATATTGGCTAAAAGAAGTTTCCAAGTAATTTTTGACCTTGGAGTTTCAATATAATTCGGTTGTATTACATCTAAACTTTGTTTGCCTAATGGAATACCCACTTTTGTCCATTTACACTCTTCATACCCTTTGATGTAATCGTTTACGAACATCGAAAATGCACTCGTAGATTCAGTTCCAGTAGAAGCAACAAAAGTCGTTTGATACGTTTTCCAACTTGTTATGGTGTTTTGAAGTAAAGTTTTCATTTGGGAAATGACAGCTGAGCCATAATCAGAATAGTTTTTTTCGTTGAAATATGAAATCGCATTCTCTCTATTTAAAAGAAAATCAAACACATGAAATCCTTTGGCTACATTGGAAGAAATCGTTGATAGGTCATAGTTATTATCTTTTATGTAATTGACAACTTTAACTGTATCTGTTGGGAAAGTACCCAATTTCGCTTTTATATCAAGTTCCATTCCTGGACCGAACTCATAAGCCAAAACATTCTGCCAAGATAAATAACTCCTTTCCCAACTTGCTTTTACCGAATCAAAATCTACTTGTGATTTAGATCCTAGGAATTGATTATATCCTGCTTCAAATTTCATTACCTCATCAAGGACTAATTGGTAATCGTTCTGAATAACCAAAGCCATATTAGAAAGTAAATCTGCTTTTTTGAAATCGTTGGTTTGTTCTACTTTTTTTGGATTACAAGCAATAAACAAAAAAGAAATCAAGGAAATACAAAGTAATGATTTAAGGAATTTCATGTCTTATTTTTTATCAAATGAAAACGTAACTATTCTACTTTTCTAAACAATGTTTTACTTTAAAAGTTGCAAAAATAGAGCGCACTTTTTGTAAAATAAATGATGTAAATCATATTACTTCGTAGAATCAATTGCTTGTGCAACTGTAAACCCAAAACGAGCTGCAATATCTTGTGCAATTTTATCCAATTCAATATTTAAATAATCAACATCGTACAAACCATTTTTACCTCCCATCAATCTATCCAATAAACTTTTCACTTCGTCTTTTGAAAAATACGGCAATTTTGTATCCGGATTTTGCGTAAAACGTAGCGACCAAATAAAACCATATCCTTCTGAAAGTGCATGGAATGCTCCTTTTCCGTCAGCGATTGCTAACTTCGCTTTCCCTTCATTCATGTAGTAAACTGCTCTAACAGCAACTACTTTTGACATCTCTTTTTTGATGATTGCAATTTGAGCATCTCTCGTCGAATAATCTTTGTTTGTAATCGCTGCTCTACCTTTGATGAAAGCGTTTAAGATATTTTCTTTTACATTACTAAAATCAGGGTCTACATCCACTTGATTGATATACGAAGACCAATATTTATATACAGCTGGAGTAACATTCACATTATCACTTCCAAAGATATACCCATATGCTTCGTCCCAAAAATGCTCCATGTCAGTATAATTTTTCTCAGGAGTAAGAATTCGATTGGTATTATTTTGTTTTGTTAGACCTCCATCTAATTTTGTTGAACTTAAATAAGTATTCAAGGTTTGGTCTAACAAACAAGCACCCATCATACCTTTTAAGAAAACTTGTTGTGGTTCTAATCCATTCGCACTGAAATAACGTTTTTTAGAACCATCCATGTAAAAACCTGGTTTATCAACTGTTGCTTCAACATTTGCATTCGTTGTTAACTCTGCCTCTTTCAGTTGTTTTTTAAATGCTTCAATGATATCATTTTTTTCGCCCAAATTTGCTGTAAAATAATCGATTGAGGCAGCCGTTTTATCCGACAATCTTTTTCCTGAAGTATTTAACGAATCTGCTGTAAACCCCGTACCATCAAACATATTTAGTAAGGTACTTTCAGAAACAGGTGAAGTACCCCCCATTAAATTCCCTATTTGCTCCAACATCACTAAACGTGTTTTTTGTCCGCTAAAATCAACTGTAGATTTTGAAGTAGCATCAGAAAAGGTATACGAAGATGGAACTGTATAGGTGTTTGCGTTTGTTGTATCAGTTGGTTTTTCATCTTCTTTTTTACAAGAAGCAAATAATGAACCAATTGCTAATCCAAAAACTAGATTTTTTATATTGATAATTCTCATATTATTTAGAATTAATTTAAATTATGAAACAAATGTATTGTTTCGATACAAAGTCATCAATACCACAAAAAAGGTATTTTAATTAAAACGATTCTAAATAAGGTGGTTTTACAAAGGATTTATGTTTTTAAAATCTGGTGATTGTTGGGGAAGGTGAATTGAAACACAAGTTTGAATCAAATCGATGAGTAAGGTTATCAATTTATTTTTCACAAAATACCGATGTGTAACCAACCCGATACTTCTTTGGGGAACTGGCTCTGTTATTTCTTTGATGTACTTTTTATCATTTTCACTAAAATCAAGCGTTGCAAGATAAGGAATCAAGGTCGCTGAGTGATTCGCCTTTACGATTCGCAACAAACTGTCTATGGAACCAGCACGGAATTCAAAGTTAACAGGTCTTTTTTTATTGCTTTTTTTCATTTCACACAAACGCATAATCTGGGTACGCATGCAATGACCCTCTTCCATCAACCATAAGTCATCCAACGCTATTTCTTCAACTTTCAGTTGAGCTCTATAATTACCTGTTGTATCAAACATCACAAATGGCTCATCATATAAGTGATGTTCTTCAATATCATCATCCAACAAAGGAGTGGACAAAATACCCAAATCTAGTTCCCTTTTTTTCAATTTCTCAATAATCACCTGCGTCGTATGTTCTCTTACCTCAATGGTTAATTCCGGAAATTGGGTAGCGAATTCTTTCAGAAAAAGAGGAAGTAAAAATGGAGCAATCGTGGGAATGACAGCAATTTTTAATTTTCCCTTCACCACACCTTTCATTTCGTCTGCTAACTGATTTAATCGGTCAATATTTTTACTTATCAATCGAAGTTGTTCAATGATTAATTGACCTTCATTGGTAATCTCTACGGGCTTTCTTTTTCGGTCAAAAATAGGAATCCCTATTTCCTCTTCAAATTTTGAAATCATCGTACTCAACGTAGATTGACTGATAAAACACTGTTCAGCAGCAGTTTCAAAATGACGTTGTTCAGCTACAGCTAATACATATTCGATTTGACGTATATTCATCTATTTTATCAATATTAGATTCTAAAATATCGTTTTTATGAATCAAATATAAAACATATTTTTACCAAAAACATAAATACTATTTCATCATGAAAAAAGAAATACTAAGCGCAGGACTATTCCTTTCGTTAATGGCAAGTGCTCAACAGCCAACGGAAATGGGAGCATCTTGTCCCTTCCATGCTGGAAGTAAAACAACCAATGCACCAACGAATGGAACGAGTAATCCTGATTGGTGGCCAAATCAATTGAATTTATCTATTTTAAGACAAAATTCAACCCTATCCAATCCACTTACACCAACTTTTGATTACGCAAAAGAATTTAAATCCCTTGATTTGAATGCTGTAAAAGAAGATTTACGTAAGACAATGAAAGAATCACAAGAATGGTGGCCAGCAGATTACGGTCATTACGGTCCTTTTTTCATTCGTATGGCTTGGCATAGTGCTGGAACGTATCGTACAGGTGATGGACGTGGGGGCGCTCGATCAGGTCAAGAACGTTTTGCTCCATTAAACAGTTGGCCAGACAATACCAATCTAGACAAAGCAAGAAGATTAATTTGGCCTGTAAAACAAAAATACGGTCAAAAAATATCGTGGGCAGATTTAATGATCCTTGCAGGAAATGTTGCTTTAGAAGATATGGGATTCAAGACCTATGGATTTGCTGGAGGTAGAGAAGATGTTTGGGAACCAGAAGCACATGTTTATTGGGGAAATGAGAAAAAATGGTTGGAAGACAAACGTTATAGCGATGGAAGAAAATTAGAAAATCCATTAGCAGCTGTTCAAATGGGGTTAATTTATGTCAACCCAGAAGGGCCAAATGGAAATCCAGACCCTGTTGCTGCAGCTAAAGATATCCGTGAAACATTTGGGAGAATGGGAATGAATGATGAGGAAACGGTTGCATTGATTGCGGGAGGACACACTTTTGGGAAAACACACGGAGCCGGTCCTGCATCGCATGTAGGCAAAGAACCAGAAGCGGCAAGTATTGAAGAGCAAGGGTTAGGTTGGAAAAGTACTTATAAAACAGGTAAAGGTGCAGACGCTATTACCTCAGGTTTAGAAGTAACATGGACTGCAACACCAACACAATGGGGACACGGATTTTTTAGAAACTTGTTTGAAAATGAATGGGAATTGACAACAAGTCCGGCAGGTGCGAAACAATGGGTAGCAAAGAAAGGAAAGAAAAATGTTCCAGATGCATTTGATCCGAATAAGAAGTTACTTCCTATGATGTTAACTACTGATTTGTCTCTTCGTTTCGATCCAGCTTATGAAAAGATTTCAAAAAATTTCTACGAAAATCCAAAAGCATTTGAAGAAGCATTTGCGAAAGCATGGTTTAAATTAACACACCGTGATATGGGACCAAAAGCATTGTATTTAGGTCCAGAAGTTCCAAAAGAAGATTTGGTATGGCAAGATCCTATTCCTGCTTTAAATCACAAAATAATCGAAAAAGCAGATGTTGAAACGCTTAAAAATGAAATCATTCAATCAGGGTTAAGCATCGACGAATTGGTTTCTACTGCGTGGGCGTCAGCTTCAACATTTAGAGGTTCAGACCGTCGCGGAGGTGCAAACGGAGCACGAGTGAGGTTATTACCACAACGCAACTGGGAAGTTAATAATCCAAAACAATTGGATAAAGTATTAACTACCCTTGAAAAAATCCAAAAGAAATACAACGATGCAAATAAAGATAAAAAAGTATCTATTGCTGATTTAATTGTATTAGCTGGAAATACAGGCGTTGAGCAAGCAATTAAAAATGCAGGTTTTTCGTACACTGTTCCTTTTGCACCAGGAAGAATGGATGCTTCCCAAGATCAAACAGATGTGAAATCAATGGAAGTATTGGAACCAATTGCAGATGGATTCAGAAACTATAAAAAAGGGAATTACACACTTTCTGCAGAAGAATTACTAATTGACAAAGCACAATTGTTAACCTTAACAGCACCAGAAATGACTGTTTTAGTCGGTGGTATGCGTGCGTTAAACGCCAATTATGACCATTCATCGAAAGGAATTTTGGTTAATTCTCCTTCTAAACTTACCAATGAATTCTTTGTGAATTTATTAGATATGAGTACCGAATGGAAAGCCATTTCTGATTCAAAAGAAGAATTTGCTGGTACAGATAGAAAAACTGGAAAACAAAAATGGACAGCTTCTCGCGTTGATCTAGTTTTTGGTTCAAACTCAGAATTACGTGCGTTAGCTGAAGTATATGCAAGCAACGACGCAAAAGAAAAATTCATTCAAGATTTTATCGCTGCATGGAATAAAGTAATGAATTTAGATCGTTTCGATTTGAAGAAATAAGGATTACTTAATATTGAAACAGGCTGTCTCGAAAGGACAGCCTGTTTTTATATAATCTAACTCTTCCCTACCCACTTCTTTCTAAACCAAAAAGCCAATTTTACCAAAGCGATTAAAGCGGGAACTTCCACTAATGGACCAACCACACCTGCGAATGCTTGTCCGCTGTTGATACCAAAAACACCGATAGCAACTGCAATGGCTAATTCGAAATTGTTACCAGTAGCAGTAAATGCCAAAGCGGTGGTTGTTGAATAATCTGCCCCTAAACGTTTTGCAAATAAAAATGTAACTACAAACATCACAGCAAAATAGATTACCAAAGGAATCGCAATTTTTACTACATCAAACGGAATTTTGACAATCATTTCGCCTTTTAAACTGAACATAATGATAATTGTAAATAAAAGCGCGATTAATGTTATCGGTGAGATTTTAGGCAAATATTTCGTAGTAAACCATTCCTCCCCTTTTAGTTTAATCAAGACATATCGGCTTATTATTCCTAACAGAAATGGAATTCCTAAATAAATAAAAACACTTTCTGCAATCTGACCAATTGTAATTGAAATCCCCAAGCTTTTCATTCCAAAAAGCACTGGCATTTTAGTCAAATAGAAATAAGCCATGCTTGAATATAAAAGCACCTGTAAAATGCTATTTATACCTACCAAACCCGCAATGTATTCTCTGTTACCTTCGGCTAATTCGTTCCACACAATGACCATAGCTATACAAGGAGCTATACCAATAAGAATTAACCCTGTGAAATATTCGGGTGAATCTTTCATAAAAAGATATGCCAATAAAAACATAAACATCGGTGCAATTATCCATGTGATAAACAAAGACATACCGATTAACTTCAAGTTCTTGAATATGCGTGGAATTTCTTCGTATTTCACTTTTGCTAAAGGAGGATACATCATTAAAATCAATCCAATAGCGAGTGGAATATTCGTTGTTCCGTTCGATAATCCATCCAATGAGTCAGCGATCTTCGTAAAGTAGCCCAATCCTACCCCAAGTAACATGGCTGCAAAAATCCATACGGTCAAATATCGATCTAAAAAACCTAAACGTTTTCTTTCGTGTGCTGGTGCGCAATTATTTCTAGACATAATATTAATTTTTTAAACCCTATCCTACTTTTGAAAAGACATACAATGTCTCTTTTGCTATTTGTAATGCTCTTTCTCTGTATTTCTCTGCTTGTTGTGGTGTTCCGTCATAGGCTTTCGGATCATCGTAAGTCGTTCCAATTCTCAATTCAACACCAGGTATAAAAGGACAATTTTCTTCTGCATCACCACAGGTCATGATCGCTGCAAAGTTTGAAGAAGGATTCGCATTATCATTGTATACTTTTGAAAAACACCTACTCGGATTACTTTTTTCACTAAAGTATACTTCGTACATCGGATTCGAAGTTTGGTCTTTAGCATGAATGTCAAACCCTATTTCACGTAATGCTTGAATGGCATTTGGGTTAAATGCAGTAGCTTCAGTTCCACCAGAAAATGTTGTTACGTTATTTACATGGTAATATTCCGATGCAACAGCAGCCCATATTTGTCCAAAATGACTTCTGCGTGAATTATGAGTACATACATACATCAATTGAATGGATAAATTATTCTCCTTTTTTACGCTTATATACTGAGCGATTTTTTCAAGTAACACCTTTCGTTCATTAGGAATTGTATTAAAATCTTGAACTAACTGATCGCAGGTTGATTTTATTTTTGTGAACATATAGATTTAGAATAAAGATGAAAAGATAAAAGAAGAAAGACTTTGAATAATCTTTTAGTGAAACGGTCTTTTGTCTATTAGTCTTTTGTCTAATTTAACAACAACCACCGCCAGGTGTGCAGGTATTTGATTTTTTATTAATATCGGTCAAATTCACTTTTAGTTTTTCTGTAGGTATACCACATTTATCTTGAGCCAAACAGTTTGTTTGTGTTGAAACCAATAAAAAATGAGTTCCGTCAAAATCCAAATGGTATTTACCGATTGTTTCTTGTTGGTATTCCACTTCAATTTCAGCATCTTCTAGTTTTAATACTTTTTCAGATAGCTCAATGATACTCTTCAATTTTTGTGGAGCCAAACGATGATCAAAATCATTCGCTTCCCATAATTGAAAGTTGATCACTTTATCTTCACGAAGCGTTCCACCGCAATCAATGAAGTTTTTACTAATAAGGCCTACTTCTGTAACGTGAAAATGAGATGGAACAAATTGTCCTTTAGGCAAAATAAAACTTACTGCTTGTAAGTCGTTTAAGATTGATTTGATTTGAGATAGTTTCATGGTTTTTTAGTTTAGATTAAAGACTTTTAGATGAAAGAAGAAAGACTTTGAATCATCTTTGAGTGAAACGATCTTTTGTCTTTTCATCTTTTGTCTAATTTAACAACAGGATTTATTAAGATTTTGAGTATTAATAATCAATTGTATATATTTTTCAATTTTTTGAAAGGTTTCTAGATTAAGGCAATAACAAATCGAATTTCCTTCGATGGAACCTTGAATGATATTTACGTTTTTTAGTTCTTTTAAATGTTGCGAAATGGTGGGTTGTGAAAGAGGTAGCTCATTCACGATATCACCACAAATACACGTTTGTTTTTCCATTAGATATTCTATGATAGCAATGCGTGCTGGGTGTCCCAATGCTTTTAAGGTATTTGCTAACTGATTTTGTTCTTCAGTGAAATGTTCTGATTTTGTAATTCCCATATTGTTTTAAAACTATATTGCAATATTACGATTAAAAAGACAAAAGACAAAAAGATTAAAGAAAAAAGACCGACAGAGAAAAGACATTATACATTAGACAAAAGAATTCATCCTCACCCTTCGAGAACCTCAGGGTTCGGATTAACAACGTGCGTATCTTCGCTTAAAAGAAGCAAAAATAAAATTCTGAATGGTATCAAATGGCGTTTTGTGGTCTTCAGTGAAACAAGTTGTTAAATCAAATGAATGACCGAAAAGGTGAACTAATTTTTCTTGAGTGTATTGTTTGATTTCTAATCCACTGCATTTAAGTGGGCCATTTTCAGAAAAGGTTCCTAAAATAAATTGCTCTAAAGTAAATTTCGAAACCATATCCACATAGCGTTTGACATAAATTTCATCAGTGACAAAATGAAAAACAGCACGGTCGTGCCAAATAGCATATTGTTTTGTTGGAGTGAATTCGTTGATGTCAGAAACAATCCATTGTACTAAATCCGCTTTCTCACCCAGACGCTTTTTTGCTCGCTCCAATGCATTCGCAGAAATATCTAAAACAGTAATATTGGTATATCCCTCTTCGAGGAGAAAATCAACCAATTTGCTATCACCACCACCGATATCAATGATTGCCGCATCTTTTGGTATGTTCGTTTCTTTAATTAGTTTCAAAGAAGATGTTGGAATTTCTTGTGTCCAACTTACTTCTTGCGGAGACTTTGTCTCATATACTTTTTCCCAATGTGCTTTATGACTCATAGAACGAAAGTAATGAATGGATCTGTTTAAAAATGATACTTTGGTTACAGAAGCAATGATGAAATAACTTTAAGAAATAAGTTATTGAATTTCTTCAATAGAAAGTTTAATATCGTAGAGCCATTTATGAATTCTTTCATCCATAAACTAACTCTTTTGATTTATTTATTGAATTGATTAAAATAGGATTTTTTAAAGTTTGTTCTTCAACTAAATCGACCTCTCTGCCGAATAAATTTTCAAGATTAGATTTAAAATTCATATAATTATCAAAATAGGTTGATAAATCAATATCTTTAAATTTCACCAAAAAATCGATATCGCTACGATTGTTAAAGTTTGGCGTCAAAACTGAACCAAATAAATACATCTTTTCGACATTGTACATAATACAAAGTCTTCTTAATTCATCCATATTTTGGTCAACGAAACGCATAATACAAATTTATGTAAAATCAACTTAAATACAGAGATTTTATAAATAACTATCTAATAATTTTGAAAAAAATTAAAGTAAAAAAAGAATTAAAATTGTAAATTACTCACCCAAAAAACTCAATGTTTTTTGACATTGTTGACTATTAAAATATTTATCTAAAATAGCTTGAAAAACTTTATGTTCAGTTTGTATAGTAGCAAATAATGTCATAGAAGATTTCAATTTTATTTCATCTTTAAACCCCATAATTTGTTTTGCAGTTTTGTTTTCGATGACTAATAACTCTTCTGAAATCTCCAAAAGTCGAGCACCTAAAATTGGATGATTAAAATAACATATCGCTTCTTGTTTACTATTAATCGAGTACTTTAACGATTGACTACTATTCCCTAAACCCCGAATTTGCGGAAAAATAAACCACATCCAATGATTCACTTTTCGACCTTTTTTAATCTCATTAAGTGCAAAAGGATAGGTCTTTTCTTGGGCGGTAAGAAACCTATCTAGATCGATATTTTCAGTCATAATAAATTTTAAATTTTAAAAAATTTGAATTTTAAAATTCTTTTATTTTAAATATCCTCTTTGTCTTAAGTCCTTTTGAATAGCAACAATATCATCGGGAATTTGACGATAATGAATCCAATTCAAGTCTAAACCATGGAAAATAGTAGCATCCATTAAGTCCGGAATCTCCACCATTTCGTCTAAAAGATGCTCGAAAAGTTCTTGGAAATCATATTGTAAATCTTCGTGTAACGCTTTAACTTGAGTTAAAATTTTAAAGATTCGTGCAACAATATATGCATTCAACTTAAAAGACTCATATTTAGTACAATCCAGTAGATGTTCTCTATTCGCTTGAAGCGTCTTAATAAGCATAACGCAATTCAGATAGGGGTCACCATATTTATCTTTCGTAGTGTTCACATGTTCATTAATCATACCGCTGATGTCACGCAAATACATCATAAGTGCAATCGGTGAATAAAAATGAATGGCTCTATTCTTTATGAATTTCTCCATAGAAAGCTCAACATCAGTGCGTAATTCCTCCAACGAACGGGTTTCAACCAATTGAAAATACAACTGATTTGCTAGTTTAGGGTCTTTTTTAAGTAAACGCAGAAGCAATTTGTCTTTTTCTTTTTCTGGTAGTCGTATTAAAGCATCTTTAAAGTCTTGTTCGAATTTCATTATGCAAACTTATTATTAATCTGAAGTATATTTAAAATCTAAATTTAACACTAATTTTGAAACCAGACTCTAACAAAACATGCAGAAAAAACCACGAAATACATTAGCAAAACAAGAGATTCTCAATCTGATTACAACTACTAATCATGCGTTATCGCACATAGAAATACAACAAAAATTAAACAACCTTTGTGATCGCGTAACTATTTACCGAGTTCTTACTCGATTGGTAGATGAACAAAAAATTCATAAGATTATTAATACAGATGGTGTAGTAAATTATGCTGCATGTAAAAGCACTTGTAACCATAAACATGCCCACAACCACGTTCACTTTTCGTGTAACCAATGTAAAGAAATTACCTGTGTTGAAAATGTGGTGCCTCAATTTTCATTGCCTACAGAATATCAAGTTGATGAAATCAATATTACGGTTAGTGGCATTTGTCCGAGATGTTCCTAATAAATAAAGGAGATGCATTACACACCTCCTTTTTGAATGTACTTTTAAAAAATACACCACCGCGCTTATTTAATAACCAAAGGAAAATCAATTTCAACATCCGTATCGCCATTCGCAGAAGTACCATCTTTCACTCCTGGTTGATGCATTAATCTCACTTTTACAGTTCCATTTGTTGCTTTTTTTGTAACCCACGAGGTTTTTAATCCTAGATTTCTACCCTTTGAATCTTTATCATTGATTGTAACCGATAAAGCATCTGAGTTAGATGGTGTAAAAAAGAATAAATGCTCATCCGCTTCTTCTTTTACTTCATTCGAAATAGTATCTACTGGATTTTTACTCTTGTCTAACAAAATCAAATCACAGGTATATGTTTTGTTCGCAGCAAAACGTATCGTATCAAATGCCGTAGGTTTGTTTCCTCCGGTACCATCTGGATCATCAAATGATACTGTAAACGTTGTATCATTCCCCGAAATTCCTTTGCCACTAAAATTTAACAGTACTGTAGTGATTAACTCATTTTCATGATCATGAAGATGGTCGTCTGGTTTTTTATCATCTTTTTTACAACTTATTACTAATAAACCTGCTAATAAAACCGTTCCTAGAAATTTAAATTTACTCATGATAATATATTATTTAATTTAACTAATGCAATTAAGTTGCAAATATAAGTTTAAAACAATTAATAATGCAATACTGTTGCGTTAAAATTTGTACTTTATTCTAAATGAAACATTTGTTCCCATTGCATCTGTAAAATATCGGAACCGATCTAAGTAATCACGGTAGCGTTGATTAAATAGATTAGTAACATTCAATCCTAATTCCAATAATTGAGCCCCTGTGCGCACATGGGTTACTGCTGAAATGCCACACAACCAATAATCTGTAGGCGGAGGAACAAAATCAGCATTTTGAGGTACTCTCGTTTGTTTTGCTACATATTGTCCAGTAAAACCAAAATAGTAATGTTTCCATACACGATTGCGATCGATGTGGTAACCTGTTTCAATTTCTACACGATCCGAAGGCATTAAAATCAACCATTCGTTTTCAGTTTTGTTCCAGGCTCGCAAAATTGCCCCTTTTATCTTGGTTTCAATTAACGGATGCCAATGATACGAACCATGAAAATCAATCCCTTTCAAGACAGCATCTGTTTGTGTGAAGATAAATCCAGGAAACGCCCCTCTAACTGTAAGCACCGGTTCTGGGGTTGGTTTACGATAAATAAATCCCTGAATGTAATTGTAATAGGGAGTAATTTCAAGATATACATTTTCATCCCTTTCATATTTCAACGTGAAAGTAGTACTTGTTGCTTTTTCCGTAGTCATAGTTGATGTACCGTATTCCACGGCAGCTGCTCCGTGATGTAATCCATTCGAATACAACTCATTTACCGAAGGGGATCTCCAAGCGGTTCCTACATTGAATAAAACTTTCAAGGTAGTATCCATTGTATAATTTACTCCAAAACTTGCTGTTGTGCGTTCAAACACATGATTAGTAGGTACCAAGGTTGATTTATCTTTGGTAGGCAGATAAACCGTCAGTCGTTTCCAATCTTGACGAATTCCAAACTCAACATCCCATTTTTGCTTGTGCCAATTTTCAACCCAAAAAATTCCGGCGTTTTCATTTTCAAAACTAGGTACTAACATCCTACCTCGATAGGTATTTGCCTGCATCATCGTATTTAATCCAATACTTCCCTTCCAATTTTTCCAAGATTTATGAGTCCATACAGCATCAAACAAATGGGTAGTCAAATGAAATTCTAAATCGGGTAAATTCAAACTTGCTAAATCGTTATTTAATGGCTTATGTTTATCATACTCATTACGAAAATTATACTGACGAGCATAGGTTAATGAAAATTTACCAATACTTCCAGTATTGATATAAAATTTGAATTTTGCCAATTCATGTTCCACAACTTGATAAGGCCTTCCAATATCATAAGTAAAAGAACCTGTTTCCAAGGGAACCTTACTTGTGAAAGCACGTTGTAAATCGGATAAATTACCAATGTGCGAAGCACCAAAAATTCCAAGTTTGGTATTAAACTGACTGTAAAAAAATTCAAGACCATAATTATGTTTTTTCCAAGCGGTTTCAACTGAAAAATTTGATTCTTTCACTCCAGTGTTCACTAAGATGTAATCGGGTGCATGCACATTTCCCTGTTGTTTAAGTGTTCCTTGCGCCCTCCAAGAAAAAGGAGAAAAACGTTTGCTATTTCCCTCCAAAAATGCAGAAATCACTCCTCCTCTTCCATTCGAACTACCAACCAAATTAACCTCTCCACCAATACCTGCTGTATCTCGTAAAGATTTAGTGTCTACCATAATAACCCCCGCAATTGCATCTGAGCCATACATTACGCTATTTGCCCCCTTAACAACCGTTACCTTTCCCGCAATAAACGGATCAATTTCAGGTGCGTGTTCCGTTCCCCACTGTTGTCCTTCTTGTCGCACGCCATTGTTTACCAACAACAAACGATTGCTATGCATTCCATGAATAACTGGTTTAGAAATAGAATTACCCGTATTTAGTGTACTTACACCAGGTACAGATTTTACTAGTTCGCCCAAGTTAACTCCTTTGTTTTTTTCTAATTCATCGCCTTGAATGATATCCCCTGTTAAGGTTTTTAAATGTGGTGAATGATCTCTTTTTGCATAAATTACCACTTCACCCAATTCTTTGGTATGCGATTCATATTGAATATTCAGCACCCTACTTTCGGTTAATTCCACCGACTTTTTAATTGGTTTAAAACCAGGTATCGTAGCGTACAAAAGAGTATATTTTCCAGAACAAATATTGGAAAACACATACCTGCCAAGTGAATCTGTTTTCACTTGCGTATTGGTTTCTTTCAATAATACATTTATACCTGATAAGGGAATTTTGTTATGCAAATCAGAAACAGTTCCTGTAAGATTTAAATTGCACGTGTTTTGTGCAAAAATCTGTATTTGAATAAACAAAAACAGTAAAAAAAAGTATTTCATACAATTATTTCTTCTCCCTAGTTTAAATTTTCATTGTATTGAAAACAGGGGTGAAACATTAATTTAACTTTCGTGATTACAACACGATTTTTTAAACTAAGAAATAAATGGAGGACCTCTACCCGAAGTAGAAAATAGAAAACTAGATAGATTCGAACTATTATTAAAAATAGGGTTTTCATACCCTTTTTTATCTAAAATGAAATGAGAAATTGTCGGTTTTTCAGATAATAAATGAAATCCTAGCTGACAAAAATCACAAGTTTCTTTTCCTTTTTGAAAATGGGTATGTTTATCTACTGTTGAAGTTTTGATTTCATGTACACAATCATGCCACCAATCACGAGGCGAAACCATCACTACAAAAGCGAGGAGTAGAATATGTGCTATGTAATTTTTAAACTTCAATCTACTTAGAAATATTTTCCTGAAGACAATGCAAATATAGTATTTGTTTGGAGTAAATTTGTGAAATAAATTCCTCCCTTGAGGTGTCCCGATAGTTGTCGGGAAAGGTGGGTGACAAAATCAAGTTTATCACCTCCCTCTATCCCTCCTCAAGGAGGGAAGATTAAAAAAATGGATTATGAAATACCGCTTACTCACCGATGAAGAATTAAAACATTTAGAAGAAGAATTAAAACATTTTCTAATTGTAAATCATGTACACAAAGAAGAATGGGAACGAATTAACAAAGAACAACCAGAATTAGCAATAGAACTAGTTGGCTTGTTTAGCGACCAAATATTACAACGTGTGTATGAAAACATTTCATTTTTAGAAAATCGTACGAAAGATTCATGTTTTATATTTCATTGCGACAAGGAAAAAATTGACCTCATCGCTATTCAGGCAAAAAATGAAAATAAATCAATCGATTTTTCAACACCTGAAAGCATACACGAAGCACTAACGAAACATTCCAAAGATGTTGGTTTTTTTAGACATTCCAAACCCTATACTAAATCAAGAGAGGAGGAAATTCACCTACTAATCGAACAAGGTTGTGTTAAATCAACCGAAAGTTTTTGGAATTCATTAGAATTAGCACTTGTTGATTAAATTTACACTATGAATTTATTCCAAGAGGCTTTAATAAAACGATTTGGTGCAAATGCCATTGAAGAAATAAAAACTGATAATCAAACATTTACTTCGTTAAATATTTCTTCTAAAGAACGTAAAGGAGTAACTTTCTTGATGACCAATGGTTTGTCAGCTTACGAACAACCTGCCACAGAGAAAAACAAAGCTCACAAACACATCGAACTTGTATTTTGCTTGCCAAGTTATTGGGATTTGAACAACGATATTCCAACAATGAATTGGGTAAAAACTTGGTTGAATAAATTAGGAACTCACCTTCTTGAAAAACAAACTTGGTATGGGGACGGACACACATTCGCAAATGGAAATCCGATCGAACCGCTATCTCCAACAATGAATCAGAAATACTTGATGTTGGTTGAACCCGATTTATTTTCAGGAGAATTAGCACCCATAAATTTGGAAAATAAACAAGTTCACTTTTTATGTGTCATTCCATTATTTGAAGATGAATTTGATTTTAAAATGGGAAAAGGAACCTTTAAACTAAAGAAAAAACTGCGTGACAAAGGGATAAATGAATTGCTTGATGATTTCAGAATGACCGCTTTGAAAAATAAATGGCGGATTTTCAAGTAGAAATATACTATTTTCGCATCGCATACGTTAAACTACTTTTTTAGAAAACGAATTATGGAAGAAACGCTCGACAAAGCATTAAATCAAAACATCATACAATTCATTTGGCAACGTAGAAAACTAATCGGTATTCTTACAAGTATTGGTGCATTAGCTTCATTGATAATTTCATTTTTTATTACTCCATTGTATTTATCTACAGCTGTTGTTTTCCCGGCTGCAACAAGTACCGTTTCTTTTTCTGAACAACGAAATGCAAAAGCTTCCTCGATGGATTTTGGAGAAGAAGAGCAAGCAGAACAATTGGTTCAAATTTTACAGTCATCTAAAATCAGAGACAAAATTGTACATCAATTTGATTTGATGAAACATTATGAAATCAAACCAACCGACCCAAATAAAAACTACCGTTTAGGTATCGCTTATTCGGACCATATATCTTTTACTCGTACCCGTTATGGTTCTATCCAAATCGATGTATTAGACAAAGACCCAAAACTTGCTGCAAGCATTGCAAATAAAATTGTAGACCTCATTGATACCGTAAAAAACGAAATGGTGAAAGAGCGTACCTTACCAGCATATGAAATAAACAAACGTAAGAAGGACTTAATTATGCAAGACTTACACGTCATTATGACTAAGTTAGATAGTTTGAGTTCATTGGGGGTTGTAACTTCAGAAGGGAGAGCGAACCTATTCCAAGCATATAATGAAGCAAAAGGAAAAGAGGATAAAAAATTCTTCAAAAAACAAATTGAAGTAAACTTAAAACACGGAGCTGAATTTGATGGATTATCGATGCTTCGTGATGAAAAAATGGTGAAAATCGCTGAATTCGAAGCAGCTTATGAACAAGCCGAATCCGACGCGAATACCAATTTCAATCACAAGTTTGTAGTAGAAAAAGCCGTTGTAGCCGACAAAAAGGAAAAACCTAAAAAGTCAATCATCATCATCGTTTCGACATTGGCAACCATGCTATTTTCAATTCTAGCGTTGTTAATACAAGAAAAAATCAAAGAATTACGTAGAGAGGAAGCATAGTGCATACTTTCAAAGAACATTTAAGCGCCATTGTTGCAACGGGAGTATTTATAATACTTTCTGTTGTTTCTTTGTTGTTAGATAATTGGCTTATTTTTTTAGTTCCAGCAGGTGCACTAACGATTTATTTGGCTCTTTTTCAAACCAAATTCATCTTTCTTTTTCTCTTTTTTGCCACTCCACTAAGCGTTAATATTGAAGAATATGTTAATGGTTTTGGGTTATTTTTGCCTACAGAACCATTGTTTTTCGGCTTGATGGTCTTGTTTTTACTCTACCAAATTCGGTCATCGATTTTACCCAAATTTGTCTTTCGCAATGAAATTACTTGGGCGATTTTAATCTACCTCACCTGGATGTTAATTTCAAGTATAACAAGTAGTCACCCGATAGTTTCTATCAAGTTTTTACTAGCAAAATTGTGGTTCATCGTTCCCATCATTGGGTTTGGAACCTTGTTATTCAGAGAATTTAAATACATCAAACTTTTCCTGTGGCTTTTTTGTATCGGGATGATTTTGGTGATTATGTACACTGTAACCTTACACGCAACCTATCAATTCGGTGAAAAAGAATCGCATTGGGTGATGTGGCCATTTTTCAAAGACCACACTATTTACGGAGCGATTGTTGCACTCATTTTTCCATTGTTAGTTGGTTTATATTTCTCCAAAAAACACGGATTACTGATACAAGTAGCTTTAATTGGCATGATTATCATCAACCTTATCGGATTATATTTTTCCTACACCAGAGCGGCTTGGTTGAGTATCGTAGCAGCAATGGGTGTTTGGTTTTTAATTGCGTTTAAAATCAAGTTCAAATACATCGCAGTTACTACAATTACTCTGACAACTGTTATTTTGTTGTCTTGGACCCAAATTCAGTTTATGCTTGCCAAAAACAAGGAAGAACATACAACCGAAGATTTTGGTAAGCGCATCGAAAGTGCAGCAAATGTTACGACAGACGCATCTAATTTAGAGCGTATCAATCGCTGGTCATGTGCTCTTACAATGTTTGAAGAGCGACCTTTGTTTGGTTTCGGTCCTGGTACGTATGCTTTCGAATATGCACGTTTTCAAGAGCCTGAAAATTTGACTATTATATCTACCAATTTCGGAGACGGTGGAAATGCGCACAGTGAGTACTTGGGGCCAATGGCAGAGATGGGCTTACCCGGTTTACTTGTTACCCTCATTTTAATAGCCAGTATTTTTTACAAATCTATTACACTTTATAACAGATGGCCTTCTGAAGATCGAGAAACCAAAGTGTTGATTTTAGCGATGGTATTATCCTTGGTTACGTATTTCGTACACGGCATTTTAAATAACTACCTCGACACTGACAAAGCCTGTGTTCCGATATTCAGCATGTTAGCAATTTTTATTGTGTTAGAAAATCAACTCGAAAACAAAAAAAGAGTTGCTCCGATCAGAACAACTCTTAATTGAATTTTTACTACTTATTTTTGCTAGAATACGATTATCCTTTTGCTTGACATATAGTTATTAACGAACATATTAACTATGTATGTTCCAGGCTGAACTGCCATAGGTAATTCAATTTCCTTTGCTGAAGTCCCGTTAACCGACCCTACTTTTCTGTAAGCAACTGATCTACCATTCAAATCTATTACATTCACAAATGCATCTCCTTTTAGATTAGCATCGTATTTCAAAAATAAGTTTTGAGAAGCAGCCACATAAAAAGCAGTGAATTCAAAATTGTTTTCATTGATTTTAATATCTGTAGTTTGTGATTCAACGAATGCTGCCAAATTATAACTTGATTTATAAATAGTTCTTCTGTTACCTGCCGCTACATAAAAAGTAATATCCCCTAAATTAGAACTAGGTGCTTTCCATTTAAAAGACCAAGAAGTATTAAAATTATCTATATGATTTAAGTATTGTTTTCCACTTCGAGTTGTCACCATGGTAGTATTTCCGGCAGTAAATGTTCCAGCTTGCTTATTATTTGCATCTAGAGCTACTATTTGGAAACCCTTGTTACTTAATACTGAAAGAGAAAAAGTTAAGTTGTAGGTGTGATTCGGTTTATAAGCTGTAATATTTGTATTTACAGAATCATTAAAGGTTAAAGTGCTTTCTGAACCACCCACAATTAATGAGGCACCATGACAACTAGCACATGTACTTTCTCCAGGCGCACCTGTATTTCCTGCAATTCCTATACCTTCTGGGTACAATTTTGTTTTGTGATAAAAACCAAATTCACCTTTTTTTGTAAAAGTTGACATAGCCAGACTTAATATTCCTGAAAGGAATAATATAAAAACATATACTTTTTTCATTTTTACTTTTTTTTAAAATTATTTACATCTTGAAACCTAAGTAAAAGTAAAAAAATATCATAAAGAAGTAACATTAAATTTTTAATCGTAGTTCTGTTAAATGAAATACATATAAATTCTACATTTTAACATCATATTTATATCTTTGCACTCTGATAAAAACTTTGTTTGCATGAGCACAAAATACAACGAATACAAGGGATTAAACCTTCCTGATGTTGCTAAAAATGTACTTGAAAAATGGGAGAAAGATTCCATTTTCGAAAAATCAATGTCAACACGTGACGAAAACAGACCATTTGTTTTCTTCGAAGGTCCACCATCAGCAAATGGACTTCCTGGTATTCACCACGTAATGGCTCGTTCTATCAAAGATATTTTTTGTCGTTACAAAACCCTAAAAGGGTATCAAGTAAAACGTAAAGCAGGTTGGGATACCCACGGTCTTCCGATCGAATTAAGCGTTGAGAAAGAATTAGGCATTACCAAAGAAG